>Ga0137308_102008_pt1 | contig 15944 bp, 11 predicted proteins | sample Inofrocosms_June_FD_97181 | JGI IMG/M metagenome (GOLD analysis project Ga0137308, IMG submission 97181) | Mouse cecal microbial communities from Vienna, Austria - N-Acetylneuraminic and N-Acetylglucosamine D2O microcosms_June | ecosystem: Host-associated > Mammals > Digestive system > Large...
CGCCATCAAACCACATAATAATCCCTAAATATTTTTCTTAATATAAAATTCCCGGAACAATCTCGCAATCTGCACCAGATAATTACATATGGTCTTAAAAACTTTTACGGTAGTATTATAGTCCTCCTGCCACTCCACAGGGTAGTCCAATATATTAACCCCGCGTTTTTCCGCCCGGAGCAGAAATTCTATCATATAAAACCAACCGTTGTCCTGACTGCTGCCTTCCACCAGAGAAATCGCCGTCTCCCTGCGGACAAAGGTAAATCCACAGATGGCATCGGTGGACTTCATCCGCAAAAACAGTTTCAGCAATATCAACAAACCCTGTGACGTAATCTTACGATACCATTTTCTGCCTTTTGTATCCGACTCCTTGGCAAATCGGCTCCCGTTAATATATGCCACTTCGGGGCGGTTTTTAAAAATATGGACAGCCTCACCCAAATGCTTGATATTGGTGGATAAATCAATATCCATATAGCCCACCACCTGCCCCCGGCTTAACTCTACACCTTTTCGGAAAGCTGCCCCCACCCCTCGGGTGCCGATACGCTCATATTTGACACGATCGTACTTTTTACATAGGGAACGGGCAATTTGCGGCGTTTCATCCTCCGATCCGTTATCCACAATAATGATCTCATAATCCGTAAAAGAAATATTTGCCAAATATTCTACCGTTCTGGTAATGCCGCTTTCCAGCCGTAGCCGTTCGTTTAACACGGGAAATATAATCGTCAGTATCATTGTGTCAACTTTTCAACTCCTTCTATTACATATCGCTGCTTCTTAAAGCCCATATTCAGCAACACGGACAAATACTTTAAGATCAACGTCAGCATCACGGATATCATAAAGAATCCGAAGGCCATCAATGCCATAATGGAAAGCCAGCCTTCCACCGGGCGCACCTTGCTGAAAATGGACCAAATCAAATACATAAACATAATGACCAGCGCCCCCAGCAATACCGCGCTGACCGCCATGGAAAGCTTCTCCAATACATTGGTGAAAATAATAATAGTGTCCGCCGCCAGCGTGCTTCTGTTCCCCCTCTCTTCCCTGTTCCGGCTCCTTCCCGCCGTATCCGCCTTATTATCATACACCACCGTATCCGTTTTCAAACCGCAATTCATATACATGGCCTTACGGTAGGGCACATAAGTGTTCATCTGATTGACCCTGTTCACAGCCCGTCTGGAAACCACACGGAAACGCTCCTGCCGAATCTTCGCCTTATATCTGCTGCCCCAGTTATATACCAAATAAAACAGTTTGGAAGTAAATGAAATACCATATTTAGGGGCTGCCGCCACCACGTCATAGCCTTGGAGCGCCCTATGATACACTTCCATAATCAACGAAGGATCAAAATCCATTCTGCAGCTGTCAAATTCCAGCAGGAAATCACCCACCGCCAAATCACAGCCTGCGTTCATAGCGCACTCCACCCCCTGATAATAGCTGAGGTTGACCAGACTGACAACAGGATGATAACTGCTTTCCGCCAGAAATTCCTTCACCTTTTCTATGGTGCCGTCCACACATCCGTCATTGACACACACCACCTCATACTTTTCAAAGTTCTCCTGAATCACCTTACACGTCTTCTCCAGAAAGCCTTTGACAGTATCTTCCTCATTATGCAGATATACCACACACGAAATAAAATTTTTCTCTTTATTCTGCACCATTCTTACTCCTATTCCGGTTCTCTGTATTCCAGCCCCGTCCCTTTTATCCCGTTTTATTCCATTGCCTCCCTGCGGTGATTTGTCCTGCCATTTCTTCCGGCCAAATCGCACCGGCTCGTCCAAGTTTCCTTCCCGGCATCCCCATTTGAAGACTATTTTTTATTTAATCCAGAAACGGATCCAAATCATAAACAGTATTGATTTTACCGGACAGGACGCTGAGAAAGACCGGCTCCTGTGACAAATATTTTATAACCGTAGGTCTGGAGTCGTCAATTTCGGAAGCCTTTAAAATAGGCTTCATGGAAAACAGTGATTTCTCATAACGAAATCCATACTCGTCTCTCACATATTTGTGTGCAAGAGCTGACATGTATTCCCACGCACTCTTTGGTTTATTCGTACAATCATTACAGTTCCCAAGCCATCTGTCGCTGCAGCTTCCGCCCGGAATGCATGGGAAGTCAGGAACTGCAGAGTAGCTTGTCTTATGGGGCGTGAACGTGACGGAAGTCAGGGAGTGATAACCTGTCTTCCCAAAGGGCATAATGGAGAAAAAGGGACCGTCCATCACCGTAAGCCCGATATCCTTCAGACGTTCCTCCACTTGACAAAGTATAATCTCACAAAGCTCATACTTAATCTTAAAGGGCTCCGTCTCCACCCCTTCCACACAGTTTAACACCTGATTTACGGAAGCGTAAGTAGCATTGAGCACAAAAGGCGCCTGATACATCTCTTCCCGGCCGTCATGCACCGCCACAATTTCATAGCGGTCTGACTGCCTGACAATGCGCTGTATCTCTCTATTGTAGCAAAGCTCCACATGGGGATACTTTTTCAGCTCCTCCAAAAAAAAGTCCCTTAAAATATGCGCGTCATACGTATATTCTTTCGTCAAAAAAGCGCCGTCACAGCTTCCTTCCTTAAAATATCTGTCCACGGACAAAGGCTCACAGGGAATATCCGCATCCTTACAGAACTTTTGGAACTCCGCCGCATCCGTCCATGAAAAATGCTTTGAGGTGGCGTACACCTGTTGAAAATCAAACAAAATGCAGAAATCATAATCCTCCACAAAGCGCTTGAAATAGCCTGCCGACTTCATTGCCGTAGCAAGGGAGCGAGGGTAATGATACCCCATATGCACTCTCGCCTGATTGATATACGTGGCTCGTCCAAAAGACTCTCCGCCGATCTCCAGCACCTTTACCTGCTGCCCCTTCTTTGCACAGTACAGCGCAGCATACAGCCCGTAAAGCCCTGCGCCGATTATCAATTTATCCGTCATCTTTCCTCTCATTCTGCCATCACCCGAAAGCGGCTTCCCTGTCAATTCTCCACAAAAAACAATACATTGGAGCGTTCTTCCAAACCGGAATCCCCGGCTCCCCCCATTTGCCTCATACCCCACATAAATAATACAAAAAACCGAAACACTCCGTATTACGTTTTTTCTCCGTCCCCACATCCGGTTCCAAGCAATATAAAAGGAAACGCAATCATCATAGGATATATATAGCGGAGCTGAACCGCGGGACCCAGCAGCAAGGTACCATAATATCCCAACACCAACGCCAGCGGAAGACATTTCGCAAACTCCCTCTTAATCACCAGCCAGCCAAACAACGCCAAATAGAGCCATACCCATATCCCCGGCATAAAAAAGTACCGCAGCACGGGAATTTTCAAGTATGCGTTTTCATCCGCCCACCGCTCCATTTTCTCATGCAGCCAATCCCATTTAGAGTCCTTGTATATCCCGTAATTAGCAAAAACTTCCTCATTCCAATGAGTCTGCACATACCCCATTCCGCTTATGTCTGAATCCACATTCACATAAGCATGGGTCACATCCCCCGGATATAGATAGCCTGCATCCACCGCCAACGCCGCATTCAGGAAATCCCCCGGATACCTTGCCAGCAGTCCCAGATATACGGCGGCAAATTCTTTCAGCCGGTATCTTACCACATAAGTATTCGTATGTCTTTTTACCGGATCGGAAATCACAGGATCATATTTCTTATAGCCCTCATCCAAAATAAAGTCTTGGATCAATGATTTTTCCACTTCATCCATGGTATTATCATCCTCGGGCAGGATACCGACTCCGCCATGGTAAAGCATACAACGTGCCAGCTGCTGTATGGGCATACTCAGCATCTCCCTTTTATCGCCTTGCTGAGCGTCCGTTGCCCGGAAAATAACGGCCAGAACGATATTCCCCGCCAAAAAACCGGCAGCCGCCAACAGAAATATCCTTCCAAACCGCTTTCTGTCTCTTTTCCCCAAAAGCGCCGTCAATGCCGAAAACGCCAGAAATACCAAAAATGCATATTTCCCGTTCGTCCGGAACAATATCATGCATACGGCAGAACCCAAAAACAGCAGCTCTTTCCATGTTACTTTCTTTTCTTCCCCGGATTTATATGTTAACTCATAAACCGATAAAATCAAAAGCAGGAAGAAGGCGCTGAACACCGTGTCTTTTGTGACAGTTATACCCATATACACGTTAAAAGGGAAAAACATCGCTGACATGAGCAATACAACAAGCCATGGCAGCTTTGCTCCGCGCTTATATATGCGCCAAATGCCAAACGCAAAAACTGCGGCCAACAGCAGCAGCTGCACCAAGGCATAGAATCCGATTCCCGCGTTTGTGCTGCCAAATACGTTGTCTCCGAAGGACATTGCCCCTTTCATCAATAAGGTATGGGCAATGGGATGATGATCAATGTAAGAGTTCTCCGCTATCTGCCCTATCTGTGTCGGGCAATCATAGGAGCAGATTGCCGGATAATATGCCAAATATCCGGGCAGCCATCCCAGCGTCAGTAAAAGGAAGCTTCCCCAAAACACAACGCCTCCGGTAAGACTTTGCCGATTACCCCTTATTTTACCCCAAGTATTCTGACGGGCCACACCGGCTTTTCCTGAACACATCTGCTGACGGGCCGCCAGCCGATAAAGGACGGCACACAGCCCCATCCCCAAAAGCCCCCCGGCAAGCAGGCTGGACAGCAAAGTCCGAAATACATATCCGCCCGTCCACAAAATATTTCCCTCCGCTGCCAGCTCTCTCCCCGTCAGCCAGAAAAAGACAAACAGAAATCCCATCACAAGGAATATCGCATATGCAATTGGTTTCCGCAAAAGCCTGTCCTGCCCCATATCGAAACTATCTGATTTCTCCTTTATCGTGATTGCTCTGATTCATGGTTATCTGCCAAAATCCGTTTTTCCGCATTTATCTTGGCGAGACGGTATTCAAAGTCCCGCTTGTCCTTGGCCGCCATAACCTGAAGTATCATCCCCGAAAAAAAAGCCTGTATCCCTGCAAGAGCCACAAAACAACTGACAATCAAAGTAGGAAATCTGGGCACCAGACCCGTCTGTAAATAGACACTGATAATAGGCACCATCAAAGTCATTGCAACCAGAATCAACAACGCGCACAAAGCCCCGAAAAACGGCATGGGCTTATAATTTTTATAGAGCTGCAGCATCTTATGGATCACTTTTATCCCGTCACTGTAAGTATTTAGCTTGGATACGCTGCCCTCAGGGCGATCCCGGTATTCCACCACCACATTCTCCACCTGCATGTTATAATTAACCGCATGTATGGTCATCTCCGTCTCGATCTCAAACCCCTTGGAAAAGACGGGGAATGTTTTTACAAATTCATAGCTGAACGCCCTGTATCCCGTCATGATATCTTTGATATCGGAACGGAACAGACGATTGATTCCCGCCCGCATCAGGCTGTTGCCGAAATTATGGAAAGGACGCTTGTTCTCTGTAAAGTATGTGGAGGAAAGCCTGTCCCCTACCACCATGTCCGCGTTATGCTCCAATACCTTGTCCACCAGTTCCCTTGCACAGTTAAGAGGATACGTGTCATCACCATCCAGCATCAAGTAGCACTTTGCGTCTATTTCCCGAAACATTCTGCGGATCACATTCCCCTTGCCTTGTTTATATTCATGACGAATCACCGCACCGGCATTTCCTGCAAGCTCTACCGTCCTGTCCGTAGAATTATTATCATAGACATAGACCACAGCCTCCGGCAGCGCTTCTTTTACGTCAGCAACCACTTTGGAAATCGTCTGCTCTTCATTATAACAAGGAATCAACACAGCTATCTTATCCATAACTACAATCCTTTCACACCTGCGGACATGCCGCCAACACTGTTTGGGCAAGCCCTACGGCAACACATTGCTTTTATTTTACCACGATTACTTTTTAACAGCCACTGTTTTTATAAATTTAATTATGGTATACTATCCGCAACGGACAGAGTCAAGCGGCCGCATAGACATCCGCCAAGCGAAGCGAATCCGGAAAACCAAAGGTTTTCCGGTTCTCTGCGCGAAACAGGCTGCTCCAAGGTTCAATTTCCGGCCGGATGGAGTACTAGCGGAAAACATGATATCAAACACTCAAAAAACCAAGCCGGCTTACGCTGTCCTGCCATTGTTTCACAATATATTAAAGAGGGCCAGCCACATGAATACTTTCTCAACAAAACTATACACCTTTTCCTGTCAATTTATACAATTCTGCTCCTTGCTCCTATCCTTTCTTCTGTTCGCAGGCGCTTTTTTATGTACCTGCTACAGCGAAAATATGGAGACACAGCTGGTTCTTACCAAATGGGATCCTCCTTTGGCCGGTGCTTTGGGCATGGCGTTTTTTCTGCTGCTCTTTTCCGGAATCCTTCACCTTCTGTTCCGATGTTCTTCCTCTCCGCTGAAAATCCTGCGTATCCTCATCCTGCTCTGGTGCGTGTGTCTGGGCGGGATACTGATCCTGTTGAGCAAGACGGTTCCCGCAGCGGACGCGCTTTCCGTCTATTCCATTGCCGAAACGCTTGCAGAGGGCGATACTTCCGTGATCCATCCCACAGAATCCTACCTGTCCTATTATCCGCAACAGATAGGTTTAACCGCATTTTTCGAGTGTTTGATCCGTCTTTGGAATCTGCTCCCTTTCAGTGTGCCTGCATATCACTTTATCAAATGTGTCTATGTAGGGCTTCTCTGTGTCATTATCTGTTTTCAGGAGAGAACCGTCCACCTTTTATGGAATGACGAAAAAGCAGACTGCATTTATCTACTGCTGATAGGCTCCAACCTTCCTTTTATTATGTACAGCTCCTTTGTCTACGGTGAAATCCCCTCTTTTGCGGCAGCCTCCGCAGGGATCTACTGCTTGATTAAAATGCTTCGGCAAGAGAATTCTTCCCGCAAAAGTAATATTGTCCATGCCGTTTTCACCATACTGGGATTTTCCCTGAGCGTTATGCTGCGCAAAAATAACCTGATTCTGCTTATCGCCGCAATCATCGTCCTCTTTCTGGAATGGGCAAAGAGCAGGCGGCATGCGCTATTGGCACTGGGTCTGGCATGCACCGTATGCAGCCTCTGTATTCTGCCTCTGGTACAGAAAACCTATGAGCTCCGGTCAGGGGAAAAACTCAGTTCCGGCGTTACCGCCGCCTCCTATCTGGCCATGGGAATGCAGGAATCTTCACGCGGGAACGGGTGGTACAACGGATTTAATTTTACTGCCTATCAGGAGTCCGGATTGAATACGGATCTGGCAAATGAAGTCAGCAGGCAGGCCGTTTCCGAGCGGCTTCAATACTTCGGGAACCATCCCGCTTATGCCGCCGATTTCTATCTTCATAAGCATCTGTCCCAATGGGCGGACGGAAGCTATGCCTGCAGACAAGCCACGCTTGCCACCTACGGGGGCAGGAGCAGCTTTTTTGTCTCCCTGTATGAAGGGCTGCTGAGCAAATATTTTGTCGGCTACTGCAATATTTACCAGAATATCTTATATCTGGGCGCCCTGAGCTGCTTCTATACTTTAAGGAAAGGCTCCGGCGCAAAAGGGGGCAGCAAGCTTCTTCCTGTTTATTTATGTTTTATCGCCGTTTTAGGCGGTTTTCTGTTTCATATAATTTGGGAGGCGAACTCCCGCTATATCTTTCTTTACAGCCTTTTGCTGCTTCCCTATACGGCCAAGGGAATCTATTGGATTATACAGAAATTGCATGGAAAACCGTTTCGGAAAAACCGGGCTTAAACTTCCGCTGCCGCAGAACTTCCGGCCTCTTTCAAAACTACTAAATTGCATGAAACCGCTGCTTATTGTTTCATCAGGCGGTATTTCATCTCCGCAATCTCCCAATCGGTTTGGTTATCAATATCTTGAACCTCCATCTCGGAGATTACCATGGGAAGAATATTCCCAAGCATCAATTTCTTATTCTTCCGGAATGCCTCGGTGCGGAATATATAAAACTGTCCCACATCATGATAATGGGGTTCTAAATCCTGAGACCGGCTGTCCAAATATTCCGGATACTTGAAAACAAGCCTGCCGTCCTTTACCACCATGGCACGCTGGGGCGGATAAGAAAACGCCACTACAGGAATCAAAGTATCCGCATCGCTTTCCGTCAGCTTTTCCACCGCATTTTTTAATTTCCCTGCCGTCACAAAAGGAGCCGTTGGATAGATGCAGCACCCTATTTCATATGTTTCCCCTCTCTTCTCATATTCCGCCAGCACCTCCAAAAGGACATCGTTGGTGGTGGCATAATCTCCGGAGGTTTCCTGACTGCGGAAAAACGGTACATCCGCACCATACTTTTGTGCAATTTCTGCAATACACCCATCGTCCGTAGACACCATCACTGTGTCAAAAATACCGGACTCCTGCGCCGCCTCTATGGAATAGGCTAAAATAGGTTTGCCGCAAAATTCTTTCACATTCTTTCCCGGTATCCGTTTACTGCCCCCTCTGGCAGTGATGATCGCAATCTTTTTCATTATGCCTCTTTTCCCTTTCCCATGTATTTTCCTCCCGTCTTTTTCATCATTTTTAATATATAATAGGCCGGAAGACCCATTCCGGTAAATAAGCTGACCGCCTCCGCCAGCCTCCAATACCACATACCGGCATACCACACATGGATATTTCCCTGAAATCCGGAAGGAATCCATACTCTCACATCACAGTTATCGCCCTTAACTGCCGGAAGTTTTTCCCCCGAAACAACCGCTTCGGCACGATAGCCCTTATAATACAGCATGGGGAACTCAATATAACCTTTCTCTCCGGATTCAGACATTACCTGCGCCCATGCGCTAAGCCCGTCTTTCTCATACCCCTCCATAACAATGCCGTCCGACAGCACAGGGGCGTGATATGTCATATGGCCGACATCCGAGCCTTCCGGCATAAATTCCGCCCCCAACACCGCCGTGGTTCCCACATTCTGAGCGGAATACAATTTAATCTGCTCGTCACTGGCCATTAAAATATCATTGACCTGATAATTACCGAACATAACAGACACCAATACAATTAAAAGCAGTACTGCCTTACCCGGAAGAAACCCTATCCCTTCCCGCAGTATCCACACTCCCGTTACACAGGCGACGAATACCGCCAAAACGGATACAATGGAAGTGATTCTGGTAGGGAACTGCAAGGATCCCACCAGTGTGGCAAACAGCCTATTGCAGGAACTCAGAAAGTCCCAAGGGAAACAGCTTGTGCTCATAAATAGAGCAATTCCCGTCATCGCCAGCACAATATTCCCTGCCGCCCTCTCCTTTATCTGCGTTTCCGTCATTGTTTTCCCTTTCTGTTTCCCACACAATGCCAGCCACAAAAACATACACAACAGCAAGGCGGCACCCATTCCTATGGGTTCCGTATCCATCATACCGTTCTCAACAAATCTTGATGAAGAGCCTCTATTTTGTAAGGTATAAAAAATCTGCGCCGGATAGATACCACGCTCCTGTATCATCACATGAGAATTCCCGGCATATGCATACTGATCCGCAGTCATCAAATCAAGGCAAGGAACCAAAAACCATGCATTTATAGCAATGGTCATGGCAACCGTGAGAAACAGCACACAAAAAGTACGTTTCCGGAATGTCTTTTTCCACAGGCATAGACACAGCAGGACTACAAAAAAGCCTGACATTTCGCAGCTCAGAAGATGGGACTGAATGATTCCCGAAAAGCCGATAACAGGAATAACCCAATTCCACAGATACCCTTTCCTGTCCGGATCTTCCGTATAAATCCGATAAAATCCCCATACCAGCAGCGGCAGGAATATCATTGCCGTAAATTCCCCCGCCGCCGCACGGTTATACATATTGTACAGGCGGTAAGGCGCCAGCGTATACAACGCACAGCCGAACATTCCAATCAGCCTGCTCCGAAAGCACTTTGAAAAGCTGACATAAGCGACCAATGCCGTTGCCAGATTCACGGCAGCAAGGAAAATCCTATAGGCGCTGTCCATGGGAAAGCCCATAATCCTGAGCAATGCAGGAAAATACAAACATGTATCCCCATAAAAAATCGAATTCGCATAGCCATGTCCCGCCATCCATGTAGATTCTATCCTGACAGACAGCTCTCCCCTCCGGATACATTCCGCCAGATTTTCTATTCTCATCATATGGAAAACAATATCCGCGCCGATAATATTGTAATCCACCAGTAAAGGCAGAGAAGCAATCAATACGAAAAACGGAATTCCGAAAATTACCAGCTGTTTCTCAACGGGAATCTCCTGCTTTCTTTGATACATAGCCAGTACCAGCACGCTGTTCAATACCAGAAGAATACCTATCAGCCAGAAGAGATAAATCCTGCTTCCTGCCCCACTGGAAACCAACTCCAATCCCAAGATTTCCATATCCTGAGTTATGTCTAAGTCGGCTCTCAGGCTATCCACCGAATCCAACAGATAGAACTGACATTCTCTCTCATGCAGCCCGGGATCCATATACACTGTGTTGGCCAGCAATGTCTTAAATTTGTTATCCTGATCCGAAACCGTAACGGCAAGTTCTCCCTCCCCGTTTTCATGGGCATCATAATAGACCCTCATACTATAGACGCCTGCAGGTACGGAAACGCCTTCCCCCAAAAGCTTGTCCATGCCTTCGTTTCCCACGACGACTTCCGGCTTTCCAAACAGGCCTGCCATGCCTATCAGAATCAAGATAAGCTCCACACACAGCAGTATTATAAACTTTCTATTTTTCAAAGCTTCAGACTTTCTTAACACGTTTCCGTCTCCTCACAATCCACATCGCAATACATCCGGCTAATGCCACCGCCGAAATTCCCTCGCTGAGCCGCCAGATCACGGATTCCTGTTCCACTACCGGCAGCATAAGCGATCCCAGCGCCTGTATTTCATCTCCTCTCACAAAGGAGCCTGCACTCAAGATATTTCCCAGCTGAAACTGCGCCGTACCTAACGACATGGCAATTACAATAAGCAACAGAATATGACGTTCCTTTTGCGTTCTGCTCTCCCCCATCCATAAAAAAGCCTGACAGCCCGCATAAATTAACCCCACACATGCCAGAATCCCTAATTTTGCCGGAGAACCCATGAGTGCCAGCAAAATAGAAAACAGCATATTCTTATCTTGGAAAAGATCCCACGGAAAGAAATTTAGGCTGAAAAACACTAAAATACCGCTCACTGACAGCATCCTGCAGGTAAAACCAAAATCTCCGCCCTGCCTGCAATGCCCTGTAAACAACATCCACAAAAGCAAAACCACCAATAAGATGACTGCTGCCCCGGGACTCATCACCTGTGCGTTGCAGATCCCGTTTTCTGTCATCCCTACACCGTCTCCTGCCCATGGAAAGGCGGAGAGATATTGAACGAAATACATTCCTCTTCCCCTGATATCCTGAGGAATCAGGATTCCTACAGCCGATGCATCCCTCATTCTAAGCAGCATGGGAATCAGAAACCACGCATTCACTAAAACGACTGCCGCAGCCGTCTTCCCGATCACTCCAAGCGTTTGTTTCCGCAGACTCCGTCTTCCCATGGAGAACAGAAACAGAACCGTCATGCACACTGCCCCGAACAGGAACACAGTGGAGGACAAAAGGATCAGGCTGAATCCCCATGCCGGAAGCACCCACAGCCACTTGTAAGCACTCTCTTCTACATCCTCCGTAAAAATACGTTTTATTCCCAATAAAATCAGCGGTAAGAACATCCAGCCCGCCGCTTCTCCCAAATCTCCCACCAGATAGATCTCGCTGAGACGATAAGGGCACCATGTATACAGTATGCTTGCAAGCAATCCCGCATCACGCTTTTCGAAACATTTGGTAAAACAGACATATGCCGTCACAGCCGTCCCCAAATGGTATAAAAACAGCGTCCACTTGTAGGCATTCCCCAACCCCATCCCGGCCAGACGAAGCAGCGCCGGCAACAGATAGCACATATTCGATTGAAAAGATGCTGCGCTGTACCCATAATCCATGGAACCCCAAGAACCCACCCGTACAGGGAACACCTTGCCAATCTCACGGCTTATCACCTCAATATGACTCAATTCAGAGGCGAGGGAGCTGCTTGTCATCAGATAATCCGTCATAAGGGGTACAGATACCACTCCGGCAATCAGTATAAGATATAGGATAATTCGTTTCTCACGCAAATCCATCGTTACACCTCCCGTCTTCTCTGCCTGCAAAAAGAGATTGACATACACAATAATGTAAGAACCGTGACAATTTCACCCACCCTCCAGTACACAGGGCTGTCAAACTCCACTCTCACATTGCCGTCAAATCCCGCCGGAACTTCCACTTCCACCTCGCAATTTTCCCCCGGATAGCACTTTAATTCCTCGCCGCTGTCCGTGTCAAAAGCACGATACCCTTTATAATACAGCAGCGCATAAGAAGCGCTTTCCGCATCTTCTCCATTGTTTGACAGATGCGCTTCCGCTCCCAGAGACAGCTTCTTATAATCCGTTGCCTCCAAATCTCCGGTGCATACCGGATCATGGTATACAAACTTCCAAGGATCCACGCCAAACGGCAGGTATTCCGATCCGGCTATATATCCGGTACCCATGCCCTCACTGTTATAAATTCTTATAGGCTCCCAGTGATTCAGCGAATACTCCAGCAAATGAATGCTGCCGCAGCCCAGCAGTAAGATCATGCCACCCACATAGCAGGCTGTCACGGCCTTATTTTTCCGTTTCATAAAATATTGGAGCATCACGCCTGCCACTGCCGTAAGCCCAATATTGGCAATTGTCAGAAAACGATTGGGGAACTGGATGCTGGATACTAAAGTAGCCGTAATTCCATTCCACGATTGAATTCTGTCCCACGGAAACAGATTCAGACTCATAACCATAGCCGCTATTGAAAAAACACTCCCGACCACGCCCAGCTTTTTCTCTTCTTTGGAGAGCCCACCCGTCTTTCCTGCAAAAAGCAAATAAACAAACAATACCAACGCCGTAATCAGGACAATTCCGATTCCCATGGGCGCGCTGTCATACATGCCTGTCTCATCAAAAAAAACCGACTCTCCACTGATGAAATAGGTAAAAAGCAAATGCGCCGGATATACTCCCCGGTCCTGTATGGTTCGTCCCGATACGTGGTGAATCACAAAGTCCCCCGTAGTCATGTAATCAACAAATGGCACAAGAAACCATGCACTAAGCAGAACACTATATACAACCGTCTTAGCTAATACTATAAACGTTTTGGGACGGATTACTTTTTTCCAGAATATCACACATAAAATTATTGTAAATAACCCCACCATTTCGCCGGTGAGAAGATGGGATTGCACCACAAGGGAAAACCCTATCGTCAACGGCACCCAGCTCCGCTTATAGCTTTCCTCATGGATATCCTGCGTAAAAACACGATAAAAGCCATAGGCAAAAAAGGGCAACAGCATAATGCCAAAGCATTCGCCCCATGAACCGCAATGATAAGTCTTATAAATACGGTAAACCGAAAGGGAATACAGCATACTGCAGAACACCCCGATATAGGGTTCTCCAAATATCTTTTTAAAACAATAATAGGCAATCAATACTGTCGCTGTCACGATCCCAAACATAAACATGCGGCAGCTTGTAGTAACACTAAATCCCACCAGCCGGAAAAGCGCCGCAGGATATAATAATGTCTCACCGTAGAAAATGGGGGACGCATATCCGTATCCTTGCTGCCATTCCGGCGAAATGCGGATCGGAAACTGCCCGTTCGCCAAACCATCCCTGATTCCCTCCACACGCATCAGATGATAAAGCAAATCGCCCCCTCCAGTCACATAATCCAAGGTCATAGGAAGGGAAGCAAATAGAATAATCAGCCCCAGACAAAAAGTAACCGTTTTGCTTTTCACCGGAATCGAATATTTCTTGTCATAACCCCAATACAAGCACACAACGTTTATGACGGTAAACAAACACACCATAATAAACAGCAGCATCCTGTTCCATGCATTTGTCCGGCATATTCTTAATCCTTGTACAGCCAAAAAGCCTTCCCCGTCATAATATGCGTACACCGTCACCTGATCTGAGTCACGCAGCAGCCACATATCAAAATCCGTGTGATTCAGCCCTTGATACAAAGACACCCCGTTCGTCCGGATACTCGTCATACTCAACGATTCATCCGTCACATGCACCTGATTGTTCCAATCCGTATCCGTCACATAACTCAGCTGTATGCGGTAAGTGCCCTTGGGCAGAGTGATTCCCGTAAACTCCACCATATTTCCCGTCATACCCTTCTCGCCGTCAGCCACAACCCCCTGATATTCCTCGGAAAATGTACCGAAATTACAAGTCATGGCTTCCCGTCCATATTCATAGACAGCATCCTTCCCAAACAGAGCAGCAATTCCTGCTATCAGAAGGAAAGTCTCTACTATAAGCAAAATGAGAAAAGGCCGACGCTTTTCCATATGCAGTTCCTTTATTCTGTGAAAAACGGCTCCCATGCCATTTTCCGTTTCTTTCACACCCATGCTCCCGTCTCCTCATTCCTGCCATACGGCCAATTTATCCGGAAATCGTCACTTATCATTTAATAATACATCTTCCCTTGGAGAAACCCAACGAAGTAATTCAGCCCACATAACAAATGGCATAGATATACCATCCATTGCAGCCCTATGAGAAACGGCTTTTTCCTCCCTTCTCCCATGGACTTTACCAGTACCAGCAACGCCCCCATATGGCAGAAGAAAATGCCGTACATATATCCCCATGAAAAATTAAAATCCATCTTGCGAAAGCCCTTTTCAAACAGGAAAAACGCCATCGCGAAGCTCATGAGATATAGCTGCCACGCAAAACGATACATTGCGTTTTCTTTCAGCTCCCTATAATTTAAAACCAATACCAGCAGCGGAAACGCCACTCCCAGACAGACCGCCAGCGGCAGGTTGGTACAATACTGCGCCCACACTTCCCCAAAGCAAAAACCGATTCCGCCCTCCACGCCTTCCTCCGGCACGAACACTCCCTTATACTGATAAAGCAAGTCTGCAAAAGTAGGGAGAAAGCAAAGCCCAAGCTGCAAAGCAGGCACCAGATTTTTAAAACCGGAGCGGAAGAGACGGAATACCATGACCACTCCCGTAGTTCCCACTAAAACAATAGTAAAACTGGGTTTCGTCATGGTGGCAAGGAGCAGAAAGAGTGAAAACAAGACGTAGTCTTTTATCTTCTCTTTCTCTCCGTGAATCCCTTTCTCATATACGGTCAAAAGCTTTCCACACCAAAGAAACGCCAGAACGGCAAAAGGCCTTGCCGCCATATATGTGGCATTGTGAAAGGGATTGGCCGTAAACACCCCCAAGTATCTGAATTTGATTCCCGGCAGAGAAATACGATACGGCGGATACAGCATAGAGATAAAAAACAGCGACACCGCCAACCCACTCAGAAAAATCCGGCCTCCCAAACTTTCCTTCACCACCGGCGGAGACAAATGCTGAAACGCCGATTTTGTAATCAATATGGACAAACCGTTAAAAAACATAGTCGCAATGGCTACCGCCATTTCCGGCGATGCAAATAAATGAATCAATGCGGCAAATTTGAAAAATATTGGATAAGGAAAGCTGTAACCGCTGTCCAATCCCTGCATTTCCAGAATATATGCCTTCATATCAGAGTGGTACAGCTCAGGGCTCCCCGTGGTCTGCTTATAAAACAGCCATAATGTTACGGCGGAGACTGCAAGCAGCATCACTGCAAACAGGCTCCAATCTATAATACGATTTCTTTTTTCTGCCTCCATGCTCACTCCCATTGACTATCTTTGGTCCTCATTTCCAATCTTTTTTCATGCCTAAACCTTTTCGCAGGCGGTCTT
>Ga0137308_101551_pt2 | contig 15941 bp, 22 predicted proteins | sample Inofrocosms_June_FD_97181 | JGI IMG/M metagenome (GOLD analysis project Ga0137308, IMG submission 97181) | Mouse cecal microbial communities from Vienna, Austria - N-Acetylneuraminic and N-Acetylglucosamine D2O microcosms_June | ecosystem: Host-associated > Mammals > Digestive system > Large...
AAGCTTAACGAATATATTTCCTATCTTCAAAAAAATCGGATCTTACTTCTTTCTCCCATCGTACCCATCCGTTTCTCTTATTTCTCCATTGAGGGCGGTGGCGTAAGATACGGACTCCTTGCTATAAAAAACCTTGGAAGAGGAACAATAAATGCTATTGTAAATGAAAGAAAAAATGGAAAATATAAGGATCTATACGATTTCTGTTCGAGACTTATCGGATTTGAGCTTAACAAGAGGGCGGTTGAGGCGCTGATAAAATCAGGAGCATTGGACAGTCTCGGGCATAACCGACGTTCCATGTTTATGTGCTTTGAAAATATTCTGACAAGGCTTTCATCCAATCGCAGCGTCAATGTGGACGGACAAATAGATATGTTTTCCGGGAATAGCGGCAGCGATATTGGCGCAGGATTTGAAATGCCGAAGGTTGCGGAATACAGTCTCAGTCAGCTCTTGCAGATGGAGAAGGAAAGCGCGGGATTTTATATTACCGGCCACCCGGTGGATAAGTATGACGGATTAAGAAAAAAATTGGGCTGTAAGAACATTTATAATATTATTACTTCGGTAAAAGAGGGTCAAAACGGATTTAAGGAAGGACAAAAGCAGCCGTTGGTTGCAATGCTTGTTTCCAAAAGACAACATATGCAAAAAAACGGAAAACAGATGTGCTTTGCGGAATTCGAGGACAGGAGCGGAGTTATTGAGGGAGTTATATTTAACGATGTTTACGAAAAATGCTTAGGTAAACTTTCGGAGGGGAAAATTTACAAATTTGTCGGTACCGTATCATCGGGAGGATACAGGGAAGAGGATGATCCGAAGCTAATAGTCAATTCCATAGAGCCGGCAGTCGAAGCGGCAAACGAAAAAACCCTCTATATAAAGCTTAATTCCGATGACGAGGAAACTCTCGGCGAGGTATACGGGCTTCTTTCGGCAAACAGGGGTGACAGCGGCGTGAAGCTTTGCTTTGGCGATACAAGGAGCACGGCAAAACCAAAGGGAATATCGGGTGTAAAAATAGCAAAAGAATTGGTGGAAAAATTGGAAAAAATTTGTGGAAAAGGTAATATTCTTATAAAATAATGTAAAAAAGATAAAAAAGCTATTGACGATTTAGGTTATAAAGTGTAAAATAGTATAGGATAAAGTTTAAGTAAAATATGTTCTCTTTTTTGAAACAGCTTTTTGCTCCAATTCGGCAGTTATACCGAAACATTTCATATTTGCTTAAATAAAATGTTGAAAGGAAAATTTAATTATGAAAAAAATTGGCGTACTGACCAGCGGCGGCGACGCCCCTGGAATGAATGCGGCGATAAGAGCGGTAGTTCGTACAGCAATCTCCAAGAATATGGAGGTAATGGGAATATACAGAGGTTATAACGGACTGATAAACGGCGATATTAAGCCGTTGAACGTAAGAAGCGTATCGGATGTTATTCAGCACGGCGGTACCATGCTTTATACTGCCCGCTGCAAGGAGTTCCGCTTTGAAGAAGGACTCCAGAAGGCTAAAAAAACCTGTATTGAACAGGGTATAGAAGGAATAGTGGTTATCGGAGGAGACGGCTCGTTTAGGGGTGCCGCCGATCTTTCCGCCAGAGGAATTCCATGCGTAGGCATTCCCGGTACCATAGACAATGATATTTCCATGAGCGAATATACAATTGGTTACGACACCGCTATGAACACCGCCATGGAGCTTGTTGACAAACTTCGTGATACCTCTCAGTCCCACGATCGCTGCTCGGTGGTGGAAGTTATGGGAAGGCACGCCGGATTTATCGCCGTTAATACGGGAATTGCCTGCGGTGCTACCTGTATAGTTGTTCCCGAAGTGCCTTGGACAATTGAGGCGGTTTGTGACAAAATAAAACAAACACGCGAAACGGGTAAGCATCATTTTATCGTAGTGGTTTCCGAGGGTGTAGGAAATTCTGCCGAGATTGCGAAGCAAATAGAGATGCATACCGGAGTTGAAAGCCGCGCAACCATTTTAGGTCACGTTCAGCGCGGAGGTTCTCCGACAATTCGTGACAGAGTTGCCGCAAGTCAGCTTGGGTACTACGCAGTTCAGCTTCTGGCGGACGGCAAGGGTAACCGTGTGGTGGGTATTCAGGACAACAAGATAGTTGATTATGATATCCAGGAAGCTCTTTCAATGAAAAAGTCTTTTGAAAACGAACTTTACAGGATATCTGATGAAATCAGTTTCTGATGAACAGTTTTAACGAAAAAATAATTCCCTGAAGGGATTTATATAGAAGAAAACAGAGTAGAAAATCGAGCGTTAAGTGCTCTGCGGACGGAGAGTTGCCGCAGGGACGAAAAGACTGCGTTGTTTACAACGTCGTCTTGCGGTTTGTTTTTCGCATCTCGCTGTGCATAAAATCGAATAGGTAAGCCATACTTGCCGCTTTTATGTATTAGCGCATTTTGAAATGGAGGATAAGTTTGAAAGAACTTAAAAAAATGCGTTCTTTCGGACATTCCTCAAAAGGAAAGGTGGATATAAGTATGGCTTTTTTTAACGGCTTTAAACGCTCTCTTTCCGAACTGCGCAATATCCGCTGCATTGCCGCTGTGGGCGTGTTTATAGCGATTTTCGTAGTTCTTGACGGATTCGGCTCGATAAGGATAGGCGAATTTCTTAAGATAAACTTTGCCTACCTTGCATTAGCTGCAATCGGAATGCTTTTCGGTTCTGCTGTGGGACTTGTGGCGGGTTTTGCCTGTGATCTGGTTGGATATCTGGTAAACCCAATCGGCGGATTTCTTCCTTGGCTTGCGCTTATTACCGCGCTTGAAGGAATGATTTACGGACTGTTTTTATATGATTTTGTCCCGGAAAAGTCCGTAAAGCAGTATCTGAAAATATTTGCCGCAAGGCTTGCGGTTGTTGTGATATGCAACCTGCTACTTAATACTTGGGCACTGTATAGCTACGGATTTATAGGCGGAGCGGAGGAAAGCCTCTGGACCTTGATATATGCTCGAATAGGAACAAATGCGATCGGGTATGTTACCGCGCTTTTTCTGATGCCTGCTGTTCTAATTCCCGTCAAGCTGGCGTACAGAAGACTTTCGAGCGGTAACGGAAGAGTAAGACGGTAATTTCTATAGGTAAGCCGCCAAAGCTTTAATTGAGCTTGGCGGCTTGATTTTTTATAAGGAAGGACGAAGAAAATGAGAAAATTAGGATTTCTGGGCGCAGGAAATATGGGAAGCGCCATTGTAAAAGGTATAGCGAAGAGCGAACTTGAAGTTGAGCTATTTGCTTACGACAAGGATACGGAAAAGCTTGTGGATTTAAAAAAATACGGGGTAAAGCCCTGCAAAAGCGAAGCGGAGCTTGCAGAAAAATGCGGTTATATTTTGTTGGCGGTAAAACCGCAGGTTTTGGGTGAGGTTCTGGATAAGCTTAAGGGAACCGTCGGCGAAAACCACGTATTTATCAGCATTTGCGCGGGAATAAGCTCCGAATTTATTAAAGCGCATACCTGCGGCGGGGTCAGAACTGCAATTGTGATGCCGAATACTCCCGCCATGCTTGGGGTAGGGGCAAGCGCCGTAGCGCGTGACGAGGATATAAGTGATGAAGAATTTGAGTTTGCCAAAAAGGTGATTGGAAGCTGCGGTCTTGTAAGAGAGATTCCGATGGATAAAATGAAAGAAATTATTTGCATCAACGGCAGTTCTCCCGCATTTATTTATCTTTTCGCCAAGGGCTTTGTGGATTATGCGGAAAATGTGGGGATAGACAGGAAAACGGCGCTGGAGTTATTCGCGCAGTCGCTGATAGGGAGCGCCAATATGCTGACGGACAGCGGAATGACCGTAGACGAACTTATCAAACAGGTTAGCTCGCCGGGGGGAACTACGTTGGCCGGAATTGATAAGCTTAACGAGGGAAAGCTGACCGAGGCCGTTATGGAAGCCTGCAGAGCCTGTACGAAGAGAGCGTATGAACTGGCGGAAAAATAGCCTATTCATATTCCGAACAGCGACAATACGGGTATTATGTTCATATACATACCTTCAAATCTGTATAATCCCGCGCAACCCTCTTTTTCGGACAGATATCCGATAAGCTCCTTTGAAACGCATTCGTTTACAATATCTTCCGAAAAACCGCTGTTTTCACTTATTTCTTTTAGAGAAGCATATTTGTTTTCATCATGAACCGTAAGCCGATATAGAGAATCAGAAATTCTGAGATTGAGGGGTACTGAAAAAGCCTTTATAATTCCGCTTATCCGTTTTATATCGGCGTTTGTTAGTTCATATACGTTATTGTCGGAAAAAATATGGAACTTTTCTTCATTGTTGTGGTGATACTCGGCTCATAATAAGAGGAATATTCCCATTCCGATTTTTCTATATGCTTCATCGCTTCGTCAGAGTTAAAGGACGGGTTGATACAGTCGGATAAAATCAGCATATGAAGTATTGCCGCGGCTTTGAATGCCGTATTTCCTTTATCCTTATCTGAAAATGTGCCGAAGCTTTTTTTGAGCTGTGTTATAAAATCTTCTTGTTTTACGGCGCTTTCTTTTCCGAAAAGCGTGTCGATGGAAATATTGAAAAGCTCAGCAATTTTCGGTAGCAGCTGTATATCGGGACAGCATATGTTGTTTTCCCATTTTGATACTGCTTGGTTAGTAACGCCCAATTGGGCTGCCAAATCGTCCTGAGTGATGTTCATTTGCTTTCTGAAAAAGGTTATCTGCTCGTTTATTTTAATTTCCATGGTTAAATATCCTTTCAGGTTTGTTTTGTGATCACATTTACAGTATACATAACTTTAAGGAAAAAATCAATAACCTGTTGGTTTGACGCCGTTTTTATTCCTCCAACCTATGGTTGGAGGAAAATATTTTAATATATTTGACACAAGAGTAAAAAGCTGATATAATATAGGAATAATAAGGGAGAATACATATGATCGAATACAGGATTTTGTTTTGCGGCGAGATAGAAAAAGAGCTGTTTAAAGGTTTTATCCGCCGTCAGGTCGTTAACGACTGTTGGCGCAAAGTAAACGGAGAGTGGGTAATTAAAAGCGATCCTTTTATTGATGATTGGAGTGACTCTGATTACGATCTGTTGGTGAAATGTCTAAAGAATACCGTTAAAACGGGCGGTTTTGTTATGGGAGCATTTTGTACGGGTGCTTTAAAAGGCTTTGTTTCGGTTGAATCGGAGATATTCGGCGGAAATAACGAGTATATGGATCTTACGAGTATTCATGTTTCGGAAGATAAGCGAGGCTTGGGCATAGGAAAAACGCTTTTTGCCGCCGCAAGGGAATTTGCTTCCTCCAAAGGTGCGAAAAAGCTTTATATATCGGCGCATTCTGCCGTTGAAAGTCAGGCTTTTTATAAAAAAATGGGCTGTGTAGAGGCAAAGGAGTACAGTAATGCTCATGTTGAAAAGGAACCTTTTGACTGTCAGTTGGAATGTGTTTTATAAGGAATATTATATTTTTTTAACTCATAAAAGAGCATGTATATATGAAAATAAAGTTCGATTGCTTATGGAATGCAGAATAATCACTGAGTTGTCATTTTTGCAGATCGTAAGCGCACCAAACGGTTAAAGCGGCAGATTGTCTAAACCGCCGGAATGGCAAAGCAAATCCGAGTTTCAGTGGTGGTTTATTCGTAAAAAATTATATCTGCGAAAGCTGCAAAAGAAAAAATATAAAGGAAAAATAATATTATGATAATTTTACCTGCGATAGATATAAAAGACGGTAATTGCGTAAGACTTTTAAAAGGTGATTTTGCTACCGTACATAAAGTGGCGGAAGATTATATGGAAACTGCCAAAAGTTTTGAAAGGGTCGGTGCAAGCTGGATACATATGGTTGATCTGGACGGAGCAAAGGAAGGAAAGCCCGTAAACGCCGATATTTATCTTGACGTTGCCAAAAATACAAATTTAAGGGTAGAAGTCGGCGGTGGAATACGTAGTCTTGACGCCGTGGAATACTATGTTTCAAACGGAATTTCAAGGGTGATTTTGGGCTCTGTTGCCCTTAAAAAACCGCAGATTGTAATGGACGCGGTTAAAGAGTACGGAGAAAAAATTGCCGTGGGAATTGACGCAAAAAACGGTATCGTTGCGTCAGAGGGTTGGCTTGAAAGTTCTGAGGTTGATTATATCGACCTGTCTTTGGAGATGATAAGAGCGGGCGTTAAAAATATTATTTTTACCGATATCTCAAAGGACGGCACTTTGTCTGGTGTCAATGCCAAACAGCTTTCCGCGCTTAAAGCCGCGGCGGGGGAAAAGTGCGGTATTATCGCTAGCGGAGGAGTTCACGATATAAACGACATAAAGGTTTGCAAAAAAATGGGACTTTACGGCGTAATCTGCGGAAAATCCCTTTACAGCGGAACCTTGAGTTTAAGAGAAGCAATTGAGATCGGTGAAACGCAATAAACAGAAAGGTAAACAAAATGCTTGCAAAAAGAATAATTCCATGCCTTGACGTAAGAAACGGGAAGGTAGTAAAGGGAGTAAATTTTGAGGGAATAAAAGAGGTAGGAGATCCGGTGGCATATGCCGAAGAATATAACCGTCAGGGCGCCGATGAGCTTGTGTTTTACGATATAACCGCTTCTGCCGAGGGGAGAGGGGTAATGCTCGATGTTGTTCGCGAGACCGCAAAGCGGGTATTCGTACCCCTTTGCGTAGGCGGCGGTATATCCACGATAGACGATTTCCGAGATACCTTGAGGGCGGGAGCTGATAAAGTTTCCGTAAATTCCAGTGCGCTCGGCAATCCTGATATTATAAACAAAGCGGCTAAGATATTCGGCAGCCAGTGCGTAGTGGTTGGAATCGACGCCAAGCGCGATGGCAAAGGCGGCTACACCGTATACAAAAACGGCGGCAGAGTGGATATGAAAATAGAACTGGGCGAGTGGGCAAAGGAAATACAGCGCAGAGGGGCGGGCGAAATCTGCCTTAACTCAATGGACGCGGACGGCACACGCAAAGGTTTTGACAAAGAAATGCTGAAATATGTATGCGACAAGGTCACTATTCCCGTTATTGCCAGCGGTGGGGCGGGGAAGTTGTCGGATTTTTCCGATGTGCTTATGGAAACGGAAGCTTCGGCGGCTCTGGCGGCTTCGCTGTTCCATTACGGAGAATTGACTGTCGGAGACGTAAAACGTGATCTGAAAAGCCGCGGTATTCCGGTAAGATAAACGCAAAATTTCAAAAAGGATAATTAGAATGAAATATTATTTTGTTGATTACGAAAACGTACATTCCGAGGGCTTTATAGGTATAGACGGCATAGCTAAAAACGATACTTTGTATTTGATGTACACCGAGCAATGCAAGACTTTTTCTCTTGAAGTGCTTGAAAAAATAATCAGGCGTAAGATAAATTTTGAAGTGTATAAAGTAGGATCGGGAAGCAAAAACGCCCTTGATTTTCAGCTTTCTTCCTTTATGGGCTATATTATAGCCAAAAATGAGGACAAAGAGTGCATCTTTTATATTGTTTCAAAGGACACAGGCTTTGATCACCTGATTGATTTCTGGAGAAAAAAAGGCATAAATGTTGAAAGGATATACAATTTTTCTCCTAACTCCAAAGGTGCAAAATCTAAGGCTGTAAAGTCTTTGCCCTCTTCTCAGCCAACGGTTTCTTTACCGTTTGTATCTTCCGCAAAACTTTCGTCTTCAACGCAGACCGGTTTATCTCCAAAATCAGCGTCTCCCGCTCAAAATTCGCTTAACACCCGAATCATTCCTCCAACTCCACCCATACCGTCCTCACAGCCCATAATATCCGCACAAGCCGTTTTGTCGGAAAAGAAGGAGATTTGCGAAAAATCTGCTCCGACAAAAAAACAAGCAAGAGGCAGGGCAAAGAAAACCGATATCAATAAAGCAACCAGGGAAGAGCTTTTAGCTTATTTATCGGACGAAGAGTATTCCGACGTAATACTGGAAATAATTAACAGCTACAAGTCAAAAGTTTCTATAAAAAACGCTCTGGACAAGCAATTCCGAGATTCGCAGAAAAGCAGCGTGATTTATAAAAAACTTAAATCTCTTTTTAAGGACAAGAAAAAAACTTGAGGATTGGTCAAATAATGAATAATGTTCACAGAATAAAATGCGGAAACGGAAATTGTTATATCATTGAAAACGGCAATACAGGGGTATTGGTTGATACGGGAAAAAAGGAATATCTGAACAAAGTAACCGACGCGTGCAGGCAATACAATACAAAGCTTATTGTTCTGACTCATGCGCATTTTGACCATGCCGAAAACGCAGCAGCAATATCGAAGGCGTTGGCAATTCCCATAGCTATGAGTGAAAAGGACATTGATCTGATAAAGCAAAATTCAGCTCAAAAACTTTTTGCGGAAACGTTTTTTGGGAAAATAGTGCTGTCAGTATCGCTGAAGGATTTTTCTTCCCGCCCGATACCGGAGTTTAAACCTGATATTCTGCTTAATGACGGTGACTGTCTCACGGATTACGGGATTGACGCACGTATTGTCTCTTTGTCGGGGCACACGGAGGGTTCGATTGGGGTCGATGTGGAAAAAAGAGATTTAATTGTCGGAGATGCGCTTATGAATATGGTTTATCCCACGGTGTCAATGCTGTATCACGATAAAGGTAAGATGCTGGCGAGTGCCGGAAAAATTGGAGAAATGGGGAAAAGAACAATATATTTCGGTCACGGAAGACCGCTGGCTAACAGACTGTGGGTACAAAAAAATAATCGGAACAATCAATTGCATAATAATATTAAGACACTGTTCCAATAGGAATTGGCGCACGTCTTTTCGACATACTTTGCCGCTGACTTGTGTTAAAAATCCTTGACGGGCTTATCGCGTAAGCTGCTCGCTTGCGGATTTTTGCCTTGTCATCAACAAAATATGCTTGAAAATCCGCACACCATTCCTATTGGAACAGTTTCTAAAAATACTTAAAGGGGAAATTCATAATGTCCGAATTGACGTCTTTGACAAATATCGGTAAAGAAATGGCGAGTAAATTGATATCGGTAGGTATTGACACTCCTGAAAAGCTTATTGAATCAGGCTCCAAGGAAGCGTTTTTCAAGCTTAAGGAAAAATATCCTCAGGTTTGCTTGGTGCATTTGTATACATTAGAAGGAGCGGTTTCAAATGTTGAATATAATAAGCTTTCGGAGGCTAAGAAAAAGGAATTGAAGGAATACAGCGATAAATTAAGAGGACGATAAGACAATGGATAATATAATAAAACAATGGAATAACGCAGCGTTAAAATATACGCAGGCTCAGGAAAATTCCGAATATGTGCAGATAAATAAAAATACTGTCAAAAACAGATTCCCTTGTTTTAACGGTGAAAAAATATTGGATCTTGGCTGCGGCTACGGCTTTTATACGGATTATTTCGTAAGCATAGGCGCAAATGCGGTGGGTATCGACGGATCTGAAAAAATGATTGAAATAGCTCGGAAACAATATCCCATGTCGGAATTTCATCATATGAATATCATGAAGCCTCTGGAATTTGAAGAAGGCAGTTTCGATGTCGTGTTTTCCAATCAGGTGTTAATGGATGTGGAAAATATTGATTTTGTGTTCTCCGAGTGCAAAAGAGTGCTGAAAAACAAAGGTATTTTGTATTTTTCGATAGTTCATCCCGCCTTTTACGATGGTAAATGGATTAAGGACGAAAACGGATATTGCCGCGCTAAGGCATTGGAAAAATATATTTCTCATTATAGGGTTACAAACGATTTTTGGGGTGAAACGGAACATTATCACCGTCCGTTATCATATTATCTGAATGCTGCGGCAAAAAACGGGTTTATGCTGAAAGAAGTAAACGAGCCAGTTTCATATGACGGTAAAAGAAAAAACAGCGATATTCCTCTGTTTTTCTTTGCCGAATATATAAAATTACATATGGAGTAAAAAATGAATATATTAAAACAGAAAAAAACAATACTTCCTTTGTTTTGATAGAAAGCGCTGAGCAGGTAATAACTGATGTTCAGTCCGCGCTTGACTTGATTGTGAACGCCTATTACGAAGCGGGAACCAAAAACATTGTAATAGACAAGAGACTTATTAACGAGGACTTTTTGTATTCAGTACCGGTTTTGCGGGAGAGGTATTGCAAAAATTCATAAATTACGGCGGCCGCATAGCAATATATGAGGATTATTCCGGATACACAAGCAAGCCGCTTAAGGATTTTATTTACGAGAGCAATAAGGGAAAGGAAGTTTTCTTTGCTTCCTCAAAGGAAGAAGCAATTGAAATGCTTACGCGGTAAAATGATTATCCTTATGGAGAATGGGAGACAACCTATATTTCCGAAAACGGTGATATATATCGAAGAATTACGGGTTCACCGTTCCATTCGGAAGAAGAGGTCAAGGAAAAGGACGAACTTGAGTATGCTTTACAGAAACGCGCTTGGGATATATTTAGAAAATTTGACCCAGATTGGCATTCAAGATATCGCACCATAGATATTTATGAGAGAAATAACTGTTACGCTGTCCGTTTAGGTACAGTGGGGGCGGGAGAAGAACCCTGCGCAAATTTTGATAAGGAAACCCTCGAATCTATTACCATGGATATGCTGTTAGGTGAAAACTGGCGAGAATATCTGGACGGCAGATGTGACAGCAAACTGAATTATATTCCGTCGGAATGGTATGAAAGCAGTATGGGAGAAACTGTTGTTTTTGCTTATCCAGACACAGTGGGAGAAAGAATATCATTCACCGTTCCCGTCGAGAAAATAAACAAACATTATTTTTAATCTAGTAAACGGTAAAATATGTGAAAGGAAAAATATGTCCGAAATTTTCAGCGGAAAGAATATGCTTATTTCTCCGGAAAAATGCCTTCCCACAGGTGAAACGCTCACGGCGGAAATACACGGAATCGGAGCGAAAACGCATATCAAGCAGGCATTTGGAGATTGTGCGCTTAAGTATGACTGCCTTTTTCCGGATGAAAACGGGACACCGATTGAGATTGGCAAAAGCAAATACTCAAAATATGATTTGTATATCGGCATCACACAAAATTATCTGATAATGTCCAATGTTTTATCAAAACAAAAGACGGGAGTACACTGAAGCTGGTATTTCCGAAATTAGGCGGTTTTGACGGTAGTATTCCTAATCATGCAGAATATCGCGAGGATATATTGAACGATTCAGCACAATTTCATTAAAATGAGGAGAAATGACAAATGGAAATAATTAACGGCAATATAGACGGCGGAAGACCATTTGACTGGGGTAAAACCTCCTCCGATTACGCAAAATTCAGGGATATATATCCACCCGTATTTTACGGGAAAATTCTTGAACGGGGCTTATGTATAAAGGGGCAGAATGTTCTCGACATAGGTACGGGAACGGGAGTTATACCGAGAAATTTGTACAGATACGGAGCAGACTGGACCGCCGCCGACATTTCGGAAAACCAGATAAATCAAGCAAAACTTTTATCCGAGGGAATGGACATTCATTATCTCACGGCTTCAGCCGAGGAACTGAAATTTGACGATGATTCCTTTGACGTTGTTACCGCATGTCAATGCTTTTTTTATTTCAATCACGAAAAGGTTATGCCTAAGCTTTACCGTATGCTGAAACCCGGCGGTAGCATACTGATATTATATATGGCTTGGCTTCCCTTTGAGGACAAAATCGCGGCTGAAAGCGAAAAAACGGTGCTTAAATACAATCCTAAGTGGAGCGGAGCGGGAGAAACTATGCACGCGATTTATATACCGGATTTATATAACGAAAAATTCAAGCTTATTTACCGTGAGGAATATCGGATAAAAGTTCCTTTCACCCGCGAAAGCTGGAGCGGTAGAATAAAGTCCTGCCGTGGAATCGGGGCTTCACTGGGAGAAAAAGAGATTGAGATGTGGGAAAAGGAACATAAGAAAATGCTTGACGAGGTTGCGCCGCCCGAATTTGAGGTCGTGCATTACGGTGCGGTCGCGGAGCTTAAAAAGAAATTATAAGTGTTGATTTTTTATTAAAAAATGTTATATAATGAATAAAACGGTTAAATCGCAAATATTTAAGAAAGATGGAACGCCCACAATCGAAACGTAAAGAATTATTTTGGGAAAATTTACGCCGGATTATACATACACTCTGTACTCGCTACTCAAAGTTGAAAACATAAAATAATCAGTATGAAGAAAAAAGTTTAAAATAACTCGAAAAAAATTAAAATCGCCGCCTTTGTTCATTAAACACAAAACTACACTACACAAAGGCTCTTTAAGAGGAAGGAATGATTATAAAAATGAGCAAAATTAAATTATCGGATTTGGACAAGTACTTTGAAAAAAGCCCTCTTATCCCTGCAATAGCATTTGACATAAACACAAAAACAGTGCTTATGCTCGCCTATATGAACAAGGAAAGCCTTCAAAAAACTCTTGAAACAGGATATACTTGGTACTGGAGCAGATCAAGGCATGAGCTATGGAATAAAGGCGCAACCAGCGGACATTTACAGAAGGTGATTTCCGTATACGCCGACTGTGACAGCGACACTCTGCTTCTTAACGTGGAGCAGACCGGCACAGCCTGTCACACGGGGAATTATAGCTGCTTCTTTAATAAACTGTATAATTCGGATGAATAAAATAAAAATTGAAAGGAAACACAAATGACAATCTATCGAGAAATTTTTGAGGTAATCAAGCAGCGCAAATCCGACTATGAGAAGGGAATCGCGCAGGAAAACAGCTACACTGCCTATCTTTTTGACAAAGGCGTGGACAAAATCTGTAAAAAGGTGGGGGAGGAAGCCACCGAAACGGTTATTGCCGCCAAAAACGGGAATAACGAGGAGCTTATGAACGAAATAAACGATTTGCTCTACCATGTAATGGTGCTTGCGGCAAACCAAGGGTTAGACTGGAGCGATGTGGAAAAGGTGCTTGAAGGAAGGAATGAAAAAATAGGAAATTTAAAACAGTTTCATCAGGTAGATAAAAACACCTGAAAATAAAACATATTGTGAAAGGACGTTTTAAAAATGGATATCAAAGCGAAAATTGACGAGGTAGTAAACAAGATAAAGAACGACAAGAACTTTGCGGAAAAGTTTCGGAAGGAGCCTATAAAGGCAGTAGAGGAAGTGCTGGGTGTTGATCTTCCCGACGATGTTATAAAAAACGTTATCGACGGGGTGAAAGGCAAGATCAATGTGGATAGCATAAAGGACAAGCTCGGCGATCTTTTCGGAAACAAGTAATAAGGATATTTGCAAAATGCCCGTGAAAACTTTTAACTGAAAGGTTTTCACGGGCATATCAAATATTTTTTAAAAACTATTGAAATTTATGTCAAAAAATAGTATAATAATACTGTAACTTTCGGCTTGTTGCAAAAGCCGCCGAAAAAATGCGAACGAAACGAGGAAATGCGAATGTACAACAATTTAGTCAATACTATAGGTTTTTTGAAGGACTTTGATCCCGAAGTATCGGAGGCAATGAACGACGAGCTTAAGCGTCAGAGACGCAACTTGGAGCTTATCGCAAGCGAAAATATAGTTTCTCCCGCCGTTATGGCGGCGATGGGAAGCGTTCTAACAAACAAGTACGCGGAGGGGTATCCGGCGGTTGTCAATGTGTTGATGTGGCGGAAAATATTGCCATAGACCGCGCGAAAAAGCTTTTTGGTTGTAATTTCGCCAATGTTCAGCCCCATTCGGGAGCACAGGCAAATACTGCGGTTTATTTTGCGCTTCTTGAACCCGGCGATACTGTTCTGGGAATGAGTCTTGCCCATGGCGGACACCTTACCCACGGTTCCCCCGTAAACCTTTCTGGAAAGTACTTCAATTTTGTACCCTATGGACTGAACGACGAAACCGAAACTATAGACTATGATGAAATCGAGCGCCTTGCCAAGGAGAATAAGCCCAAGCTTATAGTAGCGGGCGCAAGCGCATATCCTCGTAAAATAGATTTTGAAAAAATATCCCAAATCGCCAAGATTGTGGGTGCTTACTTTATGGTAGATATGGCACACATTGCCGGACTTGTTGCCGCGGGCGTCCATATGTCCCCCGTACCTTATGCCGACGTTGTTACCACTACCACTCATAAAACCCTCAGAGGTCCCAGAGGGGGTATGATACTCTGCAACGACGAGGAGATCGCCAAGAAGATTAATAAAGCCATATTCCCCGGAACACAGGGAGGACCTTTAATGCACGTTATCGCCGCCAAAGCGGTTTGTCTCAAAGAAGCTCTCGATCCTTCCTTCAAGGAATACGGCAGACAGATTATATTGAATGCTCAGGCATTGGCCGGAGAGCTTGTAAAGAGAGGCTTCCGTCTGGTATCCGGCGGTACCGACAATCACCTTATGCTTGTTGACCTGCGTCCTTTCAGTATTACGGGCAAAGAGCTTGAAAAGCGCCTTGACGACGTGTATATAACCGTAAACAAAAACGCTATTCCCAACGACCCCGAAAAGCCTTTTGTTACCAGCGGCGTAAGAATAGGAACGGCAGCCGTTACCACACGCGGGCTTAAAGAAGAGGATATGCTTAAGATCGGTGAAAGTATCTATCTTACCGCCTCCGATTTTGAAGCAAATATGGATAAAGCAAGAGATATAGTTAACGGTATCTGCGCTAAATATCCTCTTTATGAATAAGTTTCCGTTGTAAACGGAATACGCCTTAAATTTCCTTATTTACGAAAGGACGTAAAAAATGACTGAGAAAGCAAGTGAAATAGTGCTTAAATCAAAACAGCAAGTGGCTCCTTTGGGAATTATCGCTGCCGACGGCGCGAAGGATTTGGGTAACAAGATCAACAATTATCTTGTTCAGTGGTCGGAAAACACTCCTTACGCACAACCCTCATACCTTGTTGAGACCGAATGTCCGAGATTCTCCTCCGGAGACGGAAAAGGACTTATAAAAACCTCCATTCGCGGCGACGATATCTTTATTATTGTTGATGTGGGTAATTATAGCTGTACCTATAAAATGTTCGGCAAAGAAAATTTTATGTCCCCCGACGATCATTTTCAGGATTTAAAGCGCGTTATTCAGGCAATGGGCGGAAAAGCCCACAGAATAAGCGTGGTAATGCCCATACTTTACGGCGGCAGACAGCATAGAAGAAACTACCGCGAGTCTTTGGACTGTGCGGTAATGCTTCAAGAGCTTCAGGCGATGGGAGTATCCAATCTGATTACCTTTGACGCTCACGATGCGAGAGTATGCAACGCGGTGCCGCTTATGGGATTTGATAATGTTATGCCTTCTTATCAGGTGCTTAAAGCAATGTTTCAGGAGGTTAATGAGCTTGACGTTTCTCCAGAGCACTTTATGGTGGTAAGCCCCGACGAGGGCGCTCTTAACCGCAATATGTACTACGCTTCGGTTTTGGGAGTACAGATGGGAATGTTCTACAAAAGAAGGGATTATTCCACTATCGTGAACGGCCGCAACCCGATAGTTGCCCATGAGTATCTGGGCAACTCGGTTGAGGATATGACGGTGTTCATTTCCGACGATATAATCTCCTCCGGCGACTCAATGCTGGATATAGCTTACGAGTTGAAAAAGCGCAAGGCAAAAAGAATAATTGCCTACGCCACATATCCGATATTTACGGCGGGTGTTTGTAAATTTTAAAAAGCCTATTAGGAAGGAAAGATAAAATACGTATTTGGTAAAAACCCTACATAAAAAACTCCCGACCTGCTTTCTCGCGAATGGTTCAAAGAGGTGGACGTATCCAAGTACATTGCCTACCTTATTGCCGCCATTAATCACGATATATCCACCAGTAAGGTTATTGATCCTCATACAAAAATAAAATCGCTGCTTAGAAAATACAATGTTAAAAGCGCGGAGAATTTATAAGTT
>Ga0137308_102009_pt1 | contig 15922 bp, 15 predicted proteins | sample Inofrocosms_June_FD_97181 | JGI IMG/M metagenome (GOLD analysis project Ga0137308, IMG submission 97181) | Mouse cecal microbial communities from Vienna, Austria - N-Acetylneuraminic and N-Acetylglucosamine D2O microcosms_June | ecosystem: Host-associated > Mammals > Digestive system > Large...
CCATACAGATACTCTTTTGCACTTCCATATTGGCAGCCACCTGATGCAGTGGCACATGTCCGGGCCCTTCTACCATCACCTGCACATTGTGCTCCCATGCCCGCTTTGTCAGCTCTCCTAGACGTACCAGCTCCTCTATCTGACAGACATCCGTTGCATCTGCCAGACATCCCGGACGACAGGCATCGCCCAGAGAGATAGTCACATCATACTGCTCACAGATATCTAGTATCTCATCATAATACTCATAGAATGGATTCTCTTCTCCTGTCATACTCATCCAGGCAAAGATTAGGCTTCCACCACGGCTTACAAGGTTCATCTTCCGTTTGTGTTTTCGAATCTGCTCTATTGTCTTTCGTGTAATGCCACAATGCAGCGTTATAAAATCCACACCATCCATCGCATGTAATCGAACCACCTCAATAAAGTCCTTCGCTGTCAGCGTTGCCAAATCCCTCTGGTAGTGAATCACACTGTCATATACAGGTACGGTTCCAATCATAGCCGGGCATTCATGTGTCAGCTTTTGGCGAAATGGCTGTGTGTCTCCATGGCTTGACAAATCCATAATTGCCTCTGCCCCAAGCTTTATTGCACTCATTACTTTTTTCATCTCAATGTCATAGTCCTTGCAGTCTCTAGAGACTCCAAGATTTACATTAATCTTTGTGCGAAGCATACTGCCAATCCCCTCCGGGTCTAGAGAAGTATGAAGTTTATTGGCGCAAATTACCACTTTTCCCTCTGCGACCAGTTTGATAAGCTCTTCAACTGGCATCTGCTCTTTTTTTGCAACAATCTCTATTTGTGGAGTCACAATCCCTTTTCTTGCTGCATCCATCTGTGTTGTATATTGACTCATCCTATCGTTCCTTTCCATCCATGATCCAATGGTCCGGCCCCCTTCCCAAGAGAAAGCTGCGCACTAAGCGCCCCTGTCAGATAATCCTTCGCTCTTTTGACAGCTTCTAAAAGTCCATATCCCATCGCCAGATTACTTGCAATCGCACTTGAAAGCGTGCATCCTGTTCCATGTGTGTTCGGATTCTCTATCCGCTCTCCATAAAGCCAATGTGCCCCTTCTGTGCCATAAAAATAATCATTGGCATCCTGCATCCGATGTCCGCCTTTACAAAGTACGGCACAGTGATAGCGCTGACAGAATGTTTTTGCTGCTTGCTCTATATCAGCCTTACAGCTAATCTTTCGCCCCATCAAAACTTCCATCTCAGGAATATTGGGTGTGATTAGCTCTGCAAGCGGAAACAGTTCTTCTTGCATTACCTGTATCGCTTCTTCTTGCATTAATCTTGTACCGCTCGTAGAAAGCATCACAGGGTCTAAAATCACATGCTTTGCCTGATACTTCTGAAGCTTCTCTGCTGTCACTTTTACTAAGTCAGCACTTGCAAGCATCCCTATCTTCACTGCATCCGGGTAAATATCGGTAAAAATACAGTCTAATTGATTTCCCAAAAAATCCGGGCTGACTTTTTCGATTCCGTAGACGCCTGTTGTATTCTGTGCAGTTAGTGCCGTGATGGCACTCATCGCATAGACTCCGTGAACTGTCATAGTCTTGATATCTGCCTGAATCCCTGCTCCTCCGCTTGCATCACTTCCTGCAATCGTAAGTGCAGTCTTTCTTTTGGAAGCACCCATCTTATCAAGTAACTGCCTAGTCGCTGCCTCCTTATCTTCTGCTGCAAACAAAGCACTGACAACCGCTACCCCGTCAATACCTGTGTCGGCTAACTGCCCGATATTCTGCTCGTTAATCCCGCCGATAGCGACAACCGGAATCTGTACAGACTGGCAGATATTTTTTAGTTCTTCTATCGAAAGCTCTGTCACATCTGTCTTGGTACTGCTTCCAAAGACTGCACCACACCCAATATAATCTGCACCGCTTTTCTGTGCTCTTAGTGCTTCTTCTACATTATGTACGCTGCCGCCGATAAGATAGTTCTCTCCAAGATACTCCCGTGCCTTTTCAATCTTCATATCCGACAGCCCTATATGTACACCATCTGCACCTGCCTTTTTTGCAATATCCGGGCGGTCATTGATAATAAGTGGAACATGATAATGATGACATACTTCTTTTAGTGCGATTGCTTCTTCTAAAAAGTCCTTGTCTTCTGCTTTTTTTTCTCTTAACTGTACGCATGTAACGCCCGCTCTTAGAAGCTTTTCCACAACATCTCTAAGTTGCTCCCCTGGCTTTAAGAAGCTTCTGTCGGTCACGGCATACAATCTTACTTTTTTTCTATCCATTTTCCACGACCTAACTTATAAAATATTGCTGTCTTAACATTTCATCGACAAATTTCCATGACAGATACCATCAAGTGCATCGAGCAGATGTACATAAAAACTTCCAATTCCGCCTTGCATCTTATCTGTGCGAGTTTTGGCTATCTCGGCGCTCTTTTTCCAGATAGTTCCCGCTGCACAGGCTGCCTCGTAAGGTGCAAGTCCTGTACCGCACAGAAGCGCACACAGTGCAGAGAGCATACATCCGCTTCCTGTAATCCTCTTGATTCTTGCATCTCCGCCACCTAGCAGCATGGAGCGTTCTCCATCGGATACGGCATCCGTTTCTCCGCTAATCAGTGCTGTACAACTATAAGTCTTTGCAAGTACCATCGCTAACTTTCTCTGTACTTCCGGGTTAAGCTCTACGCTGCTCTCCACGCCGCCTGGAATTGTACTTTCCATATTTAAAAGTGCACAGGCTTCTTCTTGGTTACAGCGAATTACAGAGGGCTCTACCTTTTTTAATAGAATCTTCATCGTACGGGAGCGAAACTGACTGACTCCTACTCCCACAGGGTCTAAGACAACCGGGTGTTCTAGTTCATTTGCTTTGATACCGGCAATCATACAGGCACAGAGCTTGTCTTCGTTTGGTACACCAGTATTTAAAAGCGTCGCCTGACAAAGCTCTGTCAATTCCTGTACTTCTAGCTGGTCTTCTCCCATAATCGCACTTCCGCCGGCTGCTAATAAAGCATTAGCCACATCTCTCATAGAGACTGGATTGGTCAGGCAGTGAACTTTAGGTACTGTCTTTTGTAACTGTTGTATCCACACATCTCTGACCATATCCTATCTCGCTTTCTGTAACTGTCCCAAGATTTTGCCCTTTTCCAGTATCACCAGTATTCCATAAGCCAAGATGCTCCCGGCCACAGTTGATATCATAAATGGAATAATATAGACAAACAGCCCGGCTGGCTCTGCTCCCATTAAAAGTTTTGCCACCGGATACGCCAGAAGTGCTCCTAGAATACCAGTTCCTATCGTCTCTGCCATACATGTCACAAAAAGCTTCCTGGTAGCTGCATAGATAACCCCACAGCACATAGCACCCATCATACTTCCCGGAAATGCCATCAGGCTCCCAAGTCCCATCAGATTGCGAAGCAGACTGGCACAAAACGCAATGCCAACTCCCCACCATGGCCCAAGAGATACTGCTGCAAGTATATTAACCATATGTTGTACCGGCGCACATTTGCTGCCAGCCACTGGAATACTAAGCAGACTCCCTACTACTGCCACCGCAGTCAATACTCCAGCTAACGCCAACTTCTTTGTCGCATCCTTTTGTTTCCTCATCAAAACGCTCTCCTCTCCTGTTATTTTGCGAAAAAGGACTGCCGCACGATACGACAGTCCTCTGTACTTTCTGGTATCTGTCCCTACGTTGGCATTATCCAAATCAGGTTATGGGTCGAAACGCACTAGTTTCCTCTCAGCCGGCTTCCACCAGCTCCCCTTTTACGATGTTATCATTATAAAACTATCCTGGTAAAATTGCAACTGCTTTTTATTGCCCGACAACCTTAACTTCTCCTTCTTTAAAGACCGTAACTACGCTGCCTCTTGAAGTATCCCACATTTTAATTCCATTTTCTTTCAATAATTTCAGCGTCTTATCTTCTGCATATTCTTTTTTTGAGCAGCAAATCACCGCCATCTGTGGCTGTACTGCCTCTAAAAGCGCTTTTAGTGCCTTTTGGTACCTTCCATGATGAGGCATCTTTATCCAGTCATGTTGCCAGTCCACCTCAGATGCTAGCATCTGCTCTATCCGCTCTTTCTCAATATCTCCTGTCAGTAGAAAGCGCTTCCCCTGGTAGCTAAGGCTTGTCACCAAGGACATATCGTTGTCATATTCTTTATCCCTATCCTGTATCTTTTGTGGTTCTTCTGCCGGGTAAATAGTATACGCCAAATCTCCTGCTGTATATTGATAAATCTCTGACAATCGTTCCACATCCGGGTGCTCTAAAAGAGTTTCCAAAAACGACAGATATTCTGGTCGTTCTCCCTGATAGTCTGGCATCCGCACAGCTTTTACATCTACGTGCTCCATCAGATAAGCTGCTCCTCCCACATGGTCCTTGTCAAAATGTGTAATCAACAGCATATCCACTTCTTTAATTCCGCGTGCAGAAAGCTCTTCTAACAGATATGGCCCGTCTTCCTCTTCTCCAGTATCCACCAGCATCACATATGTATCTGTCTGCACAAGCAACGCATCTGCTTTCCCTACAGGAAAGGCAGTAATCACGAATTCTTCTTCTGCACTTTTTGTTCTTACAGTTTGAATCACTATCCAAAAAACAACCAGCAAAAGTAATAACAACACAATCCCTACTGTTTGTTTTTTCTTCATCTATTTTGTTCCTTTCTCCTTTGCCGGATTTACATGTACCATACAATGTTTGACTTCCTGAAAATGCGCCTCAATCTCATCATGTACCTTTTCCGCAATCTCATGCGTCTCATATAAGGTCTGCTTGCCGTCTGCTGCAATCTCAATATCCACATACATCCTAGCGCCAAACAACCTGGTCTGTAGATGGTCCACACCCAACACCCCCGACTGTCCAAGTGCAAGTTCTTTAATCTTCTGCTCCGTCTCTTTATCACATGCTTTATCAACCATCTTATCGACCGCATCCATAAATATCTCATAGGCTGCCTTGCCAATAAAAAAGCTAATTACCACACTGGCCACCGAATCAAGCACCAAAAATCCCATCCGTGAACCAGCGATGCCAATAAATGCCCCAATCGAAGACAGCGAATCCGAACGGTGATGCCAGGCATCCGCCATCATCGCACCAGAATTTAGCTTCTTTGCTGCCGCTCTTGTATACCAGTACATCCACTCTTTTACAGCCACCGAAAGAACCGCCGCCACAAGGGCCATCAGTCCTGGAATCTCTAACTTCTCCCAACTTCCCGAGAAAATCGTCCGAAGTCCGCCAAGCAGTATCCCGATACCTGTCGCCATCAGAATCGTCGCCAATATAATAGAAGCAACACACTCTAACCGCTCATGTCCATAAGGATGATTGGTATCCGACTGCTTCCCGGACATCCGAACTCCAATTATCACAATAATCGTACTAAATACATCTGACGCCGAATGTACCGCATCCGAGACCATCGCTCCAGAGCGCCCTAGGATACCAGCTAAAAGCTTTCCCACAGACAAGAGTAGATTCACTACAATACTAACCATCGAGACACGCATCGCAAGCCTTTGCTTTTCTTGCTCCTTTATCATCTTATCATCCTTCTTTCCCACACCATATTTTAACAGTATAACACAGTTCTTTTAAAAAACAACGCACAATTTGTTATACTTCCTACTGGAATTTCTTATGATAATCTGGTAAAATAGAGGCGGTGATGATTATGAATACAAAAAGACAAAAGACAAGAACAACAACAAAAAAAGAAAACACACAGTCTACCTCCAGAAAACGGCGCAAACGAACCCCTGAAGAGAGACGCAAACATCAGATTGGCCTTCTGATACAGGGAATCTTCCTTGGACTTTGTATCTGCCTTCTGTGTTTTAGTCTCTACAAGCTTGGCTCTATCTTCTTCGAGTATCAATCCGGCGAAAAAGAATATGCCGACCTTCGGCAATATTTACTTGAAGAACCAACTTCCCCCGAAGATGTTGTCCTAGCTTCTGCCGATGGAGAAAATGCAGAAGGTGAAGAAGCAGGTAATCCTTCTCTTCCCATGACAAGAGTCGACTTACCTTCTCTTCAGGAGATTAACACCGATGCTATCGGCTGGATTGAGATTGGTGGTACTTCCATCAGTTATCCGATGCTCTATACGACCGATAACTCTTACTATCTGACGCACACCTTTAGTAAGGAAAAGAACAAATCGGGCGCTATCTTTGTCGAAGCTGCTAACAAAGCGGATTTTAGTGATATGCATACGATTGTCTATGGCCACAATATGAAAGATGGCTCTATGTTTGCCGGACTAAAGAACTACAGCAAGGCAAGCTATTTTGAGGCACATCCTTATATCTATGTAGACCTTTCCGACGGTTCGCACTGCTATCAGATTTTCTCATGCCATGAAGCCAATACAAGCGATGTTACTTATACGGTTGGTTTTAAGGCAGATGAGACCTATCAGACTTTTTTAGACTCTTTAAAGGATGCTTCTTTGTATGACACAGGCGTGGAAGTATCACAGACAGAACAAGTAATTACGCTCTCCACATGTACCAAAAGTGGCACAAAGCGTTTTGTAGTACATGCAAAGAAGGTGTATTAGGCAGGTGGGCGCAAAGTCGCCCCCTTCCTTTTTTCCTCTGTCTGTGATAAAATACCATCTAGCACATACACTAAATGCAAAGGGGTATATTATCCATGAAGACATACACTACCTGTCGGGAAGCTTTCCCGCTTTTTCTCTACAAGGGCTATTCTGTCCTAGATACCAAAGAAGATTTACAAATCACCTATCATTTTGAGATACCGGGTCTCTCTGCTTTTGACCCAGTCTGGCATTTCCCTAAAAAAGACAGCGAACCACTTCTGGTTTATCAAAATAAAACACTGCAAACCATGCTTTTTTCTCTTGGTATGGTAGAGCTTATCAGTTATTGGAAGATTGCCTGCCCGAAAAAAGTTCTGGTATCTGCGGGGCCTTTGTCTAGAGAGCAGATACAGTGGTGGAAAGAACTCTATTATCTGGGTCTTGGTGAATTTTTCTATACCAACGGAATTGAGGCAACGCTTGAAGATTTTATGGAGCTTTTATCAGATGCATCTGATTTTGCTGGAGAAGACAGACCGGTTATGGTAGATAAAGGGTGTCTGATTCCGATTGGCGGTGGCAAAGATTCTGCCTGTACGATTGAGATGCTGAAAAAAAGCAGTCATCCGCTAAAGACCTATATTATCAATGCCAGAGGTGCAACCCTTAAGACAGTGGAGGTCTCTGGACTCTCTATGGAGGATACTATTCATGCCAGACGCTCTCTGGACGCACGTATGCTGGCATTAAATAAAGAAGGGTATCTAAACGGCCATACACCTTTCTCGGCGCTTGTTGCCTTTTCTGCGCTGATTACGGCCTATCTGCATGGGCTTCGCTATATTGCACTCTCCAACGAATCCAGTGCCAACGAAAGTACTGTGTCCGGCAGTATGGTCAACCATCAATATTCAAAAAGTTTTAAGTTTGAGCAAGACTTTCATCATTATGAAACTACGTATATCAAAAGTCAGATTCACTATTTCAGTATGCTTCGCCCGCTCTCTGAATTTCAGATTGCCAGGTATTTCTCAAATGCCACGCGTTATCATGATATTTTCAGAAGCTGCAACGTGGGCAGTAAAAAGGATATCTGGTGTGCACACTGCCCCAAATGCCTGTTTATCTTCTTGATACTTTCGCCGTTTTTAAGCCATCAGCGCCTGGTGGAGATTTTTGGAGCAGATATCACAGAAGATGTATCCATGTTAGAAGATTTTAAAAAGCTTACAGGCATCTTGGAAGAAAAGCCCTTTGAATGTGTTGGCAGTCGGGATGAAGTCAATGCCGCTATCTGTCTGACTATCGAACAGTTGGAAAAACAGGGTGAGCCGCTTCCTAAGCTTTTCTCCTGGTATCAAAAGCAATCACTGTACGCTGTATCTTATCCACAGAGACATGCTTATGAACAATATTATGATGCGCATCATCTGTTGCCAGAGGAATTTTTAGAGATTTTATCAAAAGAATGTTATGGAGGAACACTGCCTTGTTAGAATTACTGAGAAAAGAGATTGCCAAAAAAGATATTCTGATTCTGGGCTATGGAAGAGAAGGAAGATCAAGTCTTCAGAGAATCTGGCAAGTCAAGGGATTTGCTTCTGTTACGATTGCAGACCAAAATCCAGTCTCTCTAGAGGCAGAGTATCAGTCTGTTCCTATTTTATCAGGGCCATCTTATATGGATACTTTAGATGACTATGACCTGATTTTTAAAAGTCCGGGTATTGTGCTTCCCAAAGAACCGGAGGAATATAACTGCCTTTTTACCTCTCAGATGGAGATTTTTATGAAAGCCTACCGGGAGCAGATGATTGGCATTACCGGCACCAAGGGAAAAAGTACGGTCACTACCATGCTCTACCATATTTTAAAGGAAAGCAAACGGGACGTGGTTTTAGCCGGCAATATCGGGATTCCTGCATTTGATATTTTGGAAGATATTGGCCCTAAGACATTCGTTATCTGTGAGCTGTCCTGTCACCAGTTAGAATATATCCATGTCTCTCCCCGTATCGCGATGCTTTTAAATATCCATGAAGAGCACCTAGACCACTACGGTACCATGAAAAAATATATTCATTCCAAGCAGCAGATTTATCTGCATCAAGGGCCAAAAGACCTTTTGCTTTGCGATCTCTCGATACTGCCACATAAAAGCTTCTGTGCAGCACATATCTATACCATATCCGACTGTTTTACTACAGCAGATGTCGTGTTAAGTGGCACCCGTATCCGTTTTGAACAGGGAGAATATAAGATTCCAGCCAAGGAGATTCATCTCTTAGGACATCACAATCATATTGACATCGCTTTTGACTATGCCGTTTGTCATCTTTTGGGACTGTCTGATGAGGAATTTGACGCTGCACTTCGGACTTATCAACCCCTTCCTCACCGACTGCACTTTATTGGTGAAAAAGACCAGATTCGCTATTATGACGATTCTATCTCCACCATCTGCGACACCACTATCCAGGCACTAAAAAGCGTGCCAGAAGTTGGAAGTGTATTAATCGGCGGGATGGACAGAGGAATTGAATATGATGAGCTGATTGTCTTTCTCTCTAGGCACACCGTTCCTTATATTATCCTGATGGCAGACACAGGCAAGAGGATTTATCAGGAAATTAAGGAAAAATATCCCAATTTTTATCAGCCAGAGCGCCTGCATCTTGTAGACACCTTAGAAGAAGCCGTACAGACTGCCAAAAAACACACGCCTTCTGGTATGGCTTGCATCCTCTCTCCCGCTGCTGCCAGCTACGGAATTTTTAAAAATTTTGAAGAACGGGGAGAAGTATTTGAAAAACTGGTATTTTCGTCATAAAAAACCAGAAGTTTTATTTGCTTTTATCAGCATTTCCTTCTATAATAGAGATATTGGTAACTGCCAGGCCCTCATCTGACCGGGCAGTTACCTGGATGTACAAATATTTTGATTGAGGAGATTTTACAAAAATGGAAGAAAAGATGACAATGGATGATTTATCAGAGGAACTTGAAGCTTCTTACAAGGAAGCAGAAGAAGCAGGTGCCGAGGCAACCGAGGAGATGGATCCTGTCTGGGCAACCTTAAAAGGCTACTTAGAGGAAAAGACTGTGCTGACGGTAAAAGTTGGCGGGATTGTAAATTCCGGTGTAATCGCTTACGTAGAAAGTATCCGTGGCTTTATCCCTGCTTCCCGTTTAGCTCTTGAGCATGTTGAAGACCTGAACGAGTTCCTGAACAAAAAGCTAAAGGTTCGCGTAATCACCGCTGACCCACAGAAAAAGAGACTTGTACTCTCTGCAAGAGAGATTCTAAGAGACGAAGCACGCGCAGAAGCCAACAAAAAGCGTCAGGAAGCTATGGATCAGCTTCAGATTGGCGATGTCATGGAAGGAACGGTTGAGTCCCTAAAAGACTACGGCGCATTTATCCGTCTAGAGAATGGACTCTCCGGCCTTGTACATGTCTCTCAGATATCTGACAAGCGTGTAGAAGTACCGGCAAAGGTATTAAAAGAAGGCGAAACAGTCAAAGTGAAGCTGATTGCTATCAAAGATGGCAAGCTGTCACTGAGCATGAAAGCACTTTTAGAAAAATCCGAAGAACATCATACAGACAGAGATTACAAGCTCCCTAAGAGTGAGAACATCTCCACAAATCTTGGCTCTTTATTAGCCAAATTAGACCTGTAATCCTGTCGCTTGTAAACCGGCTTTTTGCACTTTTGCAAGAAGCCGGCAATTTAAAATCCCCAGAATACAGGAGGTTTTAGAATGAAAAATCAGAGACATAAGCGCAAGGAATCTTTTTCCGTGCTTCTAATATCCAACACGGACCGAAGCAGCAAGCAATATCATGTCTCACTTTTTGCCCTTCGTATGGCTGGTGTATGTATCCTACTTCTCTGCCTTATGGCAGGATGTATGACCTATGCATTTTTATCCAATCAGAAGGTGCAGACCACTCTACGGACGCAACTGGCCGAGCAGGAACAGTTGGTCACACAAATGACAAGCGAAAAAGAGACCATAGCGAACGAAAAACTGGCGATAGAAGCTGAAAATGAAGCGCTTCGGCAAGAAGCAGAAGAAGCCAAAGCCGTCGCCGCCGAAGCACAGGCTGCTGCCGAAGAAGCTGCCAAAGAACCAGAGGAGCCTCAAGACGACCCGGCATTTCCCGACCGCTATCCCTCCTCTGGAGCAAGCGTCTTAAAATCAGAATATACACAAGAGCTACCCTATCTTGCAATCACTACCTACACTGGATGCGATGTTGTAGCTGCTGGCAACGGTACCATCACTGCCGTAAGTTCTGATGATATCTACCCTCAGATTATTGAAATCGACCATGGAAACGGCTACCGAACCCGCTATCTTTCCAAACAGACAGCAGAGGTAAAGGTAGAGCAAGGCGCTGCGGTTGAGATGGGTGCTGTTTTATTTACCATCACCACAGACGAGACAGAATTAAACTATCAGGTAATCTATCAAGAAGAACCCATAGATCCCCTCTCCGTCATCGACGCCAGAGGCTAGAGGCTAGATAAAAAAATCAGCAGAAGTTCTGATAGCGCCCAGAACGATTTCTGCACGCACCGCGGGCTGAAATTCTTCTCCTTCCAGGCGCTATCAAGGCTGGAGCGGAACTATCCCAATCAGCGAAAGTTCTGATAGCGCCCAGAACAATTTCTGCACGCACTGCGGGCTGAAATTGTTCTCCTTCCAGGCGCTATCAGAACTTTCGCGGAACTATAATAGGAGGATTTGTTATGTTAGGCAAAAGAAATACTGCCTCTGCCAACAATGAGGCACCATCGAAAGTCGGTACGATTCTTGGCGTTGGAGCTGTTTTTGATGGCGACTTATTTGCACCGGAGACAATTCGGGTAGATGGTACGATTAATGGCAACTGTAATTGTAACCAGAACTTTATACTTGGTACAGAAGGGGTAATCAAAGGAAATATTTCTGCCCAGAATGTCACTATCTCTGGAAAAGTCGACGGCGATATCAATGCCCGCGGAAAATTGGAGCTTTTCTCCACCGGAAAGATTCGCGGAAATATTACTGCACGTTCTTTAGTAATTGATGAGGATGCATATTTCGACGGAAAATGTGTGATGACTTCTCAGCAACAGGACACGCCAGCTAGAGCTGCTGCCAAGACACTGATGGAGAGTATCTCATCCCCCGAAGACAGTGAGAAAGAAAACAACAAGGACAATAAAAACGGCAAGAAATAGATACAAATACCCCGTTATACGGGGTATTTGCATGTAGATTAGACAGGATTGACAGATGGAGGATTCTTTATGGAAATATCTATGGAACATTTATACATACCAGATAATTATCATTCAGAGTTGTCGCTCTATGATACACAGATTGCGATTAAGACAGTTAAGGACTTTTTTCAGCAGACTTTGGCAGAACAGCTTTATCTGCTTCGCGTCTCTGCCCCACTTTTCGTTCGTCCCGAATCCGGGCTAAATGACAATCTAAACGGTGTGGAGCGTCCGGTCTCTTTTGGAATCAAAGAACAAAATGACCAACCAGTGGAAATTGTTCACTCTCTCGCCAAATGGAAGAGAAATGCCCTAAAACAATACGGCTTTCATGTAGGTGAAGGACTTTACACGGATATGAACGCAATACGGCGGGATGAGGACACAGACAACACCCATTCGATCTATGTGGACCAGTGGGACTGGGAGAAGATTATTCTAAAACAAGATAGAAATATGGACTATCTGAAAGAGATTGTACGCAAGATTTACAAGGCGCTGAAAAAGACCGAGAAATATATGTCAATTCGCTATGACTATATTGAAGAGATTCTTCCAAAGGATATCTATTTTATCACCACACAGGAGCTTTTAGAGCGCTATCCTGACCTGACACCAAAGGAGCGGGAAGATAAGATTGCCAAGGAAAAAGGTGCTGTCTTTTTGATGCAGATTGGCGGGCGCCTAAGCAATGGAGAGCCACATGACGGGCGGGCACCAGACTACGACGACTGGAGCTTAAATGGAGATATTATTGTGTGGTATCCGGTTCTTGGGCATGCACTGGAATTATCCTCGATGGGAATTCGCGTGGATGAAGATGCGCTGGAAGAACAGCTAAAGCTCTCAGGATGCGAAGAACGCTCAGAACTGCCATTCCAGAAAGCAATTCTTACAAAGAAGCTGCCGTATACGATTGGCGGAGGCATTGGACAGTCTCGAATCTGTATGTTCTATCTAAGAAAAGCACATATTGGAGAAGTGCAGGCTTCTATCTGGCCGGAAGAAATACGAGAGATTGCGATGCAGCATGGGGTTGTGTTGCTTTAAAATAATGGTTATACAAAAAAGCGCCAGAGTAAGGTTTAAAGAAAAGCATCTTTTAGACCTTTTCTGGCGTCATCTGTTCCATATTATCAAAATATTAACGTGTGTTTATCTTATAGAAAAAGAGGTTAATAACAGTGAAAGAAAAATTGACGAAAAAAGATGTGGAGAAAATTCAAGCTGAGATTGACCACAGAAAATTGGTACTGCGGCCACAAATTTTAGAGGCAGTAAAAGAAGCACGCGCTCAAGGGGATTTAAGTGAAAATTTTGAATACTATGCAGCGCGGCGGGAGAATGGAATCAACAACAGCCGTATTCGCTATCTAGAACGAATGTTAAAAAATTCAGTGATTATAAAAGATACTACTTCTTCTGATGAAGTCGGGCTAAATAAAACAGTTACCGTCTATATTGAAGAAGATAATGAATGTGAGACTTATAAGATTGTCACCAGTATTCGGGGAGACTCTGTAAAGAATCTAATCAGTATCGAGTCCCCTCTTGGAAAAGCCCTGTTGCATCACCACATCGGTGATAAAATTACAGTTCCGGTAAATGATACTTACAGTTATGATGTCATTATCCGTGAAATCAAAGATACCAGTGACGATGAAGAAGACAATATTCGTGCTTTTTAATTGTTCCATATGGTGCACAAAAAGAACGAACCCCTGAAAGTACGCAACTACTTCCAGGGGTTCTTCCTCTTTTTTGGAGAGGTAAACCAATTAGATTTCAACAAATTGATTTAATAATTCTATCAAATATATAGCAAATTATTTTATTCTTTCTATAAAATACTCCCCCACACGGGCAATTAAGCGCAGGGCATCTTCTTTTAATTCTACGGGAAAAGCACTTAAGACCGGCGCAGTCTCAAAACTTAACACCTGGTCAAACTCTATCGCTCTAAGCCCTCGAAGAAACCCATCCCAGTCGGTTGACACTTTATTTTCCCGTGTCTTTGTAAAGGTAAATGGAATCTGATGTAAATCCCCGATGCCATCATTGTCATGAACATGAAGCACCTTTAGCCGCTTCCCAAGCCTTATAATAAAATCCTCAAAATCCAGCCCCACCAGATTCGCATGTCCAGTATCTAAACAAAAGCCAAGCACTTCTGTCCCATACTGTTGATTGATGCGGTCAATACGCTCTGCTGCCTTTCTGGCATTACAGCAAGTTCCCTCTACAATATGTCCGCCGGTTCCTGTATAGAGATTCTCGATACATAGTATAATCCCCTTCTCTTTTGCCATTGGCAGTATCGAATGTAGAAGTTCTTCTGTCTGCTGCCACTCTGCCTCTTCCGAGCCAAGATGCTGTGCCAATTTAAAACCATGAACCACCATATAAGGGCACTGAAAGACTTCGCACACCTTTAGACTCTTTGGCGCTACCACCTCCTGAAGATATTGATTCAGCTTCTGCTTACCGCCAGGAATATAGAGCGGATATGGCATATGCATCTGGTGAATCTTAATTCCAGCTTCCTTAGCCCCCCTTACATGAGGTGCAAAATATTGCTCTAATTCCTCCTCTGACTGGTCGAAAAATTTATTTAACTCCTGTTTATAAAGGCTTGTATTGGTCAAATAATAATTCAGACTAAAGTCTGCACAGGAAAAACCAGCTCGCTTCATCATCGAAAAACCCTCTGCTGGATTTGTATCCTCTACAATATTTTTTGTCTGTACACCAAGCGATAGCATCTTCTATACCTCCTTTAACCTGTCAAAATAAAATGATGGCATATACTCATCATTAAAATACGCAATCTGCTCTCTTGCAATCCCCATCTCCAAAAGCTGCTTCTCAATCTCCCGATAATAGATATTGCAGATAAAGATTCCACAATCTTTGGGAAGCTGTTTTAAAGACTCTGGCGGTTTGACTTCTAGTCCATAGAAGGTAGTTCCCCATGCTTTTGGATTGTTGTCACAGGTAAATAAAGGCGGGTACTGCTCACCATAGCATTTCATATAGTTGCGACACATATTTCCAGCACCAAACAGTACAATGGATTGATATTTTTTTAACAGATTTTCAATCTCTATCTGCCACTTAAAATACTCGACTACTGCTTTGGCTAAAGCTAAAAGCTGTGGACGAAGAAGCGGAGAAAATCCAATCGCTGTGTCTTCCATAGAGAGAATTAAATCCCCATCAAAAGCAGCCTCTCGAAGCCCCCGAAACAGTCCTAGCCAGTCTGTCTGCGGCTTGCCGCCATGAACACAGGTAAATGGCAAAAGCGCACTCTCCTTGTGTCCATCACAGTCCCGAAGAATCACAGCCTTAATACGACTGCCTAAGATAGCTGCAAATTCATGCATATCCTGTCCACAGAGGTTGCAGACACCTACATCCATACAGAATCCAAAGAGTGGTGCTTTTGTCTCTTGATTTAGCACATCCACCCACTCTGCTGCTGCCACAGGGTCTGAACACACGCCGCGCATCAGATGTCCACTAACCGAGCGGCACTGATTTTCCAGCAAAATCATTACATTTTCTTTCTGTGCGGTCTTAGCAAGACGAAGATAGTAGTTACGGTTGGCTTCCCATTCTTCCCCATAGGAAAGACCTGAAAACAGAGGAGGAATGATTAATTTGTGGCAGCCAAGCTTGCCGCAGAAGCGGATACATTCTGTATGAATCTCGTATAAAAGCTCTGTCAAATCTGTCCGCTTTGTATCCCGCATTAAAAATGGCGCATGGGCTATTGGAAGCGACAGATGATATGTGCTGCAAGCTTTATACATTTTTTCAAAAAATAATGCAATTCCCGAAAGGTCCTCAGTAATGGGTGTCCGGTCGCGTTCTTCCTCCTCCTGCTTTGGCTCTCCATAGTGCTCCAATTCATAGGGAGAGCAACACATAGCCAAGTCTAATAATATATTTTCAAAACCAGCATTTTTTAAATCCATCACACTGCTATTAGGGCAGGATGGATTCAGCATACCAGTTGGTGAACAGATAATATTCATGAGAGATTACCT
>Ga0137308_102010_pt1 | contig 15915 bp, 16 predicted proteins | sample Inofrocosms_June_FD_97181 | JGI IMG/M metagenome (GOLD analysis project Ga0137308, IMG submission 97181) | Mouse cecal microbial communities from Vienna, Austria - N-Acetylneuraminic and N-Acetylglucosamine D2O microcosms_June | ecosystem: Host-associated > Mammals > Digestive system > Large...
CATCCTGGACGAGCGCCCCGGACGAAAGCGCCTGGGCCGCATCCTGCCGCCCCTGGCGGCCTCCTCGCTGGTCAACGCTGTGGTCATTCTGGTGTCCTATCTGACCATCCCGGACCTGCTGGTCCTGCGCAGTTCCCTGAGCTCCGCCGCCGTCCTGGCGATGTGTACGGCGTGGGTGCGCTGGGCGTGGCGGGTGAACCTCCGGCAGGCATTTGCGGCGGTGTGCATGGCAGGGGTCTTTCAAGTGGCCCTCTCCGCCCTGCTCCAGGCCTTCTATAACCTGTACTCGTATCTCCTCGGGGCGGCTGCGGCGCTCCTGACTGCGGAGCTGTTGTGGCGTCTGCGGTTTGGACGGTCCTTCCGCCTGCTCCTGGAGGAGGGAGAGGGCCTGGGCCGCCTGTGCCTGCTCCTCTTCGGCCTGGAGGCGTCCATGGAGGCCCTGTCGGTCCTCCGCTGGGGGGTGCAGACGGCCTATGTCCCCGCCTACAGCATCCTGACGGTGGTACTGACGGTGCTCATGACGGCGCTGGTGCTCCATCTGGCCCGTCAGGTGGAGAGCGGACGCCTCCTGCAGGCCCAGCAGGACGTCATCGCCCAGCAGAAGCTCTACGAGCGGGACCTGGAGGCCATAGAGCGGGAGGTGCGTTCCTTCCGCCACGACTACAAGAACCTGGCGGCGGGCCTGGCCGGGCAGGTGAGCGCCGGGGAGTCGGAAGCCCTGCACCGGGCCCTGGCCTCCCTGGACGCCAACTTCGACCGCCGCCTGGGGGAGAAGATCCGCTCCGCCGCCCGGATCGGGAATGTCCGCGTCCCCCAGGTGCGAAGCCTCCTCTTGACGAAGCTCACGGACATGGAGGCCCAAGGCGTCTCCTGCCGCCTGGAGGTGCTCTACCCCGTGGAGGCGGTGGGCATGGACGTGTGGGACTTTGTCCGGTGCCTGGGCGTCCTCCTGGACAACGCCGCCGAGGCCGCCAAAGAGACGGCGGAGCCCTGGGTGGAGATCATCCTCCTGGCCCAGGGGGGAACGCTGTCCCTGCGGGTGGCCAACGCCTGGAGCGGCGCCGGGGACCCGGGGCGGTTCTGGGAGGAGGGCTTCTCCACCAAGGGCCCGGGCCGGGGGCTGGGGCTGGGCGGGTACCAGCGCATCCTGGCCGGCTGGCCCAACGCGGTGTCCTCCGCCGGGTGGGAGGACGGGACGTTCTGCCAGGAGCTGACCATCTCGGAGGTGCGGCCATGATCGGCATCTATCTCTGCGACGACGACCGGGCGGTCCGCCGCCGCATCCAGGAGGCCCTGGAGCGGAAAATCTTCGTGGAGGACTGGGACATGGAGGTGGTGTGCAGCGCGGACAGCCCCGGCCCCCTGCTGGAGGCCCTGGCGGAGCGGGGGCCCCGGCGTGGCGTGTACTTTCTGGACGTGGAGCTCCAGGACGGGGACTGGGACGGGTTCCGCCTGGGGCAGGAGATCCGCCGCCTGGACCCCCACGGCACCCTGGTCTATATCACCGCCTACGGTGAACTGGCCTGCCGCACCTTCCAGTACCACCTGGAGGCCTTCGACTACATCGTCAAGGACCCGGAGGGGTTGGAGGAGGCGGTGTGCCGGTGCCTGGAGGCGGTCCACGCCCGCTTCCAGGTGGAGCGCCGGGACCCGGAGGAGGTCCTCACACTGCGGGAGGGGGACCGGGTGCGCCACATCCCCCTGAAGGAGATCCTCTTTTTTGAGACCGCCCCCGCGCCCCACCACGTCCTCCTCCACACCGCCGGGAGCCGGGTGGACTTCGTGGGCAGCCTCAGCGAGCTGGAAAAGCGGCTGGGGGAGCGCTTCCTCCGGGTCCACCGGGCCTACCTGGCGGCGGTGGACAAGATCGAGTCCGTGGACCTCAAGGGGGGACGGCTTCTGGTGGGGGGACGGACCTGCCTGCTGTCCCGGGCCGGACGGACGGCGCTGAAAAAGAGAGCGGGGGCGGGCTGTTAGGGCCCGCCCCCTTTTGCCGTTCGGGAACGATTTCTGCCGTTCAGGAAAATTTGCCCCGCAGGCCCCTCCCCTGTGGTATGCTGTCCCTGCAAACAGACAGGGACAGAAAGGAGGGATTAGCTGTGGCAAAGAAGGAGCGTTTTGTGGAAGTTTACTCCCAGGGTGTTATGAACGTGGTCAAGGTCCTCGTTGATTCGGAGACCGGTGTGAATTACATGCTGGGTTCCCATGATTTAAGGACCGGAACCGGACTGACCGTCCTGGTGGACCGGGACGGCAAGCCCATCGTCACCCCCATCCAGGAGTAACTGGAGCATATTCTTTATCAAAGGAGATCATCCCGCATGGCAAGCGAAGAAAAAGTCAGTCAATACGCCCGGGAGGCCGGATACGAGCCGCTGGAGGACCGCTGCATCATCGTCAAGCCCGCCCCCGGGGACCTCAGCGAGAAAATCGTCGCATTTTTCAAGTCCATCGTGGAGTGTGAGCTGTGCGTGCTCCAGATGTGCGAACATGAGCTCATCCTCCTGCCCTTTGACCGTATGTGGACCTATCTGAAAAAGGATGTGTCCCTGGTCCTGCCCTACAAGGACATCCAGGCCGTGGAGGTGGAGGAGGACCTGCTCAACTTCGTCATCACCATCCGGACGGAGGAGGACACCATCCGCCTGACCACCCAGCAGAAGGCCCTGAGCGACTTCCGCATGTCCGGCCTCACCGCCACCCAGTTCACTGGAAGGTACCGGAATTGGCACAAGGAGAACCTGGACGGTACACTGCGGGCCCTCACGGCCCTGGGCGCCTCCGTCTGAAAGTGCATAACAGAAGCAGACCAGGGAGTCAAAAAGCTCCCTGGTCTGCTCTGCCTGCGGGCCTGCCGCTGTGCGCTCAAAAGAGAGGAAACGCCGCGCTTCCTTACGCGTCCCCGGCCTCAAACCGCTCCTCAATATGGAATGCGTCATCCATCTGCTCGTAGAGGAGGAACTGGGACAGGAACACGATATACCAGATGCCGGTGACGGGCAGAAGCAGGAGCGTCCAGGGCGCGAAGAGCACCATCACCGCCCAATAGGCCAGCTGGAGGAGCCCCGCGCCCAGGACCCGCCAGAAGTGGAGCAGGAAAAACAGCCCCGCATTGTACAGCCGCACGGACGCCCTCTGCCGGAACAGCACCAGCTGGGGCCACAGCAGGGAGTTTGCCGCCAAGATCAGTACCAGTCCCAGCAGGTACAGCGCAATCGTCCACAGGCCGGGGCGCACCTCCGCCCACCAGAAGAGCACCATCCCCAGAAAGGCGTACTGCCCGAAGAGCACCCCCATCACCGCGCCCAGGAGCATCCCGCCCTTCCAGTTCTGCTTCCAGGAGAGCTTCCAGCACTGCCGCCAGGGCCTGGGGTCGTCCCGCAGTCCCCGCAGGACCGCGTCGTACATCCCCGCCAGGAAGGGGCCCGCGATCATACCCCCGATGGCGGCGCAGGGGTACAGCACCAGGAGGCTGGAGACGCCAATGGCGTAGAAAATCCCCGCCGCCAGCGGCGCACAGCCCAGCAGTGCCAGCAGGTTCACCTTCCACCACGGTCCGAACCGGATGGACAGCAGCTGCTTGTAGCGGTCAAAGCCCCTCTGCCGCTCGTTCTCATTGTAGTGCGGGTCGTCACGGATAAACAGTCCCATTGCCGCGCCTCCTCTCAAACCGCATAGTGGCATCCCGCCAAAAAGTCCTCCAGGACCGCCCTCGGGTCCACGCCGGACCCCTCCTGGCACTGGACCTCCACGCTGATGGCATAATTGCGGTACACCCCGAAGGCGGACGCCCCCCGGGCATAGGGGTTGGTGCCGGAGGCGCAGGTGTAGGCGGCGATCTCGAAGGGCTGTCCGTTGAAGGAGGCGTCCGCGAAGGCGCCTTCGATCTCATACCGCTCCGAGGCCATCTCCATCCACTCCGCGGCGGCATCCTCCGCCTTCTCCGCCGCGTCATAGCCCGCCAGCAGCAGGTAGAGCTGGGCGTCGTACAGCTCGGACGCCTCCCCACCGGCGTTGGTGTAGGGCACCGCCTCCCCCATGGACCAGGCGGCGTAATACATGCCGCTGGCGGACAGGGCGTCGTTGTTCTCCAGAGGTTCCAGCCCGCCGGGGGTCTCCACGCCGATGACATTGCCCACCGTCACCCACTCCCCGCTCCAGGCGAGGCCGTCCGCCGCCTGCCGGGGCGGGAGCATGGCGCACCCGCTCAGACAGACGCACAGGGCCAGCAGCACAAAAATGGATCTTTTCACGAGACCGCCCCCTCTGTCAGCCGCTCCCACAGCGCGCCGCATCCCTCGGGATACGGCGCGTCCTCCTCTGTCCAGTACCCCCGCCGGGCGAAGAACAGGCCCGAGAGCAGTTCCTGGCTGTCGCCTGCCACGGTCTGCCCCATCACCTCATAGGAGTACCCGCCCAGGTCCAGCTGCCGCAGGACCGGGCAGGCGTCCCAGGCGAGATAGGTCCCCTCGGCGGAGGCGTCCTCCTCGGGGAGGCTCCCGTCCAGGCGGCGCAGGACGTGGTAGGCCTGCTGGAACTGCTCCGGGTCCTCCAGGAGGAAGAAGTAGCTCTCCCCCTCCACGATATCCGCCATCAGCTGGACCGCCGTGGCGGCTGTAGTGCCCATCATGTCTGCCTCGCCGCCGGAGACATACTGCTGGAGGGAGACCACCGCCTGCCCGTCGCCGTTGAGGTCCTCGCCCAGGGCGGAGAGGGCCGCCTCCAGCGCGGCGGCGGTGCCGTCTGGCAGGAGGGTGCTCCCCACATAGGCCACCCGGCAGTCCGGCTCGATCTCCCCGATCCCCAGGACCTGCCAGATGAGGCTCCCGGCGAACACAGCCAGGACGATGCCCAGCGCGATGTGCCACTTGTGGTAGTGCCACCAGTTCCTGCGCTTCTCCTCCGCCGTCAGCTCCCGCTTCTCCTCCGGCCGGACGTCCCTGAATTTCCACTTCCAATATTCGCTTGCCACCTCAAAGCGCCTCCTTTTCTTCCCGCGTGGTCCCGCCGGGGGCGTAGCTCACCGGCAGGCAGACCAGGGCTGGAGTCTTGGAGCGGTCCGGCGCCAGGAGCAGGTCCACGCTGGTCTCCGCGATCTTCCGGACCGGCTGGACGATAGTGGAGCAGTAGAGCTCCTCCGCGCCGAACCGCCGGATGCCGTCAAAGCCGATGATCTGCACGTCCTCCGGCACCCGGAGCCCCAGCTCCCCCAGGATGCCCTGGACCCGCCAGGCTAAAAGGTCCGTGGAGCAGAAGATGCCGTCGATGTCCAGCTCCCCGTCCGTCATCCGGGCGCGAAAAAACTCCCGGAACACCTCCGGCCCGTCCTCGCCGTCGTTGCGGCGGAGGGTCTCATAGGGGACCTGCCGGGCCCGGCAGACGGCCTCGAAGCCGTCCCCCCGCTTGTCCGTCTCCCCGGGGCTGGCCGAGCCGGTGCGGAGGAAGGCCAGGTGTTTACACCCCAGCTCCAGGAGCTTCTCCGCCGCCAGGCGGCCCCCTCCGTAGTTGTCCGCCGCCACGCAGGGGATGTCCGCCCGGAAGCTCCGGTCGATGCCCACGAAGGGCAGGTCCTCGTCCACGGTCAGGGAGTTGTAGGTCAGGCCGATGATGCCGTCCACCCGGTTTTGCTGGACCATGGTCACACAGCGCTGTTCGATGTCCGGCCGGGACGCGGTGACGTACAGGAGCATCCGGTGGTCCCGCTGGGTCAGGGCGGTGCAGAGATGCTGGGCCAGGGCGGCAAAAAAGGGGTGGTCCACACCGGGAAGGATGACGGCGACGGTGTGGGTCTTGCTGGCCCGCAGGCCGCGGGCGTACTGGTTGACCTGGTATCCCAGCTTTTTCGCCGCCGCCTCCACCCTGAGCCGGTAGCTGTCCCCCACGGGGATGCCGTTGAATACCTTGGAGACAGTGCCCAGGGCCACACCGGCCTCCTGGGCAACATCCTTCATGGTTGGGAGTGATTTTTGGGGCATAACACGCCTCCTCGCTCTGAAACTTTTCATATAGAGAGTGAAAAACATATTGATTTTTCCTTCGACAGTATTATAGCAGACACCTCCCCGGAATGTAAAGAGGCATTTCATGAAATTTCAGTGAAACGATACTTTTTGGCGACATCTACAAAACAGAGCATATTTGTTTGTAAAAATGGTAAAAATCAATCATTTTTCCTAAAATGTCCTTGACAGGGGCAGGGGTGTTTGTTAAGATATCCATGACAGATATAACGATTCACAAAACGGTGGTCCGACCCGGCCGCCGGACTTATTTCGCTTTGATATGAATCGTTACAGACAATGCTCCCCGGAGCCTGCCGGCAGGAGGTGGTCAGCGCAAACGTGGACCTGCTCAGCTAATCCCCAAAATCTGTGTTTATAGGAAGTGAGTTACATGAAAAAGAGCGAAGCTCCTGTGCGCATCTCGGCGGCGGGCTCCGCCGCCCTGTCCCAGCGCAGCGGGAAGACGCTGGGACAAAGGATCCTGGAGAACTGGCAGCTGTATGCCCTGCTGCTGATTCCGGTGGTCCTGACCATTGTCTACAAGTACATCCCCATGTACGGCATCCAGATCGCCTTCCGGGACTTCGATCCCAACCTGGGTTATCTGGGTAGCCGGTGGGTGGGCTTTGACTGGTTCGTCCGGTTCTTCAAGGCCCCCACCTTCTGGAGAATGATGAAGAACACGGTGCTCATCAGCGTCTTCGGCCTGCTGTGGAGCTTCCCCGTGCCCATCATCCTCTCCCTCATCATCAATCAGGTCCGCTTCCAAAAGTTCAAGCGGGTGGTTCAGACGGTGCTCTACGCCCCCCACTTTATCTCCGTCATGGTCATCTGCGGTATGATCAAGATCTTCCTCAGTCCTACCGGCGGCCTGCTGAACCTGATTCTGGGCACCCAGATTGATTTCCTCACCCATTCGGAGTTCTTCCGGACCATCTACATCGCCTCCGGCATCTGGCAGGACGCGGGCTGGGGCTGTATCATCTACTTAGCGACTCTGGCCAACGTGGACCCCGGCCTCTACGAGGCGGCCAAGGTGGACGGCGCGTCCGTCTTCCAGCGCATCCTGAACATCGACATCCCGGAGCTGATGCCCATGGTCGTTTTGAACCTCATCATGGCCGCCGGCGGCATCATGAACGTGGGCTTTGAGAAGGTCTGGCTCCTCCAGACCGACCTGAACAAGGCCACCAGCGACGTCATCGCCGTTTACGTGTATGAACAGGGTATCGTCGATGCCAAGTACAGCTACTCCACGGCGGTGGGCCTGTTCAACACTGTGATCAATATTGCGCTGCTCATCGTCGTCAACAAGGTCGTGTCCAAGGCCTCGGAAGTTGAATTTGTGTAAAAGGAGGGAATCGAAAATGGCAAGCGCAGCTGCAAGAAAGAAAACATCCGCCGGTATGTCTGATAAGACCAGCGATATCATCCTGGTGGCAATCTGCGCCATCGCGCTGATCATCGTGGCCTATCCGTTGTACTATGTTCTCGTAGCCTCTATCTCCGATCCCTACGACGTGTACGCAGGCAAGACCTTCCTGCTGCCCAGCGGGTTCACGCTGGACGGCTACAAGGCGGTATTCGCCGATCCGAAGATCGTCTCCGGTTTCCTCAACTCCGTGAAGTATACCGTGATCGGCACCTGCTTCTCCGTCATCATGCTGTATATCACCGCCTATCCCCTGGCTGACAAAAATCTGCCGGGCAGAAAGTGGATCAGCCTCTTCTTCGTGTTCACTATGTATTTCGGCGGCGGACTGGTCCCAACCTACCTGGTCGTTCAAGATACCGGCCTTATAGGCAGCATGTGGTCCCTGTTCCTCCCCGGTGGCGTGGGCGTGGGCAACATGATCGTGGTCCGCAACTACTTCCAGCACTCTATCCCCCACGATCTGGTGGAAGCCAGCGAGATCGACGGCTGCTCCAAGTTCCGCACCTTCATTAGCGTGGTCATCCCTCTGTCCCTGCCCATTTTGGCGGTCCAAGCCGTGTTCGCCATGGTGGCCTACTGGAACGACTGGTTTACGGCCATGATCTACCTGGGCGGCAAGGGCGAGCCTCTGCCCCTGGTGCTGCGGGGCATCCTGATGAAGAGTTCTGCGGCGCAGGAGCAGGCGGCCATGATCTCCGGCGGCTATGCCGAGCTGAACAAGCAGACCGAGCTTATCAAGTTCTGCTCCATGATCGTGGCGGCCGTGCCTATGCTCATCGCGTATCCCTATGTCCAGAAATATTTTGAGAAGGGCTTCATGGCCGGCGCTGTGAAGGGGTAAACCGCGATGGAAAACGAGAAAATAAACGCTGCATCTGTGATAATGAAAAGGAGAATCATCATGAAGAAAGTATTGTCCCTTGTTCTGGCATCCGTCATGCTGCTGGCCGCGCTGACCGCCTGCGGCGAAAGCAGCGGCCCGGCCGCCAACTCCGGCGAACCCAACACCAGCACTGAGCAGACTGAGTTCAATGTGATTTCCGGCATCTCCGCCCTGTCCAGCGGATATGACGACAATCCGGTACTCAACGCCATGATGGAGAACGCCGGCATCAAGATTACCTGGGAGACTATGAGCGACTCTCTGGGCGAGCAGGTCAACATCCGCCTCCAGGCGGGCGGCGATAACCTGCCCGACGCCGTGCAGGCTGTGGGCTGGTCCAACTACGACCTGGGCCGCTATGGCCGGGGCGGTACATTCATCGACCTGACCCCCTATGTTACCGATCCCGAGATCATGCCCAACCTGTCCGCCATCCTGGAGAAGTACCCCAATATCAAGGCGGCCATCACCCAGGACAACGGCGGCATCTACGGCCTGCCCTCCGCCGAGATGATGGGCACCGCCGCCACCGGCGCTGCCGATGACTACTCCATCCATTCCATCCAGCAGTTCTCCATGATCAACAAGAAGTGGCTGGATGACTTGGGACTGGCCGTCCCTGAAACCGTGGAGGAGCTGAAGACCGCCCTCCAGGCTTTCAAGGACAACGACATGGCCGCCAAGATTTATGGCGCGGCTCCCGGCAATACCATCCCCATGAGCTTCGGCTTTGACCAGTGGTGCTGGGGCCAGAACATCTTCTACGCCCCCTTCGGCCTGACCAACTGGTCCGACGTATGCTCTGATCTGCGCCTGACCAAGGATAAGGAAGTGGTCTTTGACTGCGTCAGCGACGGCTACCGCGAGGCCATCACCTACTACCATGACTGGTATGCCGACGGCCTCATTGATATCGAGGTTTTCAGCCAGGATGACAAGCAGTATCTTGCCAAGTGCGCCCAGGGTTACGTAGGCGTAGCCACTTGGTGGGAGATCAACGAGCTGATGGCCGATTATGCGGCTGACTACGTCTACCTGCCCCCGCTGAAGGGCCCCAGCGGCACCTGCACCGTGACCATCAAGTCCGCCGGCTCCGCCGTCAACTCCGGGCATCTGTCCATTACCAAGGCCTGCAAAAGTCCCATCAACCTCCTGAAGTTCTATGACCAGTGGTACACCGGCGAGAACGTCATGCAGCTCCAGTACGGCCCTATCGGCGTGTATTTCGACGAGCAGAAGGATGCGGAGGGCATGTATGTCTCCATCACCAACGAGGAGGCCCAGGAGAAGTTCGGCAAGTCCGCGGGTGAGCTGAAAGCCGCCAGCGAGGTCCAGGGCCCCAAGCTGATCCTCTCTGAATACTATACCAACGTCTTCCACATGGAGGACCGCGCCCTCCAGCGTCTGGACGATCTCCAGAATTTCTGGTTCAAGTATGTGGACGATTTTACCTTCTACCCTGTGGACTGCGTATTCACCCAGAGCGAGCTGGACGATCTGGACCTCTACAAGCCCGACTTTGAGAACCACGTCAAGGAGCAGGAAGCCCTTTGGTTCCGGGACGGCGGCCCCAGCGACGCCGAGTGGGAAGCCTACAAGCAGGATCTGATTGATACCTACGGCATGAATCAGATTTTGGAGATCTACAAGAACGCCTATGAGCGTTACTCCACAGCGGAGTAACCGGCAAGCGCGCATAAAAAGCGAAGAGGGGCGGCGCAGGGCCGCCCCTCTTTGTAAAAGAAACTGCGCATTCATATGTTTCAAACGTTTATTGGCACGGAGCATGACCGGCGGTGCGTAACCGGCAGCTCAAATATTCTTTGACGACAGGTTCAGGAGGAGACAAGATATGACCAGCGAAGCTCTGCAAAAGGCCAGGGACTTTGAGGCCCAGTACGGCCCCCATATCCCCGCCGGGGAACGGCCCGCCTTCCACGTTACCCCTACCATCGGCTGGATGAACGACCCCAACGGATTCTCCCTCTACAAGGGGGAGTACCATCTGTTCTACCAGTACCACCCCTACTCCAACGAGTGGGGCCCCATGCACTGGGGGCACGTGAAGACAAAGGACTTCATCCGCTGGGAGCGGCTTCCCGCCGCCCTGGCCCCGGACCGGGAGTACGACGCGGCGGGGTGCTTCTCCGGCGGCGCGGTGGAGCTGCCTGACGGGCGGCAGCTGCTCATGTACACCGGCGTACAGCGGGGCCGCGACCCGGAGGGCTTTCTCCAGGACATCCAGACCCAGTGCATCGCCATCGGGGACGGCGTGGACTATGAGAAGTGCGGGGAGAACCCCGTCCTGACTCAAAAGGACCTGCCGGAGGGGGGCAGCGCGGTGGACTTCCGGGACCCCAAGGTGTGGCGGGAGGCGGACGGGACCTTCCGCGCCGTCATCGGCAACCGCACCGCCGACGGGAGCGGGGCCATCCTCCTCTACCGGAGCGCCGGCGGGCGGGAGTGGGAGTTCGTCCGCACCCTGGACACCTGCCGCAACCAGTACGGCAGGATGTGGGAGTGCCCGGACTTCTTCCCCCTGGACGGGAAGCAGGTCCTCATCACCAGCCCCCAGGATATGCAGCCCGTGGGCCTGGAGTTCCACGCGGGCAACGGCACCCTCTGCCTCATCGGGGACTACGACCCGGACGGGGCGGGCTTTGTCCGGCAGAGCGCCCAGGCAATCGACTACGGCCTGGACTTCTACGCCCCCCAGACCCTCCTGACCCCCGACGGGCGGCGGGTGATGATCGCCTGGATGCAGAACTGGGCCACCGTGGGGGCCAAGCCCTACCACTGCCGCTGGTTCGGGCAGTGCACGGTCCCCCGGGAGCTGTCGGTGCGGGACGGGCGGCTCTGCCAGCTGCCTGTCCGGGAGCTGGACGGCTATCGCGGCTCCCGCGTCACCCACCGCAGCATCCCCGTCAGCGGGGAGGTCAACCTGCCGGGCATCCAGGGCCGGGTGCTGGACATGACCGTCACCGTCCGTCCCATCGGGCAGGACTCCTACCGGTGGTTCCGCATCCGCGTGGCCAAGGACGGGGAGCACGAGACCATCATCCGCTACCGGCCCGACCAGGGCACGGTGAAGATCGACCGCACCCGCAGCGGCCTGCCCCACGACATCGTACATATCCGCAGCTTTTTCGCGAGCAGCCGGGGCGGGGAGATCAAGCTCCGCCTGATTATGGACCGCTTCAGTCTGGAGGTGTTCGTCAACGACGGAGAGCAGGCCGCCAGCGCCGTCATCTACACCCCTCAGAAGGCGGACGCCATCAGCTTTGAGGCCGGCGGGGCCGTGCTGATGGACGTGGAGAAATATGACCTGGTGTTTCCGGATGAGGAATAGCAGGGATCTCTTTGCGTTCCCCGAGCATCGGAAAAATGCCCGGGGAACGCTCCATTTTTCACAAAACCCCTTGCCATCCCGCCTGGGATGTGCTATGATATCTCTACCACAAGCCGCAAGGCGGGTTTGGAAAGGAGAACCATACGATGACTGTTTTTTGTGAGGCTGTCCGGGAATAAAACAGAATAGGGCGCGGGCAGTGCCGGGGGAACGGACCCCCGCTGTTTGCCGTGCCGTTTTGGGGAACCTTTCGTGAATTTGATGCTTCAAAACACGCAGGGGGGGGCGTGTTCTTTTTATGCCCTGCCGCGGGGAGCGACCACAGAGGGGCTGCTCACCGCGGCATTTTTGCGCCTGTCTGCACCCGGGGCCCATTTGGAAAGGAGGAATGCCGGATGACTGCTATTACCAGAAAGCACACCGAAGAAATCAACATGGAGGAACAACCTATTGAATTTAAACGACTACGGCTTCACGCCGGACCTTCTGCCGGAGGACGCCCAGGGCGTCCCGGCCCGCGTCACCGCCGTCCACCGGGAGCGCTGCGCCCTCGTCTGTGAGCACGGGGAGGGCTACGGGCGGCTGAAAAAGGGTGCCTACTACGCGGGCGCCGGGCAGTTCCCCACGGTGGGGGACTTCGTACTCATCGACTGGTCCCCCGCCGGGGACAGCCGCATCCTTCGCACCCTGCCCCGCAGGACCTACTTCTTCCGCCGGGCCCCCCTCACCGGCGGGGAGCAGGCGGTGGCCGCCAACTGCGACTGGGTGTTTGTCATGCAGTCTATGAACCAGAACTTCAACCTCAAGCGCCTGGAGCGCTATTTGGCGGTGGCCTGGCAGTCCGGGGCGGAGCCGGTGGTAGTGCTGACCAAGGCGGACCTGGCCGGGGACCCCGCCGCCTTTGTCCGAGAGGCCCAGGCGGCGGCTCCGGGCGCGGCGGTGTACGCCGTCAGCGCCAGGACCGGCCAGGGGCTGGAGGCGCTGAACCCCTATCTGCTCCCCGGGAAGACCATTGCCTTTCTGGGGTCCTCCGGCGTGGGCAAGTCCAGCCTGGTCAACGCCCTGGCCGGGGAGGAGGTCATGTCCGCCGGGGCCATCCGGGAGGAGGACGGCCGGGGGCGGCACACCACCACCCACCGCCAGCTCCTGCGCCTGCCCGGCGGGGTCCTCATCATCGACACCCCGGGGATGCGGGAGCTGGGCCTCTGGGAGGCCGGGGAGGGCCTGGGGGAGGCGTTTCCCGACGTGGAGGCCCTTCTGGGCCAATGCCGCTTCTCCGACTGCCGCCACCAGTCCGAGCCCGGCTGTGCCGTGCGGGCCGCCATTGAGGCGGGGGAGCTCTCCCCCCAGCGCTGGGAGAGCTGGCAGAAGCTCCAGGCGGAGAACGCCGCCTCTGACCGGGCCGCTCTGCTCCGGCAGAAGGGGGAGCGGAACAAGGCCATCTCCAAGGCCGTCCGGGCCCAGGAGAAGCTGCGCAGGAAGGGCCTGCGGCATATATGAATAAACAATACGGGGAAATGCAGCCGCATTTCCCCGTATTCTTTCAGCGTCCTGCGCGCCTACTGCAGCGGCAGAATCTCCCGCTTATAGACATACCGCAAAAACACCGCGCACAGGAGCAGAGAGGACAGCTCCGCCAGCGGGAACGCCCACCAGACCAGCGCCAGATCACCGCTGAGGCTCAAAAGCCACGCGGCGGGCAGGAGCACCACCAGCTGGCGGACCAGGGAGATGGCGAGGCTCAGCACACCGTGCCCCAGGGCCTGGAAGAGGGAGGAGGAGACGATGCAGAACCCGGCCAGGAGGAAGTGGACGCTGATGGTCCGCAGGGCGGGGACGCCGATGGAGAGCATATAGTCCGATGCGTCGAAGATGCCCAGCAGGGCCTCCGGCAGAAGCTGGAACCCCAGAAAGCCCAGGGCCATGATCCCCGTGGCGTAGCAGATGGCAAGCTTCACGGTGCGGAGCATCCGGTCGGGCTTCCTCGCGCCGAAGTTGTAGGCCACGATGGGCACCACGCCGTTGTTGAGGCCGAAGACCGGCATGAACACAAAGCTCTGGAGCTTGAAGTAGGCCCCGATGACGGCGGTGGCGGTGGTGGTAAAGCCGATGAGGATGCGGTTCATGCCGAAGGTCATCACCGAGCCGATGGCGGACATGAAGATGGAGGGCACGCCCACGGCGTAGATGCGGCGTATGACCTCCCTGTCAGGCCGGAAGTGCCGCAGGCTCACGGTAATCTCTGTGTTGCGCCGGGCGTTGAGGTACACGGAGAAGAGGGAGGACACGATCTGTCCCAGCACCGTGGCCCACGCCGCCCCGGCCACCCCCATGTCCAGGACGAAGATGAAAATGGGGTCGAAGACGATGTTGATGAGGGACCCCAGGAGCTGGGTGACCATGGAGTAGACCGTCTTGCCCGTGGACTGGAGGAGGCGCTCGAAGGTGATCTGCAAAAAGATGCCGAAGGAGCACAGACAGCAGATGCGCACATAGGCTGTGCCGCCCTCCACGATCTCCGCCGCGTCCGTCTGGATGAGGAAGAACTGCCGGGCCCCCAGGCCGCCTACTACGGCGAACACCGCCGCACTGCAAAGGGCGAGGAACACCGCGTTGGAGGCGGTGCGGTTAGCCCGGTCGAAGTTCTTCTCCCCCAGGCTCCGGCTCAAAAGGGCGTTGACGCCCACCCCCGTACCCGTGGAGACGGCGATCATCAGGTTCTGCACCGGGAAGGCGAGGCCCACCGCGTTGAAGGCGTTTTCGCTGATGCGGGCGACGAAAAAGCCGTCTACGATATTATACAGGGCCGACACCAGCATACTGAGCATAATCGGTGCGGACATGGTCACCAGCAGGCGGTTCACCGGCAGGACGCCCATCTTGTTCTCTCTTTTTTCTTCCATTTTGATCCTTTCCAGAGGGCCGCTGCGCCCTCTTTTTCCCGTTTTCTGCAAAAAAAGCGCCGCTTGCAGGGCAAGCAGCGCTTATGGTACCATGATTGGGGTTTCCTGTCAACAGGGAAATGGATTTCCCGGGCCTGGACCTATTCCTTATTCTGAAACAGCTTGTAGGGCTCCACGCCCAACGCGTTGGCAATTGCAAAAACGGTATCCAGAGAGACAGCGCAGTCGGCGTTTTCGATGCGGCTCAGATGCACACGGGTCGTATCCGCCATTGCGCCTAGCTGCTCCTGTGTCAAACCGCGCCTTTTGCGGTAAAATGCAATATTTTCACCAAGGGTCTTGTAATACGCTTCAAAAATCAACATCATCACTTTTTCCTCCTGCTTATTTATTGTAGCGAGAAAAGAAGTGTATGTAGATTGCATGGAATTTAATAAAAGTATCTTGCGTTGTTACAAATGATATGCTACAATTAGAATATACCCTAAACAAACAGAACGGAGGCCCCCCCATGACAGAACTGGAACGCTACAAAAAAGCATACGCGACAGTGGTAGGACGTGTAGATACTGTCATCAGCAAGCTGAAGGAGTCGGAGATCATGCTGAATCTGGAAAACACCGGCCTGCGCTTTGCCATAGACGCCTTGATAAAGGCGCTGCTGGAGGCCGAGGAGACCATCATAGCGGAGGACGGCGAGTAGAGCCGGAAAACAGGTAACGGGGCGGCAGTCTGCCGCCCCGTTCTGCTATGTTGGCTGCTCCGGCGTGAGCACTCGGGTCAAGAGCGCCGTTCCAAAAGAACACCAAGAGCACCTATTCATCCTCAAACTGCGTATGATTCATTTCTGGAAAGTCCAGAAGCTCAGAGACCGTCATGTCCAAGCCGCAGGCCAGCCGGTGTAATGTTTTGAGCTTTGGATTCCTGGTTTTGCCGTGGATAACATTCTCGACAGTGGATTGCGTGATACCGGACAGCGTTGCAAGCTTATTGACTGTTATGCCCCGTCTGTCTATCAGGTCCTGCAATCGTTTGCTGATTACATCCGAATACGTCATAGCTGCATTATCCCCTGTCTGCATCACTATAACAAAGTATAAGCGATTTCCCAGACAAAGGTTAATGGTGTACCGTTGACTTTTGGAATAATCTATGTTACACTTTCGCTGGTATCAAAAAAACAGAACGGAGGGGCATATCATGAACGAGCTGGAACGCTACAAAAAGGCATACGCGACGCTGAACGGGCAGGTGGACACAGTCGTCAGCAAGCTGAAGGAGTCGGCGGTCATGCTGAATCTGGAAAACACCGTCCTGCACTTTGCCGCAGAGGCCCTGGAAAA
>Ga0137308_100790_pt1 | contig 15907 bp, 16 predicted proteins | sample Inofrocosms_June_FD_97181 | JGI IMG/M metagenome (GOLD analysis project Ga0137308, IMG submission 97181) | Mouse cecal microbial communities from Vienna, Austria - N-Acetylneuraminic and N-Acetylglucosamine D2O microcosms_June | ecosystem: Host-associated > Mammals > Digestive system > Large...
GATAAATATCCGGAAAGGGAAAAATTTGGCGGCGAAATTTCCACGGAAGGAAGAAACTGGGGATTTTGCCGCTTTTTATATGCTGAATTCTAAAATGGATCAGGGAACAAAAATAATTTTATGTATCAGGAGGTGTTTAATGCAATGCAGGTGACAAGTATGCCATATGGCAAATATGATTACTCAAAAAATCCGATGAACAGAAAAATCCCGGGTTCACGGGGAGGGGAAGAAAGCTTTGGCAATGCAGTTGAAAAGGTTGAGAAAGAGGAAAAGGGAGAAGCCTTGAGCATAGCCATAGCAGGGAAGGGAGCGATAGGGCATGGAGTCAGGGCTGTACTTTTGGAGGAATCTACACCGGATAGGCCGATCATTCAGGTTACATCTAATTATAACGGAAAGAGGGAGTTTTTCAATATTGATATCAGCAAGGTAGATCCCCGAAATGCAACAGAAATGGAAATGTTTGCACTATGCAGTTATGCGGATGCGACCGGAAAAGGTTCCGGTGACTCGCTTGGGTCCTACCACACTCTGCATATATCTGCAGCACTTGCAAAATATAATAATTACTCAGGAGAATTGAATGATGCTCCGCCCTCATGGGAACAGTTCACAGAGAAAAAAATAGATTGGACTGAAATGGGAAAATTTACAGTGGACGTATTTAAAGACAGTAAAGATATTAAAATGATCGAACTTGTCCTGTGGGAAAATAAACTGCTGAACTTTTTCTCGGACCATATAAAGAAGATATCTGAGGACATCCTGCACGATGATTTGGCCTGGACCTTTTTGGAGGGTATGGAATCCTGATATAATGGGGGAGATTTATTTTAAAACAGAACAGGAAAAAATGGAAAGCATTTGGAAATTAAAAATTTCAGATGCTTTTTATTATGCAAAAACCGGGAAAGAGAATACCGGCATGCGGCAGTTATGCCCTATGGAAAAACTGCGGGAGGGAACGTCGATATAACAGGCTTGTGGGAAACAGCTTTTCTGTTTATAATAAGTAGGGGCAAAAAGCGGCAGTCCTGAGCCGGTTAGAGAGTGACAGAAAGAGAAAAAGATGAATGTAAAAAATGAAGAACAGTTTTTAAGTATTCGGGAATTGACGGCAGGAGGCATGTTCGCAACACTGATCGCTGTCGGGGCATTTATTAAAATAACGCTGCCCACAGCGCCGGTTCCCATGCATTTTACTCTGCAGTGGTTTTTTGTACTTCTTGCAGGACTTATGCTGAACAAACGGCTTGCGGGAACCTGTGTGGGGGTATATCTTCTGGCCGGGCTGGTGGGAATGCCTATATTTGCCGGGGGCGGGGGACCTTCTTATCTGCTTCGTCCGACTTTCGGGTATTTACTCGGATTTGCGGCGGCTTCTTATATTATGGCATGGATCTGCGAATGGTTCCGGACGCCCGGGTTTAAAAGGTTATTGCTGATCTCTGTCTGCGGACTGCTGGTATATTATAGCGTTGGGATGGCTTATTATTTTGCGGTCTGCCGTTTTCTGATCTTTCAGGAGGTTACGTGGAGGATATTGCTTGTGAACGGTTTTCTGCTGACGGTGTGGGCGGATTTTATTCTGTGTGTGCTGGCGGCGGGGACGGCTGTGAAGCTGAGGGGGGCGGTCAGGTATTATATAGAAAAGTGAGAAGCAGCGGGAGTAAGGCGGCAGTATTCAGATTGTGAAAGCGGATAAAACAGGTAGAGATATATGAAAATAGTAATAGGAAGCAGAGAGAGCGCGCTGGCAGTGGCGCAGACGAAGATCCTGTTGGAATATATAGAGGAAAACTGTCCGGGAATATCGGCGAAGATGCTTACGATGAAAACCACCGGGGACAGGATACTGGAGAAAAGACTGGAGGAGATTGGCGGGAAAGGGCTGTTTGTAAAGGAGCTGGATAAAGCGCTCCTGGAAAACAGGACGCAGCTTTCCGTGCATTCTTTGAAGGATATGCCGATGGAGGCGGAGGAAAACCTGCCGGTTTTAGGCTTTTCCCGCCGGGAAGATCCGCGCGATGTACTGGTGCTTCCGGAAAACGCAAAAGGGCTGGATCTGGCACTGCCGGTCGGGACTTCGAGTCTGCGGCGGGAATTGCAGCTTAAAAAATTATATCCTGAAATGAATGTGGAGATGATCCGCGGGAATCTGGTCAGCCGCCTGCGGAAACTGGAAGAGGGGAGATACAGCGCGCTGGTGCTGGCAGCGGCAGGATTAAAGCGGCTCGGGCTGGAGCGCCGCATATTCCGGTATTTTTCCTGTGAGGAGATGTTGCCTGCGGCGGGGCAGGGAATTCTGGCGGTGCAGGGAAGAAAAGGCATGGACTATGGATTTCTCGGCGGCTTTTTTGATGAGGAGGCAAAGGCGGCGGCGTTGGCGGAACGGGCTTTTGTGAGGCATCTGGGGGGAGGATGTACTTCTCCGGTGGCGGCTTATGCGGTGTGCGAAGGAGAAGAACTTGTGCTGACCGGGCTATATTACAGTAAAGAAAGCGGTTTTAAACCTGCCGGAACGGATGGATGCGGCAGGGCGGTTATCAGAGATTACTATACCGGGACGATGCGGGGAAAACGCTCGGAGGCGGAGGAACTGGGCAGGAAGCTTGCGGAGAAGATGCGCGGCGGGAATTGTCTGTAGAATCTGTTTTTTACCGGAGGTGGGAATTGGGGAAATATGGCATGCGAAAGAAGCATGCCGTGGTTCGGTATCATGCAGAAGCGGTGGAAGTGCTGGGGTTCGGTATGATACAGAAGCGGTGGAAATGCCGCGGTTTGGTATCATGCGGGAACAGCAGAAAATGCTGCAGATCCGGAAGAGAAGAGGCGGAAGATGGCAGGAAAGGTTTGGCTTGTAGGAGCAGGGCCCTCGGGAGTGGAACTGCTGACGATAAAAGGAAAGAAAGTGATCGGGCAGGCGGATGCGGTTGTATATGACGCGTTGGTGGGGCTTTCCGTACTTGCGCTGATCCCGCCGTCCGCGGAGAGGATCAATGCAGGCAAGCGGGCAGGACGCCACAGTATGCCTCAGGAAGAGATCAGCAGCCTCCTGCTTTCTCTGGCGCAGGAGGGGAAAAAAGTGGTGCGGCTGAAAGGAGGAGATCCCTTTTTGTTCGGACGGGGCGGGGAGGAACTGGAACTTTTAAAAGCGCATCGGATTCCCTTTGAGATAGTGCCCGGCGTACCTTCCGCAACGGCGGTGCCGGCTTATTTCGGCATTCCGGTAACGCACAGACGGCATGCGTCTTCGGTGCATATCATTACCGGACACCAAAAGAGACATGAGCCGCTTCAGATTAATTTTCAGGCGCTGAAGGAAGCAGGTGGAACGCTGGTATTCTTGATGGGCATATCAAATCTGCACCATATCGTCAGCGGATTGCTGGAAGCAGGGATGGACTCCCGGATGCCGGCGGCGGTTTTGCAGCAGGGAGCCGGCGGCAGACAAAAAAAGATCGGCGGAACCCTTGCCACGCTGGAGCAGGAAGCGGAAAGACAGAGTGTTTCTACTCCGGCAATCATTGCCGTCGGAGAAGTGGTGCGGCTGGGAGAGGAATTTGAATGGTTTGAAAAACTGCCCCTGTTTGGAAAAAGATTTCTTGTGACAAGGCCGAAGGAGCGGAGGAGGGAGCTTTCGGACAGGCTGCGGGAGCTTGGAGCGGAAGTGTTGGAGTTACCGACGATCGAGGTCAGGGGAATCCATCCTGATCCGGCATTGCGCAGAGAGATTTCACGGCTGGCAGAGTATCGTTTTCTGGTATTTACCTCTCCGGCTGGCGTGGAGGCGTTTATGCGGGAACTGTTCGATATGGGGAAGGATGTGCGGCGGCTTGGCGGCGTATCTGTTGCGGCGATCGGAAGCGGTACGGCGGGAGCGCTGCGGCAGTTCGGGATCATGGCGGATCTGGTGCCTGAGGTCTACAGCGGGAAGGAGTTAGGGACACTGGTGGCAAAGCACTGTGAAGCAGGAGATAAGGTGCTGATCGCCCGCTCGGATATCGGGAATCCGGAGCTGGTAACGGAGATTCAGAAAAAAGAGGTTGGCGTGAAGGATGTGGCGGTTTACCGGACGATAGAGGGCGTGAAAGACTGTATTGATCGGAAGGATTCCTGCGGCGGCGAGATAGAGGAAGGGGGAGAGAGATCGGCAGGGGACATTGCGTGCGGATTTGCAGACCCGGATGCCGTAAGGGAAGCCTGTGCGGACGGCGTCTTTTTTACCAGTGCCTCTACGGTCAGAGGCTTTGCATCCCTGTTTTCCGGTATGGATTTTTCGCAGGTGACGGCGCTCTGCATAGGCGAGATGACCGCCCGGGAAGCGCAGAAGCAGGGGATGCGGGTGCGGATCGCCAAAAGGGCAGATGTGGAGAGCCTGATAGAACTGGTGATGTGAGGGGGGAGTGCATTTTCTGATCGGGTGGTGTTACGCCACCCGATACAGGTTCTTATTCTTTGATCTTGTCTAATTCAATAAGGTTAATGCCGGAAGCTGTCAGTATGATCTTCAGTTCAATATAGCGTTCTTTCATGGCCTGATAGGCATCGGAATCTTTGTCGGTCAACAACATAAATCGTTGAATTCTTGAAAAATCTTCAATGTTTCTTTGCATCATTTCTTTTTCAGCCATATGATCACCGCCTTTTATAGCTATCAGTTAATTGTTATAGTAGAATTATAGCAGATTGCCAGATAAGTGTAAAGCATGTTACTGATGAAAAAGAGATTTCCTGAATCGAAAATATGATGGAAAGGGAAGAAAAAAAGGTGTATAATGAGTATACTTCCCACGGACATTGCGGCATCCTCTGCGGGCAGGATGTGGATAACGATAAAACATTGGAATATTCATTGCCGCCCTTGTTGGTCTGATTTATCAGATCTTCAGGGGAAGAAATCAGCCGCCACTACTGCAATAGTGACGGCGGGCATAAAATGTTAGCTGAGCGATAAGATTCTTTTTGATGAATAGTATGTTTTTGGAGGTCTATAATGAGTTTCAAGAAGCTTGAGAAAGCAGTGATTCTGACAGTTCTGTTGCTTGTGATGCTGGCCGGTTGTTCAAAAGAGAAACAGACGGATGAGCAAGATCAGGATGAAGGACCCGGAAAAGTAACAGTAGAACTTTTGGAATATCCGGAAATAGTTAATGAGATGCAAACGGAAGTATCTTCAGGAACGCTCTGTCGGTATGAGATCATAGATGGAAGCCTGTACGGCGTGGGGGATAATACAAAAGGGCAGTTGGGGCTTGGAAAAACTGATCCGGCAGAAGTTTATTACGAAGAGCCTGTATTGATCGCAGAAAATGTTATTCACGTAGATGCATATAACAGTACTGTGATATTTATTACTGATAAAAAGGAACTGTACGGTTTGGGAGAAAGTATATGGGGGCAGTTGGGAACGCCTATAGATGAAAGCAGGAGAGATGGTCATATCTGTATTGTCACAGAGCCGCGTTTTATAGCTGGCCATGTGGTTTATGCGGAATTGGGCAGTGAATCCACAGCGTTTTTAAAAGAAGACGGCAGCCTGTATATGCTGGGAGATAATCGGAATGGTCAGTTGGGCGACGGCACGGCAAAACCTGTGCGGGCGGAGAGGTTTATCACAGATGCCGTACTTTATTCCAGCGAGCCTGTATTAGTGATGGATAATGTGAAATTTATTGCTCATGGCGATTACACTATGGCGGCTATATCAGGACCGGGAGATCTCTGGATATGGGGCGATAATTCCAATGGGATGATCGGAAATGGAAGAAAGGGGAACGGACTTCCGGCTGTGTCGGATGACGTTGTTTCAGAGCCGTATTTGACGTTAAAAAGGATAAAAAGCGTCCGGTTTGGCGGATGCACGGTTTATGCGGAAGGTTTTGATGATGAGATGTATGTCTGGGGAGAAGGGCATGGGGCATGGCCTGAAATAATAGGGGAAAATTGAGCGGATAGTTTACATAGGTGTATCCTTTTACTCCTTTTTATATAGTTTCTGCAGAAACGATGAAAAACTATTTAAGAAAAGGAGTACTAAAAGTATGTCTATTGTAAAAGTTAACAGATCAGGCGCAACGCACAAAATATACGAGACAACAGCAGCAACAAAGCAAATTGGAACATTGTATAATAATGAAATGTTTACATGGATTGAACAGTGGCCTGGGAGTAGTGCATCTGGGTATTATATGCAGAAAATTGCATTCCGAGGCAGCGATGGGGCAATAAAAAACGGCTGTATAGCGGCTGCACAAACTGATAGTGTGCTCAGTGCGAATATTTGTTCACTGGCAAGTTTTACAAAAGTGATAAACGGTAAAACGTACTATGGATTTAAAATGCGCAGAGATGAGGAACTGTATGGCAGGTTGGGGAATAAGCTTGCTGGAAAAGCATATAAGGGAAGAAACATTTTATGCGAAAGTTCAACAGGAGGTCAAAGTAATCCGGGGTTATTGTCGGTAGTTTATCTTGAGACAGATGTCAACTCTGGAAAATATAATTATATTGTGAGCAATAGTAATGCATTTGTTGATCTTGGATACGATGAAGGTTCAATGTTCAATTTAACGGAAATAATCATTTGCATCAAACCCCCTGTCAAGGGTGCGCACACACTTCTTGCTGAAATGTTCAGACAGGAACCCCAGGCAGCAGAGGTTCTCATGGGTTTCACTGATAAAACCTGCTTCTTCCGCCGAAAATACCCTTTCATAAATGGGGAGCGGCATCTTCCCTTCTTTAGAGAGGACAGCTGCTTCTATCGTAAGGTATCCCCTCGCCATCTCCCCGTACTCCCATCCCGGATATCGGAAAGGGCTTCCATTTTTTCAGCAGCAGGCTTGGCGATATCAGAGCCATCAACAATGATCACCGCATGATCTTCTTTTATGTTCTGTTTTACCAGCGTAATATAGTGATCCATGACAGTTTTCTGCCCCCTGAAGGAATTCAGGTTACGGGAAAGCCGGTCTATTGTCTTTTTGAGGGAAATACTTTCTTTCAGGGAACGGCCGATCTCGCTTAAATGGGCTTGTTGCCCTCCAGTATGCCGTAAAGCATCTGCAGTACGAATTTTTCCTGCGGGCGTTTTAAGCCTTTGGAAATTTTTGAGGAAAAATTGGACAAATCCCTTTTAATTTCATATCTTAATCTGTTATAATTAATCATGCGAAAACACTCCATTGTTTTGATTATTTGTGGTGATTTAATTATAACAGGTTGGTAGTGTTTTTGCATTTTTATTGTCCAGAAAAATGGGAAAACTCAAAGTTTTAAGGAATAGTATGTTTTTTGGAGATTTATTATGAAAATGGTGAAAAAGACAGTTATAGCAGTACAGATTATCTTAATGTCGATATTGGTCTCCGCGTGCAGCAGTACGGGAAGTACGGAGACGCCGGAAAAAGCGGAGGAGAATATGAGTGAAACAGAGGAACTTTCAGAAAACATGGGGGAAGCGGCAGAAGAGGCGGGAGAGGAAATAGGGGATGAGTATGCGGATTTGCCGGAGGGTATGTATATTCCGGACCCGGAAGATGCACAGCTTCTGGAACTGACGCATTTTGACTATAAATATTATATGGAGCCGGCAAGAGTTTATACGGAAAAGGAAATGGAAGTATTGCAGGAGAAGCTGGATAATGATTTTGAGGAAGTGTGCGTAACAAGTTGGAATGTTTCAGAGTATATGGAACTTATTTTTCATGTTATTGCAGATGAAGAATATCACTTTGTGATAGGAAAAGCTTATAAACAAAAAAACAATAATCTGTATATCGGGAATTTATTATCTTATCAGGATACTGTTATCGGAAAATTTATCGTATCATATCAAGGAGATGAGTTGGTGGTCTCTGTTCAGTATTATGATCAGGAGAGAGATCGTGAAATCGGGGCATTTCTTAAAGAAGGCGTTCATTATTATGAGCAGTATACTATTCCACTTGTGGAGAAGGCTATTGAAAAAGTCGGTAAGCCTGTAGTGATAGAAAATTATAGTTCGTACAGTGGGAAGTGGTTTGAGAACTATTTGAGTTTTGATTCCGGATTTGAGGATTCCTACATGGAACTGCATATTTCTCCGGCTGGTGAAATATCAGGAGTTTTAAGCCATTACGAGGGGGAGGAAGATGATTGCTCATATGCTGAATTTTCGGGCACTATTGCGGATGGTATAGGTTCAGCCGAGTATGCGGAGGATGGTTACGGACATTCAGGAAGCCTTACTTTTACATTTTGTGAGAATGGAATAATCCTGTATGTAAATGAACACGGGGAACCGGGTTTTTATGGATTTAATACAGGGAATAATTATTACTTTCGTGAATAGAAAACCGCAGGAGCCAATCCGGCATCCTGCGGTTTTCCGTGTAATTAACGGAAGAATTTATTGCTGAGACCAAAATCATTATCAAGATCGACAAATGCTTTGTTTACAAATCCTGTTCCGTTTGCGATTGCTTCCCGGCGGGGTTTAGATGATTCTGCACCATAGCGGGCCATGATTTTCAGTTTCTCCTGTTCGGGCATATCGGGAGTGAACTGATTTTTAATCTCAGTAGCTTTGTCCCCAAATCCCCATATATTTACCGCCACATCAAAAGCCATGGCAACACCGCGATATGTCTTTAGCTCATAACTCGTGCAAATCGTATTGATGGCGCGGTCTAAATAAATATCAACAAGATATTTCCGCTGTAATTCCTGACATACGGGATGTTGACCTAGTTGCACAAAATGGTCTTTCCATGGTGGATTTAAGGTGGTGTTATGGTCTGAACTGATACTATCAGCCCAGGCAATCATGGATTCTGTGCTGCCCTGTAAAACGTTGATAAGAGTTTGGTAGTCGGTCTCTCCAAAGATAGCTTTTACATCTTCAGGAACCTGATTGACCATATCATTCAGAATCGGCTGAAGCGTTTCCTGACCAAAGTTAAACTGAATGAGGCCGAAAGACATGCCGGCACCGTCATAGTTGCCGGCGAGTGCGGAGTAAGCTTCCGGATTGTCAGGGGTATAGCCGGTTTCAAATTTGACTGTGATGGCAACGGCGATCCTCACAGCTTCTTCGAGTTTCGCATTATCATAGGAACTAAGCGGATCATAAGGAGATATCTCCGTTTCTCCCAGATATAAACCGGATACAGCGTCCTTATCGATATCGACATAATCTGCATCCCCTTTATTACCGAACGCATCTCCGGCGTACTGGTCAAATGCCCACAGTTTTGGGAGCGGATAGCCGAGGTTGCCGCTGTAGGCAGTGGACATATCACTCACAAAGCAGGCGGATGCATATCCGGCGCCACAAACCTGAATGCATGTGTTTCTGGGACCGTAGATGCCCATAATATAGTCTCTGCGTTTGTTTGCATCGAAAGCTTCTTTTACTTTTTTATAATAGGGAAGCAGAATGCTTTTGACCTGATAGTCATAGGCATCCACATCGGAGGCAAAGAAGATGGTGGTTTTCTCCTTAAAACCGAATTTCAGAGCTGCTTCAACTGCATCTTTGCCGTCCTCAAGCCCTTGCGCCTCTGTAAAATACTCTATGGTATTCGAAGCGTGCACTCCGCCGGTGCGCTGGAAGATAAGGAAAAGGCAATTCTTGCTTTCCTCGTTCTCAATATTTGCGTTAGTTCCCAGAATCCGTTCGATCTCATCCGCGCTCATCGCATATTTTCCGGTCAGGTAGCGTCCAAATATCCGGTAATCTTTTGATTTTAAAACTGCCAGCCGATTTGCGGTGAGAACCTTCGATGTGTCGCATGCCTGAGTGCCCCGGCTCGTATCGCCTTTGCTGGTAAGAAGGGATGCCCATGTCATCGGATCTACCACACCGTATTTCGCTACCGGCAGACTGGCAAAAGTCTGAAAACTGCGGACATCTTCGGTTGTGTCAGTGCCAAAAGTTCCGGAAAATGAAGCGATGCCTATTCCGTTCAGGTAGAGTGCGTATTTCATGATTTTTATATATCCCTGCCGGGTATCTCCCGCAGAAAGGGTGGGGCACTTTTTCTGTGTGGCAGGTCCGAAAAGGCCATCAGCGGAACCGGCAGCCAGTCCTTGTTCCGCCTGAAGGGCATAAATAAGCCCTTTGGCGAGCTGCCTGCTGGGACGTCCGTCTGTGGGAATGATATCAAAATAGTCAAGATAGTTCCCGTTTAAAGCGAGTTGGATTTCCCTGATTTTTTCATCCCCCCTGTTGACAAGAGCATCCAGAGAAAGAATCTGCTTCATAAGCTTTCCATTGACCTTCCCGGTCTGGGGAATGCCGGCATCTCTTTGAATATTTTGAATAGCCGCCTCTGTGGTTGATCCGAAAGTGCCTTTTACAGAACCCGGATCATAGCCCTTGCAGTAGAGGGCATGTTGCAGCAGTTTACAAAAATGATGGGTGACATCTATATACCCTTTGGACAATTCCGGGCAGTTAGCAGCCGTATTTTTGCCGAAAATCCCGTCAGGGTTACTGTCTCCTTCCTCAATCTGCAGTGCGATGATCAATGCCTTTATCGTGCCTGCGCCGATAATTCCGTCAGCAGTGATCGTACTATAGCCTTTTTTTCCATTATAAGTGTCATTGAGCCATGTTTGTGCTCTTTTTACAGCTTCATCCATTTTAAAGCCTCCTGTAATTTTTTTGATAATCGATTATCTATTTTAAAAGGAGAGGATTTTGAGGTAATTGTAAACAGACATAGAAAATATTGTGCCCTGTATTTTAATCCACATGAAGGAGTATTCAGAACGAGATTACAGGGTTTGACGGATGTCCGGCAATCATGTAGAATGAAGCAGGCTGAGCAGTGAGAGGCAGCCTGCTTTATTGATTTATCAGGAGGAAGATGCCCTGCAAAGCCGTGTATATGTGTTTGGAAAAGGGGATATGATAAATGAACAAACTAAAAATGATATATTGCAGGATATACCAGACGGTATTTCATATTGCGCTTCCGTTTCTGCCCTATCGAAACCCGAAAATTTTAAACAGCGTGACGGAAATTCCGGGCGTTCTGGCGGAAAAAGGATTACACAGGCCGCTCCTTGTGACAGATGCGTCGATCCGGGGGCTGGGGCTGACGAAGCGGCTGGAGGAAGTGCTCACGGAGGAGGACGGAATACTTTCCGTTTACGATAAAACGAAACCCAACCCCACAACGAAGATGGTGATGGAGGCGCTTCAGATCTACCGGCATAATGACTGCGACTGCATTATTTCCTTTGGCGGCGGTTCCCCGATGGATTGCGCAAAGGCGGTGGGAGCCTGTGTGGCGAGGCCGAAAAAGCCGCTGCGGAAAATGGCGGGTATTCTGCGGGTCGGAAGAAAAACGCCTCTTTTGATCGCGGTGCCTACGACAGCGGGAACGGGGAGCGAGACCACATTAGCCGCCGTTATTGTGGATTCCGATACAAGGCATAAATATTCCATTAATGATTTCCCGCTGATTCCTTCCTATGCGGTGCTGGACCCGGCGGTTATCAGTACTCTGCCGTATTCTGTTGCGGCGGCTACCGGCATGGATGCCCTGACCCATGCGGTAGAGGCGTATATCGGCAACTCCACCACAAGGTATACCAGAAGGGAAGCCAAAAAGGCGGTGCGGGCGGTTTTCCATAATATTGAGGCAGCGGCGCAGCATAAAAGCCTGCGGGCAGAGAAAGGAATGCTGATCGCGGCGCACCGGGCGGGCAGGGCTTTTACGCGGTCCTATGTGGGCTATATCCATGCGGTCTCCCATTCCCTGAGCGGAAAATATAATATGCCCCACGGCCAGACCAATGCGATCCTGCTTCCCATCGTACTGGAAATGTACGGATCGGTTATTGATAAAAAACTGGCGGAGCTTGCCGTTTGTGCCGGTCTGGGGAAGGCGGCTGAGGGCAGAAAAGCTCTTGCCGGAAAATTTATCAAAGCGGTATATGAACTGAACGAAAAGCTGGGGATTCCAAAGCGGATAGAGGGAATTGAGGAAAAGGATATCGATATGCTGGCGGCTTACGCGGATCAGGAAGCAAATCCGCTCTATCCGGTTCCGGTGCTCTGGGATCGGGAAGCGTTGAAAGAAGTTTACAGAAAGGCGCGCGGTTAAAAGATGGAAAAACAGGAAATACAGGAGATTTTACAAAGGCAGCGGGCATATTTTGAGACGGGCGCAACCCTTCCGGTCAGTGCGAGAAAGGCGGCGCTGCGGAAGTTATATACCGGGATAGAGAAACAGGAAAAACAGCTTTGCGCAGCGCTGAAAAAAGATCTGGGGAAGAGCGCTTCCGAAAGTTATATGAGCGAGATCGGACTGGTAAAAAGCGAGATCACATACATGCTGCGCCATGTGGGAAGATTTGCAAGGGAGAAGCGCGTGATGACGCCCCTTGCGCAGTACGTGTCCAGGAGTTTTGAGAAGCCCTCGCCCTATGGCTGTGTGCTGATTATGAGCCCGTGGAATTATCCCTTTTTACTGACGATCGAACCGCTGGTGGACGCTGTGGCAGCAGGAAATACGGCAGTTTTAAAGCCGAGCGCCTACGCGCCGCATACGGCGGAGGTTATGACAAGGCTGATTGAGAACTGCTTCCCGGCGGAGTTTGTGGCGGTGGTGAATGGCGGAAGGGCAGAAAATACTTCTCTTCTGAAAATGAAGTTTGACTATATTTTCTTTACCGGCGGGAAAGCGGTAGGCAGGGAAGTGATGCGCCGTGCGGCTGAACATCTGACGCCGGTAACGCTGGAACTTGGCGGGAAAAGTCCCTGCATCGTGGATAGGACGGCAAATATCCCGCTGGCGGCAAAGCGGATCGTATTCGGCAAGTTCTTAAACTGCGGACAGACCTGCGTTGCGCCGGATTATATCTACTGCGATGAGACGGTAAAGCCTGCGCTTTTACGGGAACTGAAAAAGCAGGTAGAACTCCAGTACGGCAGGGAGCCTTTGAAAAACGAAAATTACGGGAAGATCATCAACCGGAAACACTTTGATCGTATCTGCGGGTTGATAGAGGAGAAAAAAGTTGTATATGGTGGTGAGAGAAATGCGGATACGCGGCAGATCGCGCCGGTGGTGATGGATGGCGTAAGCTGGGAGGATGCGGTGATGGGAGAGGAAATATTCGGTCCCGTGCTGCCTGTGCTTTCCTATCGTTCTTTGGAGGAGGCGGTGCGTAAGATCCGCTCCATGCCCTGTCCTCTTGCGCTCTATCTGTTTTCCGCCAGCAGGCGGAACATCAGTTATGTAAAGGAGAGAGTTTCCTTTGGGGGCGGCTGTATCAATGATACGCTGATTCATCTTGCCACCAGCGCGATGGGCTTCGGCGGCGTGGGGGAGAGCGGTATGGGATCTTATCACGGAAAACATGGTTTTGAGACATTTACCCATAGAAAGAGCATTGTGGATAAAAAGACATTTCCGGATCTGCCCATGCGGTATCAGCCATATGCGGCATGGAAGGATAAAATGATCCGAATGTTTGTAAAGTAACGACCGCAAGAGAAAAACAGAAGAGAAAAGAGGCATGCTGCCGCTTGCGAATCTAAAGAAATGAGAGGGAAAAGATATGGAACAGTCATATGTGATTTTTTCAGATATCTCGGCGGACATTCCTGCCGGTTACGCGAAAGAGAATGATATCCGGTTTATCTCCATGCGGTATTCGCTGGGGGATGAGGACAGGGTCTGTGAGGAAATAGAGACGGAGGAAGTTTTAAAGCGGTTCTATAACGGGCAGAGAAACGGAGATCTGACAAGGACTTCCCAGATATCGCCGCAGGTCTATATGGATGTATTTACACCGGTATTGCGGGAGGGAAAGGACATTTTGTATCTGGCGTTGTCCAGCGGGCTTTCCAGCACCTACCAGTCATCCTGCCTTGCGGCTGGACAGCTGAAAGAACAGTTTCCGGAGAGGGAGATCGTCTGTGTGGATTCCCTTGCGGCGACCGGCGGTATGGGGCTTTTGCTGGAGGCGGCGGTGCAGAATAGGAAAGAGGGCATGGCTCCCGCCGAAAACGGAAAGTGGCTGGAAGACAACAGGCTGAAGGTCTGCCACTGGTTTATGGTGGAAGATCTGATGTATTTAAAAAGAGGCGGAAGGGTATCGGCTGCCACCGCCGTGGTGGGATCTGCTCTGAATATCAGACCGGTATTGAAAATCGAGGAGGACGGCACGCTGAAAAATTTTGCTAAGGCAAGGGGGACGAAGCGGGCATTGAATTCCCTGGTGGACTATTATGAAGCCGCCGGCGATAAAAAGCCGGGGGAGCGGATCTATATCCTGCATGCGGACAGTCAGGAAAACGCGGAATATCTGGAGGAAAAAGTAAAACAGATCAATCCGCAGTGCAGTGTGACGAAGATGATGCTGAGCCCCATTATCGGCGCCCATACAGGCCCCGGGATGTGTGCGGTCGTGCATTTTGGAAGAAGGTAGTTTGAAAAAATGAAGAAGAAATACGGGTATTTTCCGCTTTTCCTGTCTCTGGAGGGAAAGCGGATCTTCATAGCCGGAGCCGGAAAAATAGCGGCAAGGCGGGCGGGTGTGCTGCTTTCATTCGGGGCAGATCTGTTTATCACGGCGCCGGAGTATTCCGGGGAAATGGCAGAATTGCTGCAGGGAGAGAGCAGCGGGAGCCTGATCTTTCAAAGGAAAGGTTTTGAAGAACGCGATCTGGAGGGGATGGATATGGTGTTTGCGGCAACGGATGACCCTGCGCTGAACCATAGGATAACAAAACTTTGCAGGGAAAGGAAAATTCCTGTCAATAATGCATCCTGCAAGAAGGACTGCGATTTCTTTTTTCCTGCCATCCTGCAGGAAGGCGGTCTGACGATCGGTGTCAGTTCGGGCGGGGACGATCATAAAAAGGTGGCGGATGTCTGTGGAAAATTAAGGCGCTTTTTCCGGGACGGCGTTTAAGATGACAAAGGAAATGCCGCCCCCTGCATCTACTGTTTCTACCTCTTCCAGACGAACATCCGGGTAGTTTTCCGCATAGAATGCTTCCAGATAATCATAGCCGGTTTCTTCCGTATTCATAAAGACGGCGTAGACGGAAGAATCTTCATAAAGAACGGCGGCAGGGTCCGCGATCTGTTCTTTTTCCAGTTTTTTCTCATACCATGGGCTTTTCGCGGCCCATCCCCCCATGAAAAGATAATTGCTGTCCGCGGGTTCCTTACCCTTCAGAGCGTCCTCCGTAAAGTAGGCGAAGGAGTTGGTGTCCAGAAAATAAAAATGATCCGGATGGCTGTTAAAATAGTCTTTCATAACCGTGAAAGCTTCGGAAAACTGCAGGCGGGCGGCAGAGGTCCCGGCGGCGGCTCTGGCGTTCGGGATGCCGCTGCGGATGCAGGTAAAGGCGATAAGGGCAGCAGACATAAGCCAGAGGGCGGAGCATGATCTCTGACGGAAACCCGCAGGATTTTTCGGGATGCCGGTTATATCCGGTGTTTGCGCAGGGACATTATCTTTCTCTGCCCGGTCGGGATTTTCCCGCGGAAGCCACAGTCTGCATGAAAAAGCGATGGCGAAAAGAACCGCCAGTTCCGCCAGATAGACGGTCTGGGAGATACGGACCGGCAGTCTGCCGTAAAAGATCAGGTAGGACCAGATTGCCATACGGGCGGATAATGTAAACAGGATATCCCGGAGCGCGTTCCATTTCCTGCAGAAAACAGCGCAGACGATCAATAGAAAGTAACAGCGGTAAACCAGCAGATTCAGCGGTTTATCGGCATCGGAACGGTGGCGTTCTAAAAAGAACCCCGCCATGTCATGCACTTTTTCGGAAAAGCTTCCAAGGGAGGCCGCTCGCTCCTGCCCGGAGATCTGCGCCAGAACTTCCATGGCATGCTGATCAATGGCGGGTTCCAGGATCAGGCAGTAGCGGCGGGCGGCGGCT
>Ga0137308_102012_pt1 | contig 15846 bp, 9 predicted proteins | sample Inofrocosms_June_FD_97181 | JGI IMG/M metagenome (GOLD analysis project Ga0137308, IMG submission 97181) | Mouse cecal microbial communities from Vienna, Austria - N-Acetylneuraminic and N-Acetylglucosamine D2O microcosms_June | ecosystem: Host-associated > Mammals > Digestive system > Large...
ACCCGGCAAAAGAAGAGGATAAAAAGGAAGATTCCGATAAAACTGATACATCAGATCAGGATTTAGAAGACAAGGATGTACTAGATAAAAATTCTGATGAAAAAAATGCTTCGGATAAGGACGCAGAGCAGAATCCTGCGGATACTGACAAGCCTTCAGAGGAGAAGAAAGATACAGAAGCACTTCCAACAGAGGAAGAACCTGAAGTGGAAAAACCCGAGGAGAGAGCAACCTCAGTCTCTGCAAATTCTCTAAGAGTATTAGAAGGCTCTATCGAAGTTCGGGTTATCTCAGGAGTGCCAGTCAACAGTGACCAGACATTTGAAGTTAAGCTTCAGGGTCCAGAGGACTTTACAGAGACACTTGTGCTGCCAAGAAGAGCCAAGGGAGAGTCTGATATGGCTGCTCCAAGTGAGTCGGTTCGATTTCCAAGGCTTACAGATGGCACCTATCGTCTAAGTGTACATGGAGATGGCTATCTTACCTATACACAGGATATCGAAGTGGACGGGATGGGATATCGCGTTCAGCTCTATACAGGTAATGCAGTCGTAGGAACACCAGAGGCAAGGCCAGGGCTTTTGTTCCGGGGAGATGTCAATGGCGATGGAAAGCTAGACGATGCAGATGCAACAGCGATTGTGGACGCGATAGAGTCTGGTACATATGAAGCTCAGTATGACCTGGATAAGAACGGAGCTGTGGACCTGATTGATTTAAACTATCTGACCGATGTATTAGAGCATCAGGCGGTACAACAGGCAATTCCAGAAAAGGTGATACCTCCAGAAGAAGTAAAGGTGTCTGCTAGTAAGGGCACACTTGTAGAAGGCAGCTTAGAGAGTATGCTAGAAGGAAAAGGCGTGGTTCTGCGTTCTGCTGCTTCAGGAGAAATCTCTGCCAATAATCCAATCGAACTTTCGTTCGATTTTGAAAAAGACCATGACTCTGTGGCAATGGAAGGAATGGTAGTTGCTTCTCCAAAAGGCAGTGAGAATGGGATTGCAGAAGGTTATGTGTTAATTGTCTATGAAGAAAATGGTCAGGAACTTACAGGAGTTGGAGAATTTCCTATACAAGAGGGACTTCGTGCAGTAAGTGCAAGAGGCTATAAAAAGAATTTTCCGGTGAAGTTGGAAAATGGCTCGATGGTGATTGATTTTTCTGGTCTGATTGCAGTGAAAAAAGTGACACTTTTTGTCACAAAGACCTCGAATACTTCCAATCTGGCGGAAATATCCAGAGTGGAATTCTTAAACGATATGGAGAGCAGGATTCCAGAGCCGGAGATGAATATTCCAAAGAATATTACGGTGACACCAGCCAATAAGATGTTCACGTTACAATGGGATAAAGAAGCCAATGTTACAAGCTATGAGATTAGCATTACCGTTGGAGAGGATATCGAGTATCGAAGAACAACTGCCACAACGCTTACCGTACAGCAGTTTAAGAATGATAAGCTGGAAAATGGAACGGAATATATTGTACGCGTACAGTCAGTAAATGGCGAGTGGAAGAGTGGATTTTCAGATGCGATAAAGGCGGTACCAAAGGTAGATAAAGTGCCGCCAGCGCCAGACCATGTAAAGATAACGAGCGGAGTGCGCAGTCTGGAGATTAGCTGGGGTGAGACAGAGGATGCAGATACCTATACAGTATATTATAAGGAAGCATCTGCCTCAAGCTATGAGAAAGTCAGTGGAATTACAGGACTTTACTATCTGCTAGAGGGACTTAAAGACGATACCACCTATCAGGTCTATGTGACTGCAAGCAATGACTTAGGCGAGGGCAAACCGTCTCTAACAGCGTCTGAGAAGACATTGAGTGGATTGGTTGCAGCAAAGCTTCCGACATATAAGCTGATTAATACAGATAATGGAGCAGGCGCGCTTAGTAACCATATCAAATCCGCTTCTATTACAGGCGGCGCTGTGATGGTGGACAGCAATCTGGACACAGAAGCAGGCAGTGCGCTTGGACTTTTTGACAATAACTATAACTCCTATATGGAAGTCAAAGACTGGGATTATGCAGGCGCTTATCCAGCAGGACCAGGCGGGAAGAAAGGTATTATTGTAGAGCTTGATGACTTCTATTCGGTTGGTATGATTTCTCTGGCAGAACCGATTGACAGAGGAAGTTATACTTATGCCAGCGTCTACTACTGGGATAAAGATGGCAAACAACAGGCAGCATCAAATATCTCTATTGTCAGAAGAGCTGCTGGCAATAACAGATGGTACTATCTGATTAAATTCAAAGAGGCAGTAGAGACAAACAAACTGATGTTCGGTATAGGACGCTATGGTTCTTCGCCAAGACTTGTTACAGTCTCTGAAGTACGAATTCATGAATATGACAGTCTGGAACAGGATATTTTGAATTTATATACTGATAATCTGTATCTTACCCTTCGGGAGGATGTAACAGAAGCGACACTTGATGAGCTTCAGGAGCGTCTAGATACCCAGGACCAGGGTGATTATCATCCAGAGAAAGAGATGCTACAAAAGGAACTGGATGCAGCCAGAAAGCTTCTCAATACAGAAGGGCTTGGCAATGTCCTAGAAGTCAATCCAAGGATTACATCTCATAATGACGTGGCAGTTGGTGGTCGCAATGGATGGCAGCCGCTTGGCGTTGCAGCTGCTCCTGGAGATGACTTAGTGGTATATGTAGGACGCAGTGGAATGAAAGAGGGAGCCAATACCTCGATACAGCTTGTCTATACACAATATCACGCAGAGGCTGGCGGCTTCTTTAAGACCATAAATCTAAAGATTGGAAGAAATGAAATCAGTCTGAATAAGTTGTCTAGTACAGAAGCAGAAAAGGGTGGTGCACTCTATATCCAGTATAATGGAAAGAATCCAACGGATAAAAACGGAAATCCATTAGATGATTATGCAGTGCGTGTCAGCGGAGGCGGTTGTTTCCCAATATTAAATCTGTATGGAGTTACCGATGAGGCAGAGCGCAACAGCAGAATTCATACCTATGTGGAGGAATTGAATGCTTATATAGGAACGCTAAAAGCTGAGCATGAAAGTACACATATGGATGGCAACAATGAGCATCTAAAGTTTGCTTATGGAAATGGTGAAAACTGTATCTTAAATTCCACCGATATTGTTACTGACCAGATGATGCTCTCTGTACCAGCGACGCAAGTGGCGAGTGGGCTTGGCGCAGATAAAGAGGCGAACCTGAAGAATACCTTGCAGGCGATGGAAGATATGTTGGTTCTCTTCTATCAGCACAAAGGTCTGACCAATTCCTTTGCAGATAGTAAAGATACCACAATTATTAATAAAAACCATCTGCCTTACCGTTATCTCAATATCCGGTATATGCGGATGTTTGCAGGTGCCTTTATGTATGCTTCCGGCAACCATATTGGAATTGAGTGGGGCTCTGTTCCAGGCGTAGTAAGTGGAGTACCTATAAAAGCGGATGCCAATGGAAAATACGAAAGTGGAAGATATTTTGGATGGGGTATTGCACATGAGATTGGACACGATATCAACGAGGGAGCCTATGCCTATGCGGAAGTAACCAATAACTATTTCTCCGTACTGGCACAGGCAAAAGACACCAATGACAGTGTTCGCTTTAAATATTCGAATGTCTACGATAAAGTAACTTCTGGCACCACTGGCTATGCGTCGAATGTCTTTACACAGCTTGGTATGTACTGGCAGCTGCATCTCGCTTATGACAAAGATTATAACTATAAGACCTATGGAAACTATCAGGAGATTATGGATAATCTGTTCTTTGCAAGAGTAGACAGTTATGCCAGAAATCCAGCAGCAGCGCCTGGCAGTATTGCATTGACACTCTCAGGAGACCGTGACCAGAAACTTATGCGTCTGGCCAGTGCAGCAGCACAGAAAGACCTTAGTGAATTTTTCACCAGATGGGGTATGGTGCCAGATGCCGATACGCAGAAATATGTATCACAATTCCCAAAAGAGACACGGGCAATCTACTATGTGGATGATGAATCCAGAGTCTTTACAATGGGTAAGAGTGAAGGTTCTGCTATCAAAGGAAAATCAATCGTTACAGCAACTGCAAGTATAAAAGACAGTACTGTGACACTGAATATGGGAGTATCTGCTGGCTCCAATGAATTACATGGCTATGAGATTAGCAGAGTCTTTATTGAAAATGGTAAGGCAAGAGAAGAGATTGCCGGCTTTACCACAGATGCTACCTTTACCGACCAGGTGGCCTTTGCAGCAAATCATGTGGTTAGCTATAAAGTAACAGCAATTGATAAATGGATGAATCGCTCTTTGGCTACTACGACCGAAGCTGTAAAGATTGGAGGAGATGGCAAGATTGACAAATCCTTCTGGACAATGGCAACCAATATGACTTCTAAGCAACAAGTGCAACCTCCGAAAGATGATGAAGAAAACTGGCTCTCATGTGAGGCAGAAACTTTAGCTCCGATTAGCTTGGCAGCAGATGATGATGCAACCACTACCTATACTGGAAGTATCAAAGATGCAGCTCCTTATGTATTGATACAGCTTAACCAGAGTACAAAGGTAACCGCACTTCGCTATCAGCTACAAGGCAGTGGCACCCCGATTGGAAAGTACCTTATCGAAGTCAGTATGAATGGCGAGAACTATACCAAGGTAAAAGAAGGCACGTTTGACTTAAATAATGGTTCGCAGACTGTCTACTTTGAAAATGGAAAGGACCCATGGGTATGTACTTATGATGCCGTCTATATCAAGCTGACGGCGGTAGGACAGAGTGGAAAGGAACTTTCAATTACTGAGTTAGACCTCTATGGGCCATCCGGTGACAATGTAGAACTTCTAGAGACAAAAGATGGTGAACCTGGAATTGGCAAGCTAAGTGCAGATTTTGTCTATGATACAAAGACAGGCGAGAAGATTCCGGCAGGCTCGATTATCTTCACAGGCGAATACAAAGGAAATCCAGCTTATAATGTCTTCGTTCTCTATGATGAAGATGGAAAGATTGTAGGCAGTACCAATGCAGATGGAACGCTGGAGTCGACACAGATTATCCTAGCTCCTGAGTTGACAGATGAGAAAGCAATGCTTGGCGAGACTTCTGAGGGCAGATGGGTCTACTGGCTGCCATCGGGTACTTCGTTGCCATCTAAGATACGTGTAGAGATGTATCGTGTGGACAATGCATTGACCAATGAAGGACAGCGTATGGTCAGCGACACAGAGCTTGTCACAATACCAACTACCTTGCCATCTATTACACTGAAAGGGAGTACACAATGAAAAAGTATATAATTGGAGGGTTAGGCTGTCTGTTTACCCTCAGTATTCTCTTTCGCCTGCCGCTTTTTGTGGAAGCAGAAGACAATGTTCTTCTGCGTCCAAGCGGCAATAAGGCATCGGTTGTCTTAGAGACCGACGATATGCAAAGTGAAGAAGGCAAGATTAAGGATGAGATTGTCTCGCTTCAGATTAGCTTTCAGATTGAGACTAAGGCAGGAGACAGCCAGAAGAATCAGGTCGCTTTTGACTTTGATAAAAGTATCACAAGCGCAGTCAAGCAATATCGTTATCATAAAGATACCGGAATTCTAAATGTCTATGTTGCCGGCAAAGAAGACCTCTGTCAGGCAGAGCAGCTTTCTCTGGGCTCGATTATACTTAATTCTGACCAGGAAAATGGTACTGCTGCATCTGTAAAGATTGTGGAGCAGAGTCTGATTACCGTCAACAAAGCTTTTGATAAGCAGACGGCTATGTTGGGCACCGGTACGCTTGATGCAAAAGCAGACCTGATTGTTGGCAACGGCGGAGAGGCTCCCAAACCGCCAGAAGATGATAAAACCGAAGAAACACCTCCTTCTGGTGGAGAAGACAGTGAGAATCCACCATCAGATGGCGAAGATAACGACAATGATAACAATGATAATAACAATGGAAATTCTTCAGAGAATCACCGTCCGTCCAAAGGGAGTGGAAGCCATTCTTCTAGCAACAGCCAACCCGCTGCATCTAGTGTGGATACTACCTTTAGTAACACCTTAAAAGGACTTCTAAACCGTCGTCCTAAGACGGTACAGGGAACGCTTTCTGTAGCTTCCGATGATACAGAAGAGGAAGAACCGATATCAGAAGAGGAAGACTTGACAGAGACGTTACCAGAAGAGGAACCTGTGGAAGAGCCTGATGAAAAGGAAGACGATAGTTTTCTCTCTGATAAAGAAGAAGTTGTAGAGAAGGCGGTCGATGTCGGACTGGTTGCTGGCATTGTTGCCGCACTTGTTGTATTGATTCTGATTGTATTAGAATATCGGCGTCGCTGGATAAAACATCATCATAAAAATAAGAAATAATTTAACTATGACAAATATTACATGGGGGTGCGAGAAAAAAGCATCTCCATGTAATAATTTGTCATTTTTTCGTAATAGATTTGATGCTTTTATTATGCATCAGCATTTTATAATCAAAATCAGAAAAAAGAAAAGAAGGCACATCGATGGTTTTTAGCAGTTTTACATTTCTGATTTATTTTCTGCCGCCGTTTCTGCTTATCTATTTTTTAGTTCCCAAAGATTTTAGAAATGCAGTGATTTTTATTGGCAGTTTGATATTTTACTACTATGGGGTAAAAGACCACCCTTTTTATCTTATTCTGATGTTATTGACCACAACGATAAATTATCTGGCTGCACAGAAGATGACAAGAAGTAACTACCGGGGCAGAAAAAGATGGCTGATGCTTGGGCTTTTCTGGAATATTGGCTGTCTGTTTGTGTTTAAATATATGGATTTTATCAGTACCAATCTAAATGAGCTTTTCAAGCTTTTTGGTGCACCGGTGATGCTTCCATATCTGCATCTAATACTTCCGATTGGGATTAGTTTTTATACCTTTCAGATTAGCTCCTATCTGATAGACGTCTACCGAAAGGATATTCCTGCGGAACATTCGCTATTGACGCTTGGTACGTATCTGTGTATGTTTCCACAGCTGATTGCCGGGCCGATTGTCACTTATTCACAGGTGCGAAGACAGATGTATCAGAGAAAACATTCCTTTCGTAACCTAGAAGAAGGGATGCGGGAATTTACAATAGGACTGTCGTCAAAGGTGTTGATTGCTAACCGGGTAGGAGGTCTGTGGAGCCAGATTGGCTCGATTGGCTATGAAAGCATCTCTTGCCCGCTTGCCTGGCTTGGCATCTTTGCCTACAGTTTTCAGATTTATTTTGATTTTTATGGATATTCTCTGATGGCAAAAGGGCTAGGGCGAATTATGGGCTTTACCTTTCCTGATAATTTTCGAAATCCTTATTTGTCCCGTACAATGACCGAATTCTGGAGAAGATGGCATATAACTTTGGGAAGCTGGTTTCGGGAGTATGTCTATATTCCGCTAGGAGGCAATCAAAGAGGGCTTTATCGCAATCTTTTTCTGGTCTGGATGCTGACTGGCTTGTGGCATGGTGCAAACTGGAATTTTATCCTGTGGGGATTTTCGATTTATCTGATTATCAGCCTTGAAAAACTGGGACTTGGACAAATATTTAACAAAGTACCAGTTCTGGGGCATCTGTATATGTGTCTTTTGATTCCACTTTCATGGCTTTTATTTGCTGTGACAGATTTGGGACAGATAAAGATTTATCTGATGCGCCTGTTTCCAGTTCTTGGACAGACGACAAGCGCGGTATATAGCCAGGATTTTCTCACGTATGGGCGTGCATGTTTTTGGCCGCTGCTGGCTGCGCTTTTGTGCTGTACAGGACTTGTAAGAAAACTTTATGAAGCCAAAAAATACACCTTTGTAATAACATTTTTACTGGTCTTGCTGTTTTGGGCATGTATGTATTGTATGTATCTGGGAATGGATGACCCATTTTTATATTATCAGTTCTAAGGGGGGACCTATTGATGAAAGACAGAAAAAAATATTCCTATCTGGGGATGCTCACACTAAGCTCTCTGCTGGTCGTATCGGCCTGGCTGATGGGCTTTGTCCGCCTAAGTGAAGACGAGCGCTCACAGAAAATTCCATTATTTTCCTGGCAGATGGAAGTGTCAGCTTCGGCGACAGAGGCAGAAGGTGTACCGCTTTCTAACCTTCCTAAGAGTACAATCAGCGTCTCAAGTGGTTCTCTCTCTGCCAATTCTCTCTCTGCCAATTCTCTCTCTGGTCCCTCGCTGTCTTCTTCCGAGACAGAACAGACAGAAACAGAAGAACAAGCAGTAGAAGAAGAGTCAAAGACAGAGCCCGTAGTCTATCAGGCAGATACTTCCTGGTTTGAAGATACGCTGTTTATCGGAGATTCCCGTACGGTAGGACTTCACCAGTACGGAGACTTAGGAGGCGCAGAGGTTATCGCAGATGCAGGGATGAATGTCTATCAAATCTACGATAAAGAATTTACTCTTTCGACTGGGGAGAAAAAGTATCTGGAAGAGGTGTTAAAAGAGCAACAATTTGGCAAGGTCTATGTGATGCTAGGCATCAATGAACTAGGCTATGATTTTGACCGTACGGTGCAAAGATACACAGAGCTTATTGAAAAGATACGTTCTATGCAGCCAGATGCCCTGTTATTTATTGAGGCAAATCTGCATATCACCGCTAAAAAATCCGAAAACTCGCCAATTTTTAATAATGAAAATATCAACCGCTTTAACGAAGCTATCCGCTTGCTTGCAGACGGTCAGACGAGTTTTTATCTGGATATCAACGAACGGTTCGACGATGAGGACGGCGCACTTTCTACAGAATATACCGTAGATAATGCCCATGTACTTGGCAAATATTATGCCAACTGGGTAGAGTGGATTTTGCAACATGCAATACGCATGGAATAGAACAACGATATCATTTATTTTCAAGGAGGAAATTATGAAATTAGAAGAAGCTTGTAAACGGTTTAATAAAATTTCGGGGATTCGTTTTGGAGAACTTTTTTCTCCCTCAGATATGGAATCTATTATCATTAACAAAGGGAAAACCGGGCAGCTTTTAGAGCTGGCTCTTGGGATGCGTCTGTCGAGCGCAAATCTGGATTTTGAAGATGGGGAGTTAAAGACAAACAAATGCAATGCAAACGGGAAACCAAAGGAAACTGTTTTTATTACGCAAATCAGCAGTATTATTGATGAACTGATTCAGGAAAAACCATTTGAAAAAACTCATCTTTATGAAAAAATCAGTAATATTCTGTATGTACCAGTATGTAAAGACGGGAATCCAAGAAACTGGATGTTTTTACCAAGTATCAACGTCGATTTGCGTATGAGAAAATTTTCAAATCTTAAGAAAATATGGGAATCGGACTATTACTCTATTTGCAGACAGTTGAAAAAACATATTGAGACAAGTCCTGATGGATTTATTCATACATCCAACGGGCAACACCTTCAGATAAGAAGCAAGGATGTCAGAGACCGTAGTGGAAATTATCATCCTATATATTCAAGGATATATGGAAGGGATGTTTCCAATAAAAATCATGCTTTTTATTTTCAAAAACAGTTTGTATATGATATTCAGGAAATAAATAAGGGATGATTTCTTATAGGAATTCTCTATAAAATATGGTATACTTTCTACATGTGATGATGGAAAGGAGAACATATAGATGGTTCGCAAAGCAGAGATTAAGAAAGTAGAAGGGCTTCGGGGCGGCAGTGGCGTATTGGAGATGCACCATATCTTAAAACCAGAGGAGTTAAACGGTCACGGGAGGCTGTATGCACTTGTTAAGATGGAGCCGCACAGCAGCATCGGCTATCATGAGCATATCAAGGAGACAGAGCCTTATTATGTTATCTCTGGTCATGGGGTATTTATTGACCATGAGAAGAATCGGATTCCGGTGGGACCAGATGATGTCTGTTTGATTGCATGTGGAGAGAGTCATGGATTTGAAAATAATTCCGATGAAGAACTTGTGATGATGGCTCTTGTATACAATGAATAGAGGAGATAAAAGTATGGTATCGGAAATCAAAGAACTAAAAGAGGCATATGCACTCTTTTCACCACTGACGAATATGCCCTATGTGGAGTGTGAAAAAGAGACCTATAACGACCAGGCGTTTTTATTTGCGGCCAAAGAAGATGCAGAAAAAGCAGTGCAAAAATATCAAAAAGAGGGCATCTTAGTGGCTGTAAGAGAGCTAAAGACCGTAGAGCTTAAGATGCCGACAAAGACGGACAAGCAAGAGGAGAAGCGCATCTATCTTAATCAGGTGCGACAACACTTAAGCACCTTGCCGATGATAGGTATCAATGCCATATGCTATCGGCCTTTTGGAAAGGAGGCACAGAGCATGGAGGTCTCTGAAGTGCTTCCCGAAGGGTATGACAAAAAAATAACAGATAATCCATTCTATCAGCCAACGCTTCAGCTGACAGGGATGTATCTGATGCAGGAAGCGCGAAGAAAGAAAGAGTTTGTAGACCGAAAAAAGCTTCAGGAGATGGACGAGGAATTCTCCTCCAATCTTGTAAAAGCAAAGCTGGTGGTGGCAGTTGTGCCTCCAGAGGGCAAAGAGCAGGAGCAGCAACTTGACCTAAAAGAATGTAAGCTTCCCTATTTAAAGCATCAAAGCAAAGGCAACTTCTTCCCTGTCTTTACTGATTTATGGGAATTTCAGAAATATGCACAGCGCAGAAAAGACCTTCGGCCCATTCAGGTACCATTTGCAGATGTGACAAAGTTTTGGGTGGAGGATGCCAAAGCATATATGTTAAATCCTATGGGCTTTTCGCTGCCACTTGCCAAAGAGATGGTGCCAAAGATTCTGGAGAAATTCGGGGTGTCTGCATCATAGATTTTGGTGGATTTGAGAAATCGCCGCAGATTGGTTCTTCCAGTCTGCGGCGATGCTTTTTTGCTTATTCAAAAGGTTCTTCTTTTGTGGGAATCGTTGGTTTGGTGTTGCCAATAGAAGCTTTTTTTTCTTCAATATTGGCCAGATGGACGGAGATAGCAGTAAAAAGTTCTGAGATTTCATCGTCTACGGCTTCTCCGGCAGCAAATTTTTTGTAATAGTGAGCACCGATTTTTAACTCCAGTTCACGAATGGATTTTTCATCGTTTAATATCTGGGTTCTAAGCTTGGTGTCTTCGAGCATCTCGCCGGTCTTGGAAGCGGCAGTTTTTGCAATGGCGTTGACTTTGTCTAAGATTTCCATGAATTTATCCTCCTTTTTTTGTTTGCTTCTTTGAGTGGTTAAGAAGTTTAAGACCTCTTGTCTGGTTGGCATTACGCGAAGCGCACCCTTTTTGGTGGTGATAATCGATGCTGCTGCGTTGGCAAATGTCAGCATCTCTAGAAGCTTGGCATCACTTACATCCTGTAGACCATGGTCTAGAACATAGTTCAGTACACAAGCACAGAAGGTATCTCCGGCTCCTGTGGTCTCGATAGTCTTCTTCTGAATAAATGGAGCACATTCTACATAGCCTTCTTTATAATATGCGCGGCTTCCCTCGCTGCCCATAGAGACTAAGATAAGTGGAATTGGAAACTCTTCACGAATGCGACGGACACCCTCAGTAAAATCTTCTTCCCCGGTTAGCCACTGAATCTCGTTGTCTGAGATTTTTAAAATATCACACTTGGAAAGTCCCCACCGTACCTGCTCTTTGGCGTTGTCTAGACTGTCCCAAAGCGGCTCTCTTAGATTCGGGTCAAAGCTTATCAGTGCGCCATATTCTTTGGCAATCTCCACCGCTTTTTTGGTGGCAGCGCGTACGCCTTCATGGGTCATAGAGAGTGTGCCAAAATGAAAGAGACGCGTATCCTTTAGAAGCTCTTCCTGAAGTTCATCGGCGCGCAGCATCATATCTGCGCCAGGATTGCGATAGAATGAGAAATCCCGGTCTCCATCTGCAAAGGTATGTACGAGAGCTAACGTAGTATGCACCTGCTCGTCCATCAATAAGTTATCTGTGCCAATGCCTAGTTCCTCTAAAGATTCTTTAAGCTGTTCGCCAAACTGGTCTTTTCCAACCTTTCCGATAAATGCAGTCTTTTTGCCAAGATTATTCAGCATAGACAATACATTACAAGGTGCTCCACCAGGATTGGCTTCAAAGAGTCCATTGCCTTGTTCACTTTGTCCATTTTGTGTAAAATCGATTAACAGTTCGCCTAATGCGACGACATCATATGTTTTCATAGATAAAATGCCTCCGGTTGTTTAATATACTTATTGTACCAAAATATTCAGAAAAAAAAAGGGGTTTTAGAAAACTTTAACATTTTAATGTTTGTTTTAAGAGATATGGAGGACGCTAGGGTGGAAGGAACATCTACCAGGCCGTGGCGAGCGTCCTATAAAATTGTTATCTTGTAAAAGAGAAAAAAATCGAATATAATCAAAAGAAATAGAAAAATATGTAGAATTTAGAGGTACAATCTTATGGTAAACAGTTTTTTGGCATATACCAATCAAGAGCTAGATGCATTTATGCAGACCGAATATCTGGAAAATCCCCTTTTAGAGACTTCTATGGAGAGACAGGAAGAGACGATACAAAGCCTGGAGAAATTTTATGAAAATGGAATTGCAGAAGATGGGATAGAAGACAGAGAGGAAGATGAGGAAGACAGACGCGGGGATGTTCGGGCCAAGGAGCAGGGAACAATCGAGAATATGGTACTAGAGCAGTTGCCTCATGGAGTGTATGATAAAGAAGAATGGAACATCTTTCGCTATCTTTCAAAGTGTTTGGATGACCATGGATTTTTCCCTTTTGAAACAGCGGATATTGCTAAAGTATCCGGCTATCCTGAAGAAAAGATAGAATTATGTCTGGAAGAACTTAAAAAATTAGAACCAGCGGGTATCTTTGCAAAGGATTTATCAGAGTGTCTGATGCTGCAACTTCAGCGTATGGGGGAAGAAGATGAGAAGCTCTATCAGATTGCAGAAAAATATTTAGAGGAGATTTTTCAGGGACATATCAGTAGTGTAACCAGGATTTTGCATATCTCTACAGCAAAGGCAAAGGAGTATATGCATCTTTTAAGCACACTAAATCCAAGACCTCTGATGAGTGGAAATAAGGAGACGCAGTATCTGCTTCCAGATATTTTGGTTATACGGGAGGGAAATCACTGGAAGGCAGAACTCAATGATAAATGGATGGGGGAATACTATCTAAATGAAGACTATCTTCGAATGATGGAGGATGTCAAAGACGAAGAACTAAAGACCTATTTTACAGAGAAATTAAGACGTGCAGAAGATATGCTAGATGGCGTAAAGAGACGCCGGGAGACGATTTTAAAAGTGGTATATGCAGTCTTAGAGCATCAGAAAGAGCATTTTTTACATAAGAAGCCATTGGTGCCTATGACACAAGATGAGATTGCAGCAAAGACAAAGCTTTCCTTAGAGGTGGTTGCTTGTGTGGTTAAGGGAAAATATTTGCAGTATCATAGTACTATCTTGTTAAAAGATTTATTTTCCGATTGATGAAGTCTAGAAGAAAATCACAAGACAAGGGAATACTGTCTAAAGACAAAAGAAGGAGGTAATGCTATGAAACAGGTGAAAAAGCCAAGAAAGCCACTGATTTTTTACTATGGAATCGTGCTTTTATTTATGGTGATTTTTAATATGCTAATCTATCCAGGTATGTTTAAAAACCAGATTGAAGAAGTGGACTATGGCACTTTTTTAACAATGTTGAAGGAAAAACAAGTCTCCATGGTGCAGATGGAGAAAGACTATATCTATTTTGTGGACAATCAAGAGGAGCCAAAGTTTTACGCTGCAGTGGCATTTAACGACCCGGATTTGGTTGACCGCCTTCAGGAATCCGGGTGCAAATTCGGTAAGGTCAAAGAAAAAGAACATACCCTTTTTAGCTCACTGTTTTCGATTATTATACAGGTAGCTATCTTTGTTCTAATTGGGCAGTTATTGTCCCGTATGTTGATGAAGCGAATGGGTGGCAGTCTTGGAAATGCGATGCAGTTTGGTAAAAGCAATGCCAAAGTCTATGTAGCTAGTGAGACTGGGATTAAATTTTCGGATGTGGCTGGAGAGGATGAGGCAAAGGAGCAGCTTCAGGAGATTGTGGACTTTCTGCACAATCCTTTAAAATACCAGGAGATTGGAGCGATGATGCCAAAGGGTGCGCTTTTAGTCGGGCCTCCGGGAACTGGTAAGACGCTGCTTGCAAAGGCAGTAGCCGGAGAGGCAGAGGTACCTTTTTTCTCTATCTCAGGTTCTGAGTTTGTAGAGATGTTTGTGGGTATGGGCGCGGCAAAGGTGCGGGATTTATTTAAGCAGGCAAATGAGAAAGCGCCTTGTATTGTCTTTATTGACGAGATTGATACGATTGGTAAAAAAAGAGACAGCGGAGGTGTTGGTGGAAATGATGAGAGAGAGCAGACACTCAATCAACTTCTGACAGAGATGGATGGCTTTGATGGTTCAAAGGGCGTGGTGATTTTGGCAGCGACCAATCGGCCAGAGACGCTTGACAAGGCCTTGCTTCGTCCGGGGCGTTTTGACAGAAGAATACCTGTAGAGCTTCCAGATTTAAAAGGACGAGAGGACATTTTGAAAGTACATGCCAAAAAGGTAAAACTTGGAGATGATATTGACTTTCATGCAGTTGCCAGGGCCGCTTCTGGTACGTCTGGCGCAGAGCTTGCCAATATGGTCAACGAGGCAGCGCTTCGGGCGGTAAGAGACGGCAGAGCTTATGTGACGCAGTCTGATTTGGAAGAAAGTATTGAGGTCGTGATTGCCGGGTATCAGAAGAAAAATGCGATTCTCTCAGATAAAGAGAAGCTGATTGTCTCTTACCATGAGATTGGACATGCGCTTGTGGCGGCACTTCAGACTCACTCGGCGCCTGTGACCAAGATAACGATTATTCCAAGGACTTCCGGGGCATTAGGATACACGATGCAGGTGGAGGAAAGAGACCAATGCCTCTTAAGTAAAGAGGAGTTAGAAAATAAGATTGCCACGTATGCGGGCGGGAGGGCAGCAGAGGATGTGATTTTTGGCTCGATTACAACAGGTGCTTCCAATGATATTGAGCAGATGACCAAACTAGGCCGCGCGATGATTACCCGCTATGGTATGAGTGATGAGTTTGGCATGATGGCTCTTGAGACGGTAAATGGTCAATATTTAGGCCAGGATACTTCCTTGGCTTGTGCAGCCGAGACTGCCGCCGTCGTCGATGCGAAAGTCAATGCCCTCCTAAAGATGCAGTACAGTAAAGCCAGAGAGCTTCTAGAAAGCCATAAAGACAAGTTGCATGAGCTGGCAAAATATCTGTATGAGAAAGAGACGATTAGCGGGGAAGAATTTATGAAGATATTGTCAGAGAATTGATTCAACAACGAGCGGGTTCTATTTTCCCTGTCCAGAACATATGCATAAATGAGCATATTTGGAAGGGTGGTCCTGTAGAAGATGTATTGCAGTCAATGTGGAAATCAGGTTCCAAAGGATGCCAGGTATTGTCCGCAGTGTAAAGCCAGACAAGAGCTAGATATTATACCAACAAAAGTGCAGACGCCAGAAGTCAGAAAGTGGCGGGCGCAGTATCGTGGACGTAAACTGGGCAATCTGTTGGTCAGTATTATCGCTCTTGTGATATTATTTACAGCTAATAAACAGGTTCCAGATGTCCCTGTTTTTGCCACAATTTCCTCAGATACTTCCTATATAGTCGCGCAGAATCAGACGGAGACGGTAATCTGTAGCACCGAAGGGGAATGGTGCGCTATTGATACGCCGTACGCCCTTCTATACAATGCAGAGCATACCAAGATGGCCTATATTGATAAAGACCAGGAACTCTACTATATG
>Ga0137308_102013_pt1 | contig 15843 bp, 11 predicted proteins | sample Inofrocosms_June_FD_97181 | JGI IMG/M metagenome (GOLD analysis project Ga0137308, IMG submission 97181) | Mouse cecal microbial communities from Vienna, Austria - N-Acetylneuraminic and N-Acetylglucosamine D2O microcosms_June | ecosystem: Host-associated > Mammals > Digestive system > Large...
CATTCCAGAATCCAGGAAGGACGCGGCGGCCGTAAAAATAATTATCCACGGAATAGGCCCACAATCTTAAATCTTCATACGGCGTCAAATATCTTCCGTATGCGTCCCGGACGTCTATTTTATCATCATAACATAAATCATCGACAATCGGCCTAAAGTCTGCCGGGTTCTGGTCGCAAGAATACGGATCCAGATAGGCCAGCGGCCGGCGCTGAATGTCTTCTTCAATTTTGCGAATGATTTCTTCTTTCCTGTATTTTTCGATTTTTTCCGCCAGCGGCCGGATCCTGGCTCCATCGTCTACAAGTGATAAAGTGTTCACACCGACAAGTTTCTTTCTGCCTTCCAGGATTTCAACAACAATCTGTTTCTTTTCTTCCAGTGTTATTTGATCTGTCATAAGGCACGAAAGAAGAAGATTTTCACATTTCGCATATTCGCGGCCTTCGTCCCAAAACCAGGAACGGGCCAGATCGCACACATACTCACCATTTACAACAAAATTCAATGCTTCCATGCTTATTTCCTTTCCGGGAAATAGCCTTGTATTTACTGATATTTTGCAAGGTCTGTGTTACTCAAACAAACGGACACCCAAAAGTCTGAGTAAACGCGGTCGGGGGCCGGCCGTTTTTCCGTTCAAATTCCCGGACCCATTCCTTACATTTTGCCATAAAATAATACTGTCTGGCCGGTTCCTCCGAAGGCGGCTCCGAGTTTAAATCTATTTTGTCTAAATCCGCTTCATAATACATTTTCCTTGACTTTCTCCTATATCCATTAAATACCAAAGATGAAATGCCTTTTCCCTTTTAGCAATTCCCATACTTTTCTGCCAGCATAATCAGCAGCTCCGTGACCTTGTCCATGGACTGAACGCAGGCGTATTCAAAACGACTGTGATAATTAGCGCCTCCCGTACAGAGATTAGGACAGGGCAGCCCCATAAAGGAAAGTCTTGCGCCGTCCGTACCGCCCCTGACAGGATTTACAACGGGTTCCACTCCCAACTCTCTCAGAACGTCGGAGGCATTTTCCATAAGATGTTCATGCTCTTTCAAAACCTCTTTCATATTATAATAGGAGTCTTCCACCTCAGCGACAACGGTTCCCTCTCCATATTTTTCATTCAAAAAGTATGCGCACATGTTGAAAAGTGCCTTTTTCTGCTCAAACAAGTCTTTATTGTGATCTCTGATAATGTATTCCGCAACGGTTTTTTCTACAGTTCCCTCCATATGATCCAAGTGGAAGAAGCCTTCATACCCTTCCGTATACATGGGATTTTGGAATGCCGGAAGCAGACTCTGGAACTCCTGCGCCACCAAAATCGCGTTGATCATCTTCCCCTTGGCGCTGCCGGGATGTACACTGCGCCCATAGACCGTCAGTCTGCCGGAGGCAGCGTTAAAGGTCTCGTTTTCCAGCTCGCCCAGCTCACCGCCGTCCACCGTATAGGCAAAATCCGCACCGAAAAGCTCTACGTCAAAATGATCCGCTCCCTCTCCGATCTCCTCGTCGGGAGTGAATCCGACCCGCAGCTTACCGTGCTTAACCTCCGGATGCCGCAGCAGATACTCACAGGCTCCCATAATCTCCGCGATTCCCGCCTTGTCGTCCGCGCCCAAAAGTGTGGTGCCGTCGGTGACAATAATATCCTTTCCCCTCAACTTCTTTATCTCGGGAAAATCCTCCACGGAAAGCACAATATGCTCTTTCTCATTCAGCAAAATATCCTCACCGTCATAATTTTCCACAATACGGGGCTTTACATCCGTATCTGTCACCGCCGGAGACGTATCCATATGAGCGATAAATCCTAAAACCGGCGCCTTCTCACATCCCTTAGAAGCGGGAATAGAGGCATAGAGATAGCAGTGCTCCTTGTCATAGGTAATCTCTTCCGCCCCCATTTCCTGCAGCTGCCTTTCCAGCAATTCGGCCAGCTTATGCTGTTTTGCCGTGCTGGGAGTGGTTTTAGTGTTCTCGTCCGACTGTGTATCAATCTTTACATACTGCAAAAAGTTTTCAACGGTTTTCGATAAAATCATAATTTCCCTCTTTTCTTCCCGTGAGCATCCTCAGAAAGCATTTCTAATTTTTAGGATAACGCCTTTTGAGAACAAACCTGAACTATTTACACAAACATATTTATCATACCACATTTCAGAATTTCCCACAATTCCAATTTAAGGCCGATAAAAAGCGCCGCAAGCGGCCTTCGAAGAATGCTTCGCATTTTTCCGCGCTGTGGCAGAATTTCCTATAAACAAAAGCGTTCCGGCGCCTATAGCATATGTGCTGTCTCTTCCAACGATTTATCAGGATTTTCCCGAATCATTTCTTCCCGCTCATATACTTTCATATACTCTAATTCCACCTCCTCATCCATTTTGACCTGTGAAACCATTTCATGAAGCTCTTCTAAATCTTTATTGCAGGCATTGCTTTCAGTTGTATGCTCGAAATAGACCAAAAACTGCCGCAGTTCTCTGGAAGGAATTCCCCTCTGTCCTTTCGTATATAAAAACATAGTAAAGGAACCGTCATCATACGGCATATCCGGTTCTTCTATACAAGTATTTCGAATCGTATAAACCATCCGATTTAATCCAAAAGGGTCAAAGGGAACTGCCTGCAATGTCCTGTCCTTCTCCGGTTCAATGTCATACGACCAAGAAATGCTATCCTGTACGCTTGTTTGTTCCTCTTCCAAATACACATCCAGCCTTGCGCCATGCAACTTGGGATTGCTCCCGGAATAAGAGCGCTGTGCCACCACCCTTACTTTTTCCGGAGATCTTTTGAGAATAATTTCCACCAATTTACGTCCAAATGCCGCTCCGAATTCAGGATGTGCCGCCAGCGCCTCAAACAAAAAGTTATCCAGCAAATTCAATTCTTCCAGTTTTTTGACCATTTACAGTCTCCTTTCGTCATTCACGAGGAAGAGACTATATATAGTCCCGAATAAAAACCTTTTGCCCCATCCCCGTTTTTCAATTATATACACAAGGGGATAAGCGGGCGAAATACCCAAGCAAAATGCAGAAATTGACGTTCCTTTTCCCGATATGTCAATATTAAAGTAACATATACTTTTATTTATGTCAATTCTGTATGTCAAAAATTTGTTTCCTTCTCAGAATTGTGTGCTGTTACCGCATGCGGAGCAGGCAGCAGCTGTCTGTTTTTTATGTCACTGCCGATAGTTCCTGATCTGTCTGCACACCTTTGGAGACAAAAACAGCACACAGAGCAGGTTAGGCACTGCCATCAGAGCATTGCAGATATCCGACAGATTCCAAACCACCTCCAGAGAACAGATACAGCCTATAAATGCCATCAATGCATAGACAAACCGATACCAAATATTATAGGATACTTTTCCCTTCATCAGGAATTCAAACGCCCGCTCTCCCTGATAGGCCCAGCCCGCAATGGTGGCAAAAGCAAAAAGCACAATGCTGACACTGATGAATTTCTCCCCCCAGTCTCCCAGCGTGGTCTCAAAAGCAGCCAGCGTCAGAGCCGTCCCTGTCAGCGGCGCCCCCTGTGCATCCGTCATGCCGAACGCTCCCGACACCGCCAGCGCAAGTCCCGTCAGGGAACACATAACCACGGTATCCAGAAACACCCCCGTCATACTGATGTATCCTTGCTTTACGGGATCCCTTGTATCTGCCGCCGCGGCGGAAATTCCGGCGGCTCCCAGTCCGGCTTCATTGGAAAAAATTCCTCTGGAGACACCCCAGCGCAAAGACTGGCCCGCGGAGACAAGAACCGTGCCGAACAATCCTCCCGACACCGCCCGGGGACAAAGGGCGGCCGTAAGGATTCCTCCTGCGGCAAGGGGCAGATTCCTCCAATGGGTCAAAATAACGGCAATGGTACCCAGAAGATAAAAGATTCCCATAAAGGGAACCATTAGCTGAGTCAGCTTTGCAATGTGGCTGATTCCCCCGAGAACAATCAAAATCGTCAATAGAGTCACCGCCAAGGCAGTGGCCGCCTTGGGAACCTGAAACGTGACATACAGTGCATCCGCAATGGAGTTCGACTGGGTCATGTTTCCCATGCCGAATGAAGCGAGAACGGCAAACAAGGAAAAGAAAACCCCCAGTATTCTTCCCGGTGTCTTCCCCGGAAGCGCCCTGACCATGGTATACATAGGACCTCCCACTGTCTCACCCGCTTCGTTCCTGCTTCGATATGTAACGGACAAAGTGCTTTCCACAAGCTTAGTCGCCATTCCTATGAGACTGGTGACCACCATCCAGAACAGCGCCCCCGGTCCTCCCAATGCCATGGCCGTGGCTACTCCCACAATGTTACCCGTGCCCATGGTGGCCGCCAGCTCCGTGGTCAGGGAAGAAAGAGCCGAAATCTGTCCGGAAGAGCCTTTCTTTCCCGCTGCCGTCTGGCGAGAGACGTCATCGGCCGCCTTCCGCTCCCTTCCTAAAGCACAATCAAAAGCAAACTTAAGATTTTTAAGGGGCAGAAACCGCAGACTGATCATCAGATACATCCCCGTTCCCAGCAGCAAAAACAACAGCCAAGGTCCCCATACCAAATCATCAAGCTTTCTAATCCATTCTTCTATTTTCAACGCTGTCAACCTCTGTACTATTTGTAAAATATATCAGTACAAAGGTTTCTATATTCCTCTTATTCCGTTATTTCACAGAAAAAATTCAGCCGGCACTTTTAATCGGACCGGACAAACTCGGGAATCAATTCGTAAACAGCCGGAAAGCCTACGGTGATATCTTGTAATTTCCATGGATAGGGCACGGACTCTGCTATCTCTATACGAAAAATCAGACTGCTGTCTCCGTATGGAAAGGTACCTTCTAATCTGTTTCCGTCATTTGAGGATCTAAACAGCGGCGGATTCTTCTGCAGAAAGTCTCCCCACTGTTCCACCCATTGAAGTTCGTCCGCCGTCATTTCTGCCTCCTCCCATTCGGTATTTAACAAATAGCTCTTGCTTGTGCTTGTGCTTTCTACAAAATCTAAGTCATAATTTGCATCACCTTTGTCCGTTTCCTCATGTATTATCACTTCCATAAAGCCTCTCTCATACAAATAATAACTATACCAGTCATAAAAATTCGTCTCTGTAATCCCGCTGAAAAAATAAGCGGTAGTCTCCCACGAATGCAAATAATCCTCATAGGTTGATAAGCCAAGAAAACGGTTTAAGCTTAAATTATAATCGCCGTAAGCTTTATTATGGCGGTCACTCCACATTGCTCCCCAATCCGCATGAATGCCATAAACTTCGCCCGTATTGGCCTCCACCAGAAATTTGTACGCTGCCCCCTCCTCCTTCGTAGACTCCAGTTCAATATACCATAGGATAAAATTGACTCCTTTGGCATAATCATCACTATAAATCACATATTGCTTCCAATCCTTGACCTCGCAGGAAAAATAAGCTTCCGAAAGAAGTCCCATATCGACCAATGTTAAAATATTATCTCTGTAAATCCCATGATCCGACTTCAAAAACGCATCCAGCTTCTGATAATCCGTCAGTTCCTCCGATGCCACATAAAAATTTGCGGATTCCGTCCGGTTTTCTGCAAAATTCACCATCCGCTGGTAAAAAGAAGTTTCATAATTTGTGCTAAGGACAGCCACATCCGTATTTTCTCTCTCTTCCAGCACGGTGTCTCTGCACTGTCTGCCGTCCTGAAGCCCAAAGACCCATCCCGGACTGAAAAACGCCACGCCAACCAAAGCAATCAGAGCGGACACGGAAACAATATATAATAATTTTTTGGAATGCTTACCCTTGCTTTGTTTTCTTTTTCCGCGCATTTGTCCTTTCCTTCTTTGCCGTCCCCGCCGGGAAGACCACCTTCATTACCGTTCCTTCTCCCAGTTTGCTGTCAATCTGCAACATTCCCCCGTGAAGTTTTATAATCTTATAACACAGCGCCATGCCGATACCTGCACCGCCCTCTTTGCGGGAACGGGATTTGTCCACCATATAAAATGCCTCGGTAATACGGCTGATCTCCTCCTGAGGAATCCCCCGGCCGTTGTCCACCACTTTAATCTCATAATCACCGTTGGGCAGACTGCTCCCTTTTAACAAAATGAATCCTTGTTCTCCCTTGTCCATCGCCTTCGCCGCATTATCCAGAAGATTATACAGCAGCGAGAGCAAAAGCTCCATATCCCCGCGGATAGTTCCCTTATCCATATCCACCTTTCCGCGGATATTTCTCTGCATCCAAATAGGCCTGACGGTAGCCCGGATATTTTCTTCCAAATGCTTTGTCTGGATCAGCCTTTGTTCCAAAGGATTCTTATCCATGCTGACCAGTTCCAACAGCTTATGGGACAGGCTTTCCAATCGTTTTCCCTGACTATAGATATAAAAAGTGGCCTCCGCCCTCTCCTCCTCCGATATCTTCATGGAATTCATCATATCCGCATAACCGATAATGGAAGTAAGAGGTGTCTTCAACTCATGGGCAAACGCCGCCGTGAAATCTTCTTTCTGCTTTGCCTCCAGCGCTTTTGCCTCCGCCTGCTCCACCAGCCTGTCCGCCATACGGTTGAAGCTTCTCGCCAGCTCTCCGATCTCATCACTGCTTTTGTTATAAGAGCGCAGATCCATCCTTCCGTCGGCAATCTGCTTCGCCACACGGTCCAGACTGCGGATGGGTCTGGTAATATATCTGGACAAACCGTAGATACCGATACTTCCCACCGCCAAAAGTCCCAGAAGAGCCGTCCTATACTGCCGGAGAAGGTTCTGCCTGTCTTCATAAATCGGAGTCAGTTCCCGGCACAGCCCCAGATACAATGGCTTCTCTGCCGCAGAGGTAACGGAAACCATAAACATATAATAGGCATCCTCGAATTTTCGGACACAATAACCATAGGTGTTTCCGGCATCTTTCAAAGAGCTCACCAAACCGGCCACTTCCTGATCAAATCCCCATCCGGCCACATATTCCTCTCCCGTATAGTAAGATCCGTCATCCTTCAGCACAAAAAGACGGCTCCCATCCCGCTCCACACTGTGCGTAATGCTGTCCAAGGTTCTGCTGACCGCATAATCCTCCCCGAATTCTTCCGTGGAACGATACCCCATCTCAAATAGAAAAACAAACATCCGGCTCTCGCTGTTCCCTCTTTCAATCTCCTTATTTAAGAGCTGTGTGAAGTTGGAGGAAAGCATCCAAATGCCGAAACCCATAAAAATAGCAGTCAATAATGCAGTTGTAGTAAGAAACAGCTTATCCGAAAATCTCATTCCGCCTCCAGACGATACCCCACTTTATACACCGCGGAAATTTCGTTATCCCAATTCAGCTTTTTCTTCAATCTCTGAATATGCAGATCCACCGTCCTGCTCTGCCCCACATATTCCCCTCCCCAGACCGTCTCGTAAATTGTCTCACGATACAGAGCAATATTTCGGTTTCTGACAAGCAAAAGCAGCAGATCAAATTCCTTCATGGTAAGAGGAATCTGCTCGCCGTTTCTGGTGACGGCTCTGGAAGCGGTGTCTATGACAATATCAAAAACCTCCATCACATTTTCCGTCTTATGATATCTGCGGAGAACCGCTTCCACTCTGGCCAGCAGCTCTACAATCTCGAAAGGCTTGGTCAGATAGTCATCCGCCCCCATTTTCAAACCCTTCACCTTATTTTCCGTAGTTCCGAGAGCCGTCAGGAAGATCACCGGAAGCTCCAGCGTCCTTGCATAATCCATCAGCTCATATCCGTTGATACCCGGAAGCATCACATCCAGCAGCACCAGATCCGGCTTCTCCGTCTCCATATAATCGGCAGCTGTTTCCCCATCGGCGGCCCAAACACAGTTATAACCCGCTCTTCTCAGATTCATTTTGATCAAATTTGCAATAGGTTCCTCATCCTCTGCAATCAGAATTTTTATCATTTTTATTCAACCTTCCCGTCATGCCGACGCAGTCGGCACAAACCTAACATTTTGCATACCGTAATTTTGTACCCTGAATGTATCAATATTGTATCACACCCCTTTTTCCAATGCAAAACGCTTCGCCATTGCCTTTAAATACTTCTCGTTGCGGCCGGCCGCCACAAGCATAGGAGCACAGGCATCTCTGCCGCTGATCCGGAACATAAAAGCTTCTTTTTTAAAATGCTCCGAATAGTCCGTGACAAAATCCAAAATTCCCCTCCTGATTTCCCGTATCCCCTCCTGATTCTCGTCTCGGTTTCCGAACCGCAGTCTGACCTCCCGTCCGTCCTCCGAACAAATGCCGGCAGACTCCTCCCCCTCAAAACCATATCCCAGAAACTTCCTCTGGCAGGAGGACAGTAGAAGTTCCCAATATACATTGTAGTCCTTATCGGGGTCATGCTTTTTCATTACATCCCTGTTGTGCGACTGGGAAAACAAATAAGACACCAGCTTTCCGTTCTGTAAGAAAATTTCTCCGGCATCCGGCTCCGCATTATGTATCGTGTTGGTTCCGGCGATGATTCCCGTGATCTGGCAAGGCAGTTTCCACACTTTCTCTACAAGATAGGAAAGGGATAGGGCCCCGCTGCCCGCCCAGCCTATGTCAACGGCCGCCGCCCGGTTTATACCTTTCAATTCCTTCTCAAAATATACTTCCGCCGCTTTTTGTCCCTCTCGGTAAATAGAGCATATCTCCTCATAATGGGTTCGAAGAAAGCTTTTCAGCACATCCACATTTTTATCCGTCAATTCCTCCGACAGCCGCAGAACAGGGTAAGGCTCTCCGCTTTTTGCGGACTGTACGGTCTCTGCGGATGCGTCGCCCCCGTCTGGCAAAAACGCCCCCAGCGGCTGTAAATCCATTCCTTCCAAAATCTCACCTACGGATATGCCTTGGTTAACCTTATGATAAAGATATCTGCGAAAATAATCGTAGCTGTCGTACTCGGCCATCAGCTTGGTGGCTGCTCCTCTGGACCAATAAATATAGGCCGTATTCTCTCCGGGGTACATCCTGTCATAAACCTCTTTTAAAATATCCCCGTCCCGGGACAAAAACAAAAGCTTTTCTATAGGATGACTGCGACAGTATTCATGAATGAAGCAACAGTACCCCAGCACAAACAAACCTCCGTAGATAAAGCCGTATTCGTATTCTATAGAATACGCCGCACCGCCCCGGTATAAACGATTATTTACAATTCCGCGGTATGCTCCCCCCGTCAGCGGAGACATGTCACAGGCGCGGTAATCCGATGACCGTTTATTTACATTGGGGTAATACACCGCTTGAAAACCGCATCTCTCCGCCATTTTCACATCGCTTTGTTCATGATCCCCCACATGAACCAATGACGCTTCCGGCGGAAGCTCTTCCCGAACCCGCTTGTAAAGCTCTCCGGATCCCTTATTTTTCCCGTATTCACAGGAAACGTACAGCTTCTCCAATCCCGAATATCCGTTTTTTTCCAACAGCTCCCCTAAAAATGCCTGAGGAAGGTACATGTCGGATATACAGATAATTTTCTTCCCTTGGGCACGCAATGCCTCAAATACTTTCAGCATAAAAGGATTGGCATAACAAAATTCTTCTTCCAGCTCCCGCTCCCACAGCATACCTTTCTCTGCCGGAATGCCCGTCTCTCTCTCTATGCGTTTCCATATCTCCTGAAAAGTGACCTCATAGTGTCCCCGCTCCCGAAAGCAGTCCCTGCGTGCCAGCGCCTCCTGCTCCACACGGATTCTCTTGATATCCAGAAGCCCCAGCCTGTCGCCTAAAAAATAGAACAAATCCGCGGGAGCCGAAAAGGGCCGGAAAATCAAAGTGTCAAACACGTCGAAGGAAATGACATCATACTTTGACAATCTTTCCGCAAAGTCTTCAACCGTCAATCCTTCCTTGGTGCAGAACATAGATTCCGGCTCCTCCGGCAATTGCTTTTCCTCATAAATTTCCGCCGCTTCTTCTCTGGCAAGGAAACGACAGAACAAACAGTAATAGCAAACGTTCAATAAAAGCAGATATGCATAGGATACAAGTCTTCCTCCCGTCCCTCTGTGGTCATGGATTTTATGGTATCTGCTTCTGATTCCGCTGTGGCGGTTCACCAGAAAATTGTATATCCGCATTCTCATTTTCCATCCTCCAAGTGTGCTTTCATACCGATACCGAGTCTTCTACCCTTTTCATCCGAAATAATATTTTCCCTTTGCCCCTCCGGTAAATTCTTTGATCCGGGATATAAACCGCTCACCGTATTTCTCATATTTATGTTCCCCCACTCCGGTGACGCGCAGCATTTCCGCCTTGTTAAAGGGCAGCTTGACACACATATCCACCAAGGATTTGTCGGAAAAAACAATGTAGGGAGGAACCGATTCCTCCTTGGCAATTTCCGTGCGCAGTGTGCGCAAAACTTCAAAGCATTCAAGCCCTTTGGAATTCAGTACGTCCGACTTACGGCTCCGTTTCCCTTTCGAAGAACCGTCGGTTACACCGGATGCACCAAAGCTTCCTCCGCGCGCCGCGGAAGTCTCGGACTTAGGCGGCAATTTCAGCATAACCTTCCGCCTGCCGTCCGCTACTTCTGCAGCCAAGGGCGCCAGCTTTAATAACGCATACTTGTCCGCCGTCTGATGCAGGACACCGTCCTGAAGAAGCTTCTGAATCAGCTTTTTGATCTCCGTCTCCTGAAGCTTCCGCAGTCCCCCATAAGAGGCAAATCTGCTCACATTATACTCCCTCAGCTTTGCGGTATCCGCTCCCATCAGCGTCCCTGTCACTACATTAATACCGTACCTGCCGCCCTGTTCTCTTATGCATTGTATCACTTGAAGAGCTTCCTCAGACATGTCCTCTTCCTTGTACTCCTTATTACAATTAGAACAATTTCCGCAGTCGCCGCCTTTTTCCCCAAAATACCGGAGAATGTAATTTCGCAGACAGTCTGTGGTAGTACAATAAAAATTCATGACCCTCAGCCGTTCTTCGTCCCGCTCCCGGATGGCCTGAAGCTCCTCCTCGCCGAAATTCTCCTCTTTCTGCTCTTTATTTTCTATTAAAAAGCGGTTTACCATCACATCCTGAGGGGAATACAGCAGGATACACTCCGAGGGCTCTCCGTCCCTTCCCGCACGTCCGGCTTCCTGATAATAATTTTCCATGCTTTGCGGCATGTTATAATGAATCACATACCGCACATTGGATTTATCAATACCCATTCCGAACGCATTGGTAGCCACCATGACGGGCTTCACGTCATAAATGAAATCGTCCTGATTACACTTGCGTTCCTCTGCAGATAATCCGGCGTGGTATCTGGCAGCAGGCAGATCCATCCGGCAGAGCAGCTCATGTACCTGTTCCACATTTTTGCGGGTGGCGCAGTAAATAATGCCGCTCTCACCGCTGTGTCCCGCCACATAATCCAGTAAAAAAGTATTTTTGCGCTTCGGTGTCTCCACCCCGAAATAGAGGTTTTTCCTGTCAAATCCCGTGATTAGAATCTCCGGCTCCTTTAGGCCCAGCACACAAATGATATCTTCCTTTACCGCCCCCGTGGCTGTGGCCGTAAACGCACTTAATACAGGCCGCGCGGAAAGCCGCTCCACAAACCGGACAATCTTAAGGTAGCTCGGACGGAAATCCTGTCCCCACTGGGAAATGCAGTGGGCTTCGTCAACGGCAACCATACTGATTTCCACCTTTTGGGCAAACCACAGAAAAGAAGCTGTCTCCAAGCGCTCCGGAGCAACATAAATAATCTTATACCGTCCTTCCGCAGCATACTGCAAAGCCTTCGCTATTTGGTTTTCCGTAAGGGAGCTATTGATAAAGGCAGCATGTATACCCGCATGGTTCAAAGACTGAACCTGATCCTTCATCAGGGAAATAAGAGGAGATATGACCAATGTAATTCCGGGAAGCATCAGCGCCGGAACCTGATAGCAAATGGATTTCCCCGCTCCGGTAGGCATGATGCCCAAAACGTCCCTTCCGCTCAAAATGCCGTCTATCAAAAGCTCCTGCCCTTCCCGGAACGCATCATATCCGAAATATTTCTTTAATACCGCAAATTTGTCCAATCTGTAACCTCCATGCTTAAGCTCTGTTTCAAACACGGAAATATCATATCACAATCTGCGGCAAAAGTCATTCAAAAACTGTATTTTACTGCAAAGGCAATAACCGGTTCATGTTGCTTTTTGCCCTTTATATCATAGAAAACTTTTTCAGAACCTCTGACGCATCCTCCCACCATTCTGATTTACGGAGACTTTCTAAAAATTGACATGCTTCTTGCGAGAGATCCTTAAATTTGCAAAAGCTGTATATAACTTCTTTGCGGTATTTCTGATCCTTTGTGTTTTGAAAAGCGTGAATCAGCGCATGGGCATTTCCCGGCTCCTGCCACATAAATTTCCATGTTGGTGTTACATCATAACCGGCCAACAGCTCAGAATAGAAATTTTCACACCATGTAAGGAAATCCGGGCTGCCCTTTGGATACATGGGCGCCATGTCACAATCGTAATCCATATACACTACCCGCCCCCGCTGGGGGCCAGTCACAATCAAATAAGCAATATATGTCAGATCCATGGCGCACAGACTAATCGTTCCATCTGTTCGATCCCCTTCCCAATCACTATCACCACCATACAATTCTTCCCATTCTGTTTCCGCCAGTTTACAAGCCAACTGCTCTGATACCCGACGAATTCCTTCATCCACTTTTCTCATAGGATTGAAATCTGCAAAAAATGTACCCGGACACGCCCCGCCCCGGCCTACTTGGGTCAGGTAGTATACATACTCTACAGGAAGCTCTATGCCTGACTGTTTCTCAAATTCTCTGATATCCGATAACTGAACGGGAGAACTGATTTTCCAATGATGGTAAAGAGAGGCATAGTAGTGTTTTTGATATGCCGGAGTGCGGGCAGTTTCTTCAATCATGGCTTTAATTCTGTCGCACTGTGCAAGCAATGTAGAATCCTCAAGCTGATACATCAAACATTTCCTCCATATCATGTGATAAACCCAATTAATCCGTTGTATGAAAAGGGATTATGGCTCCCCTACAGCAACGGCGCAACAGCTTTCATCAGACGCCCTGCCAATTTCACCCTCCATTTTTCATGGCGGATCGTTTCTGCCGTAACCTGCCTGCATTTGGCAAGTGTGGCCTGAAAATCATCTTCGATATCCCGGATGCAGCCCGTGCGGTACATATAGGTAGCACATTCAAAATGATGGTACAGGCTGCGGTAATCCAGATTAATGGTTCCCACCACCGCTTCCGCCATATCGCTTACAAACACCTTGGCATGGACAAACCCCGGAGTATATTCATATATTTTCACCCCGGATTCCAACAAGGAAGCATAATGGGTTTTTGCCAAGGCATAGGGAATGGCTTTGTCAGGGATTCCGGGCAGAATCAAAATCACCTCCACACCCCTCTCGGCGGCAAATCTCAGGGCAGTTTCCATCTCACCGTCCAAAATCAAATAAGGCGTCATAATATGTACAAAGGACAGGGATCTATTCAGGATATCCATATATACCCTTTCCCCCAGCTTTTCACCGTCCAGCGGGCAATCCCCGTAAGGGATGACATATCCCTCTGCCTCTGCCACGCTCACGGAAGGATAGGATAAGAAATGCTTGTACTCCTCCTTTTTTTCATCAATCCCCCACATCTGTAAAAACATTAGGGTAAAACTTTTAGCGGCTTCTCCCCGCAGCATTACGGCTGTGTCTTTCCAGTGCCCGAATTTTACCCTTTGGTTAATATACTCATCCGCAAGGTTTACACCCCCGTTAAATGCCGTATGGCCGTCAATGACCAAAATCTTCCTGTGATCCCGGTAATTATAGCAGGTGGAGACAAAAGGCGATACCGGCGCAAACACTTTACATTGGATCCCCAATGCTTTCAGCCGCTTGGGGTAATCCCTCGGCAGCAGCGCAAACTCGCAGGTTCCGTCGTACATCATGCGGACGTCCACCCCTTCTGCAGCCTTTCTGGCAAGGATTTCCAATATCCTCCCCCACATAATCCCCTCATCCACAATAAAATATTCCATGAAAATAAAATGCTGCGCCTTCTCAAGCTGTTTCAGCATCTCCTCAAACTTGTCCTCCCCCAAGGGAAAGTATGTCACGGAGGTTTTGTCAAATACCGGATGACAGCCGCTCCTATGCATATAATGCGCCAGCGCCGCCACCCCCGGATTCTCCTCTGTCAGCCGTTCCATTACTTCTTTCGACTGAGGAATACTTTCTTTCGTACCGGAAATAATCCGGTCAATACGCTTTTTCAGCGCCCTATGGCCAATCTCACTCTGCGTATACCAAAACAAAAGCACGCCGAACACAGGCATGAGCATAATCACAATCAGCCATGTAACCTTAGCCGTTGCATTTATCTTACTGTTCAGGAGATATATCACCATAAGGACGGTAAACAGCACCGTCCCGCCGAAAATATGGGGCAGAAATTCCTTAAACCATTGAAAGATACTGAATAAAATAAGCACCTGAAAAACAAGCAAAAATAGAATCAAACCGAAACGGCTGAATATGGCGTGGATAATGCCTTTTTGTCCCTTTTTCAGCAAGGTAATCCCTTTACTTTTATAATCCTCTATCATATTCCGGCCTTCCTCTTCTCAATGTAAAAATAAAACCCTATCCCTGAAACACTTTTGGGACCGCCTACAGAAACGGCCGCCTGAGTATGCAGGAAAATATAGTTTATATTATAAACCGTACAGCAGCAGGAAGGTCAATATACAATTCATAAAATGTTTCCCTATTCCATTTTTTTAACCGTTCAGACAAGCACAGAACGGTTATCTTTCGTTCATTATCCACAGAATAAGCTGCCGTAACGTATCCCCGGTGTCCACAAATGCGCAGTGTCGTTTTCAGGCGCTATACACTTTATCTATTCAGCCTGCCTTCCAATTTGCCCTGTATCTTTAATTTAACAATTTCTTTATCAAATAAAGGCGGGGGAGGTTTATATTCTTTGTTCATCTTTTGCAGATTATATTCTTTCAATTGGAAGTCCCGCAGCTTTTCATAATCAACCGTACCTACAAGCACTGTAGCGTTATTCCCGCCCTTTGTTTTTATGATATCTTTCATTTCCGTTTTAGATGGCATTGTGATTCTGCTGTCCCCATAATCGGAAGAGTTTACCTGCACACAATAACAGTGCAGGTCTCTGCTCAGGGATTCCAGAATGTTACTGTAATAATTTGTGTCTTTATTCCATTCTACCGCTACAAGCACATCGGCAAATGCGGAAAACAAGGCCCTGTCCTCAATGGATGCCAGTTCAAAACAACAATACACAGGAAACCAGCAGTCACGCCAATGGTACAGCTCATAGCTCTTACCGGATACCTCGCACAACCGATATCCATGAATCATCTCCAGCTCATGAGGGGCATAATGATTTTTCAAATGGAATGAAAGCACCGCACATCTATAGCCTGTCTCCTCATAAGGGAGAACCACCGCTGTATAATTATAGACTCTGCCTTCATGGATGATATGTTCGATTCCGGCAATCAATGCCATATTATTTTTGGTACAGGTACGTATCATGGCGGGCAGCCATTCTATCGGCACGCCGGCTTCCGGCAGTACTAGCATATCTGCCTTTTCCGATATGGCGCTGTTTACAATATGCGAAAGAGCTTTATAGCGCTTATAAGAGCGATTGGGATTTCCTTTCACCAATCGTTCAAAATTACTGTATGCCAATTCGATATTTGCAACGGCGATTCTCAGTTTTCCCTGCCGCTCCCATAAATCTCCCGCATTATTTTGTCCGTTTTGTCGAGGTT
>Ga0137308_102014_pt1 | contig 15842 bp, 7 predicted proteins | sample Inofrocosms_June_FD_97181 | JGI IMG/M metagenome (GOLD analysis project Ga0137308, IMG submission 97181) | Mouse cecal microbial communities from Vienna, Austria - N-Acetylneuraminic and N-Acetylglucosamine D2O microcosms_June | ecosystem: Host-associated > Mammals > Digestive system > Large...
CCTTCCGAATACCAGCGTTCAAACTAATACTCTCCACCAAATCATCAAGCCGTCATGAAACTGATTCTTCCTCCACGCATAGGTGCTGCACCTCTTGAGGTCGACACTTCTGAAAACCGTCAGATAATCATTATCGGAGCAAACGGTTCGGGTAAGACCCGATTTGCAAACCGTATGATGCAGGACATCGGCGACAAGGCTTTTAAAATGTCGGCGATAAAGGCTCTCTACGGACGAGATGACGAGTCGCTGATGCCGGGTTCGATAGATATGCTCTACCGGTCGGTCACAGATGGCGGTTCAGGTATAATCCGCGCTGACATCAAGGGCGAATTTGACCGGATGCTTGCTCTGATGCTCCACGAAGAGATGGAGAATCTGATAGAATTCAAGTATCGGCCGGTGGCCGAGAACGTCGTTGATGACAGGTCAGGTAAAATAAAAGCGCGGCATGTACGGCGCGACGTTTTGCCGTCAACAAGGCTTGACAGACTGATAGGTCTATGGCAGAAAGTTTTCCCGGACAATAAGATTCTGATTGAAAGCGGCCAGATGATATTCGCCAGCGACCGTTCCGACGACACTTATTCGTCGTCGAAGCTTTCGGCCGGCGAGAGGGCTGTTCTATATTATATTGGAGCGTCAATGTTTGCTCCTGAAGGCGGTGTTGTTTTTGTCGAGTCTCCCGATCTGCTGCTGCATCCGTCGTCCACCCGTTCGTTGTGGGACAGCATAGAGCAGCTTCGCCCTGACTGCACGTTTATCTATATCACGCATGATCTGTCGTTTGCATCTACGCGCGGCGACGGCACGACAGTCTGGGTCAAAAGCTGTGACCCGGGGCGCGGAGAATGGGATTATGATTTCATGACTTCGGCCGACGGAATAAACGATGAGGTCTATCTTGCTATCGTCGGTGCTCGCAAGCCGGTGTTGTTTATTGAGGGGGATGGTGTCAATTCGATCGATGCGAAACTCTATCCGCTGATATTTCGTGAATACACGGTCAAATCGCTTGGCGGATGTGACCGTGTGATAGAGTCGACACGCACTTTCAACAGTCTGCGTGCGTTTCATAATCTTGACGCATGCGGAATTGTCGACCGCGACCGTCGCGACGAAGGCGAGGTGAGCTATCTGCGCAAGAAGCGTATATTTGTGCCTAATGTCGCTGAGATTGAAAATATTTTCATGATTGAAGCCGTCATCAGGGCGGTTGCACGCCACTATAGACGTGACGAAAATGAGGTTTTCGCCAAGGTGAAAAAATCAATAATGCGCCTGTTTGAGTCAGATTTACGGCAGCAGGCACTGATGCACACGCGCCATATTGTCAAAAAGACGGTCGAACACCGCATCGACGGGCGGTTTGCCAACATCAACAAACTTGAGGAACATATCAACGACCTCTGCCAGTCAATCAATCCGCGTGGAATCTACGAGCAGTATTGCCGTGACTTCCGCCGCTATGTCAGCGAGGGTGACTACGACTCGGTTCTGAGGGTCTACAACCGTAAGACCATGCTGTCGGAGAGCCATGTGGCCAGAGCATGCGGATTGCGTCGCGATGACAAGGATTCATATATCAGGGCAATTCTTGCTATACTCAAAGACGACAGAGGGCCGGCTTCGGCTATACGTTCTGCAATCCGTGCCACATTCGGTCTTGATTGACAATGGTTGTTTCTATGTCTGAGAGGGTCGTACATTTGTTATGAAACACCCTCTGAGACTGTCATGAGGCCGAGCCGGCCGCTGCATTTGGTGCCGGATTGTTGGTTTGAGCCGATGCCGGTGGGGTGAGTGTCACGGTTGTCACGTCTGTGCCAGATGGATCATTGAACAGGCGTAGTCCGAAATCAATTGCCGTTACGGCCACATGTTCGAAAACAGCACTCTGGATGGCTTCATAGGCTGTGAAATTGGTCGTTGCTGTGAAACACCATATCTGCAGCGGTATACCTTCGCCGGTCGGTGGCATAAGCCTGACGAGAATCTGTTCGTCGCTGCGTATGGCAGGATTGTTGAGCAGCCACTGGCACATGTAGGCTCTGAAGAGTCCGAGATTGGTCTGGTTGGAGCCATTGACCACTGCGAGACCGGGATTGTAGTCATTATGGCCGAGCGAGCCAATCTTATCTATATAGGCTTTGATGATCGGGTATTTCCCTGTTATCTCTGAAATCATTTCCTTGGTTGCGGGGACAATGGTATCGGAGTCAATGATGACGGAGCGGGCTATCTGGCGGCATCCGCTTTCGGTCATTCCACGCCAGTTCTGGAAAGATGTCGAGACGAGTGTATAGGGCGGTAATGTCACTATGGTGTTGTCCCAGTTCTGGACTTTTACTGCTGTCAGATTCACATCGATCACAATGCCGTTGGCGATTGTTGAGGGGACGACTATCCAGTCGCCGACGCGGAGCATATCGTTTTGTGAAAGCTGGAGTCCGGCCACGAGCCCGAGTATACTGTCCTTGAACACGAGCATAAGTACGGCTGCAAACGCGCCAAGACCGGTGAGGAGGTTGACAGGCGACTTGTTTACTACGATTGAAATACAGATTATTACTGCGATAAACCAAATTATGCCGACGGCAGTGTCAAGGATGCCTCCGAGCGGGAGGTTTTTGCTGTTGCGGGTCTCGTCAAACCGCAGCCAGATGAATTTTGTCACAGTGCAGATAGCACGGCATACAACAACGACGGTGTAGATCAGCAGTCCGCGCAGGACAATCACGCGCAATGCCGTTTCCGATGTGAATGCGAAAGGCAACAGAGCGAGCAATACAAGCGGCGGGATGATGTGGCTGCACCGGCTGAGCACTTTGTGGTCAATAAGCTCCTTGCCTACAGTGCTGTGGCGCATGAGCATGAATTTCCTGACACCGTAGAGGACGATGTTTCGTATGGCCCATCCGATAAACAGTGCGATGCAGACTATTATTGCCGCATAGATGACTTCTTCTATCGTCTGATTTTTTTCAAGTCCGACAGCATCGAGTAGATGATGTATATGAACAAGTAGCCATTGTGCGACTCGGTTTGAAGGGATTAGTGCGCTTAACAACATAACTGACGACTTTAAGTTAGTGGTTGGACGTGAGTATATATTTCATTAACACTTAATTCAGCTGTGCTGTTTGCTCATTTGATGAAAGCTTGCTAAATTTGTCGGTAATGGATTCGTTAGATACACTTTTTATTATGCTCGCTGTGTTTGACAGCGTTGAGTTTTATGTGATAGCCGCCGTGGTTGCTGCCGCCATAATCGCTTTTACAGCAAAGGGTGGGGCGGGAGGCCCTGCGCGTCAATACCTCCTTCCCGGGATGCTTACGCTTGCCGATTCGCCTAAAGTCCCGGCTATTGAGCTGATTTGTTGCGACGATGGTTCGGTAGTGCTCCGTCGCCACGGGGTTGCCGGTATGAGTCGGAGCGGAGCTGTCAGCCTTGCAGTCGAAGTCCGTGGCTTCGATGTCATTGTCAAGGAGCGTATGGTCTCCGGTCGTCCGGGAGACATGGAAATAGTCGATACTGCCACATTCATTCTCGATTTCATGGGTGCGGAGCGATATTTCATCAGCTACACAGCCGAAGATGCCGGACTCTTCGCCGCCACCACCATCCACAACCGCCCCGGCATCCGTGTGCTTAAACCGATGCAGTGAGGTGTAAGGAACTTGCTGATAGGCTCATCTGTAATTCTGCCTGAAATTACTTATTCCAACCTTTAAGGAAACATAAAGCAGGAACGCCGGATTTGCGGCATTCCTGCTTTGTTGTGTAAGTCAGCGATTGAATTTATTGATTGTTATTTAAGTTCGAACGGGACTGTGGCACGGATGTCGGTTGACGATGAACCGATATAGGCACGGAATTTGCCGGGTTCGGCTACCCATGAAGCGGTCTTGTCGTCGTAGAATTTAAGTGCATCGGGAGTGATTGTGAAGTTGACTGTCTTTTCCTCTCCGGGAGCGAGTTCAATTTTCTCGAAACCTTTCAGCTCTTTCAGTGGACGTAGGACAGATGCCTTGTCGTCGCCGATATAGAGCTGGACAGTCTCTTTACCATCGCGGTCACCGGTGTTTCGGACAGGAATAGTGATGGTGAGAGATTCGTCTGAGCCGATGGTCTTGGCCGATGCGACAGGTTTGCCATAATCAAACGATGTATAGCTAAGACCGTGGCCGAATGAATAACGGGCCGGAATCTTCTTGGTGTCGTGCCAGCGATAGCCGACGAGGATGTCTTCGAGATATTCCTGATTGATTGAGTCGCCGGGGCAGGAGATAGCGCCGAAGCTGTGAGCGCCGTTGTCTTCAAGTCGGACAGGGAAAGAGAAAGGAAGCTTGCCGGAAGGATTGACCTTTCCGCTGACAACATTGGCTATCGACTTTCCGGCCATCGAACCAAGATACCACGCCTGTGCGACGGCAGGTACTTTGTCTGCCCACGGCATCTCGACGGCATTGCCGCTCAGCAGGAGGACGATAAGGTTGGGGTTGGCAGCCTGAAGGGCTTCGATGAATTCAGGCTGACCGAAGGGGAGGGCATAGCTCTCGCGGTCGCCGGCCTCGCAGTCCTGCTGATGGTTCTTGTTGAGACCGCCCACCATTATGACAACATCGGCATTCTTGGCCATTGCCACGGCTTCTGCCCGGAGAGAGTCCTGAACAGAGGCCGGAATCTGCTCGACATGAGAGTACATCGGTTTGCCGGCACGGTAGCCCTGTGCATATTTCACCTTATCGCCATAGAGGGCGCGCAGTCCGGCAAGCGGAGTCACGTTGTCCTTGACTTTCAGTTCCGATGAACCCCCGCCTTTCATGAGATCGCGTGTTGCGTTGTCACCGACAACAAGAATCGATTTTAGAGCAGGCGATAGAGGAAGGAGGGGATTTCCGCCTTTGGCGACAGGCGAGTTCTTGAGAAGGACGATGGCTTCGTTGCCGATTTGCTCGGCTACGGCATAATGCTCGGGTGAGGCGACAGAGCCGAGGGGCTTGTTGCGTTTCATGGCTGTCAGGAAGTTGAGACGCAGCATGCGCCGGGCTTTGTCGTCGAGGGTTGACATTGGAAGTTCCCCCTTTTCAAGCATTTCAAGATAGGGGCGTGCCATGTAATAGTCGTCGGTAGTGAATTCGGATTCAGATGTGAGGCCGTTTGTATATGATCCCATTTCGAGGTCAAGTCCATAGAGAGCCGCTTCACGGGTATCGTGCGCGCCACCCCAGTCTGTCATGACCACTCCTTTATAGCCCCAGTTTTCTTTGAGGATTTTGTTGAGCAGCATTTCATTGTGGCATGCGTGCTGGCCACGGATTTTATTGTAGGCTCCCATGATGGTCCAGCTGTCACCGTCGATGACTGCGCTTTTGAATGCCGGAAGGTAGATTTCGTGGAGTGCGCGGTCACTCAGATTGACATTGATATGTCCGCGCCAGAGTTCCTGATTGTTGAGAGCGAAATGTTTCACACTCGCGCCGACACCGTTCTGCTGCATTCCCTTGATATATGGCACAACGAGAACCGATGCAAGATAGGGATCTTCGCCCATGTATTCGAAATTACGGCCGTTGAGGGGCGTGCGGTAGATGTTGACACCCGGGCCGAGCATCACGTCTTTCTCGCGATAGAGAGCCTCTTCGCCAAGCGCGTTGCCATATTCGAACGAAAGAGTAGGATTCCATGTGGCTGCCAGCGCTGTGAGCGCGGGGAAAGCGGTAATCGAATCGTTGGTGCGGCCCGAATAGCCCCAGTCGTTCCAGTTGATTTCTGCACGCACTCCGTGAGGGCCATCGCTCATCCACAGGTCTGGAATGCCGAGTCGCGGGACACCGGGAGAAGAGAATTTACCCTGTGCGTGTATCATATTGATTTTTTCCTGTGTCGTCATGCGGGAGAGGGCATCTTCAACTCGCTGCTCCATCGGCAGGCTTTCGTCCATATATGCGGGCAATTCCTTTGCCGCGAAGAGGCTCAGTCCCGAAAGCATCATGGGGATTGAGAAAAGGTAGCGTATAGGTTTCATCTCGTTAATATAATTGTTGCTATGGTTGTTTATGAGGTGTTAAAAGGAGTTGATTACAGTTGTGTAGGGCAATAGGCCGGGAGATGTCGCGCGGACTGTGGCCGGACCTTGAGTGCCGTCGTTGCGTACAATCAGCATCGCTTTTCCGTAGAAAGCTTTACGCTTGTTGTCCTTGAATCGTTCGAGGGATATCGGTGAACCGTTATCCACACCTTCGTTACGTCCTGAGCCTGTGACATCGAATGTGACAAGATTATCGGCCCACGGACACAGGTTGCCGTCTTTGTCAAGAATTTCGACGAGCACGTAGCTGAGGTCGTTGCCGTCAGCCTTGATTGAACTGCGGTCAGGTGTCAGACGTATGCGGTAAGGTTCGCCGGCAGTCCTGATTTCATCGGTCGCGACAATGCGTCCGTCCTTTCGGCTTACGGCTTTCATAGTACCGGGTGTGAAGTCTACACGCCATGATGCGTGATATTTGCCCGGTTCAGGTTTGCGTACACCCTGAGACTCCCCATTGACAAACAGTTCTATTTCATCGGCATTGTTGTAATATGCCCACATGTCAATTTTCTGACCCTCTTCCCAGTTCCAGTGTGGGAAAAGATGGAGCACATTTTTGTCGGGTCTCCACTGAGACTGATACAGATAATATATGTCCTTAGGAATCCCGGCGAGGTCGACTATGCCGAAATAAGAGCTGCGGGCAGGCCAGCCGAAAGGTGTCGGTTCGCCAAGATAGTCGAACCCTGTCCAGATGAACTGGCCTGAAATGAAGTCTTTTTCGTTGACATGTCGCAGCGTCCCTTCGTGAGAATTTCCCCACGGGACATGGCAATTATCATAGGAGGAACAGGAGAATGATGGATCTTCAAAAGGAATGTCCCAGCGCTTTGGCCAGATGAAAAGACTGTCGGATGGCATACGGTAGTAACCTCTCGTCATAAGTCCCGACACGCTTTCCGTGATGATGAACGGTTTGTCGGGAAACCATCCGGGAACGGAGTCGAACCAGTTGTCGTGGTAATTGTAGCCGATGATGTCGAGTGCGTCGGAGCGGAAAAGGTGGTTGCCGGGATCAGGCTCATTGCATCCGGCTGTGACCGGTCTTGAAGAATCAAGTTCTCTCACCATGTCGGCGAGTTTTTTGGTGAGGAGGGAATTTACGCTCATGCTGTCGCTTTCGGATGCGAGCATTTCCTTGCCGTGGCCGAAATTGAGTATCAGATTGGCCTGTTCGAGAGAAAGAGTGTCGGCCTTGGCATCGCTCCATTGTTCGAGCACCTCATTTCCGATGCTCCACATGATGACCGAAGGATGGTTTCGGTCGCGGCGCAAAAGGTCGCTCAGATCTTTTTCGTGCCATTCGGGGAAATAGCGTGAGTAGTCGTGGGAAGTCTTTTTCTTACGCCACATGTCGAAAGTCTCGTCCATGACAAGTATGCCCATACGGTCGCAGAGGTCGAGGACTTCGGGTGCGGGAAGATTGTGTGACGCGCGATAGGCGTTAGCACCCATTTCCTTAAGAATTTCAAGCTGGCGCTCTATGCCACGGGTGTTGACTGCCGCTCCGAGCGCCCCGAGATCGTGGTGCATACAGACCCCGTTGATTTTCATCGGTTTTCCGTTGAGCGCAAAACCTGTCTTCGGATCGAAACTGAAATATCTTAGTCCTGTAGTGGTCTGATAGGTGTCAAGAAGCTGACCGGTTTTGACATCGCTGACAAATGTCATCAGAGTATAGAGATAAGGGTCTTCTGTGCTCCATAGATGAGGCGATTTGATGTTGATGACAGATTTGATTTCGGCATCGCGATGCTTCTTGTCGAGTCTGACAGTCTGAGTCTGACTCTTGCCGATCATTTTGCCAGTCTTGTCAATCAGCGAGGTATAGACGCTGACAGTCGCTGAGTTTTTTGACTTGCTTACAATTTCAGTGGAGATGTCGATTTGTGCATCATTGTCGGTTACTGTCGGGGTCGTGACATGCTGCCCCCAGAGCGGGATGTGGATATCGCCCAATGTGCGCAGCCATACGTTGCGATAGATGCCGCATCCGCTATACCAACGTGAATTGGGCTGCTCGGCATTGTCGACACGCACGGCAATCACATTTTCGCCGTCCTGATTAAGCCACGGTGTGATGTCGTAGCTGAACGAGGCATAGCCGTATGGCCTTGTGCCGAGTTCATGTCCGTTGATGAAAACGGTCGAGTTCATGTATGCGCCGTCAAAATCGATAAAGATGTTTTTGCCGCGTTGTTCCGGCGAGAGAGTGAACGTCTTGCGATACCATCCGATTCCGCCGGGTAGAGCGCCACCGCCTGTGCCTGACGGGTTGTCTTTGCTGAAGTCGCCCTCGATAGCCCAGTCATGGGGTAGTGAAAGGCTGCGCCATGATGAATCGTCAAATTCCGGTTTTGCCATTTCAGGAGAGTCGGCGAGTGTGAAGCGCCATCCGTCATTGAAGCTGAGCGAGCGAGAATCGGCTGCGGCAGCTGAAAAAATGGCCGCCCCGCCAATCCAGACGAGGCAGGCCATTAAAATCAAATTTACCTTAGATAACATGACCTATTGTGAGTTAGTGACTAAAAAATGGTATGAGGTTAGATATTGGTTTGAAAAAAGTGCGATTAGAGTTTAACAGTTTTCGCAGTTCCGTTATAGGCCACTTCCACACCTTTGTTTTCACGTCCATAACCGACCGGATGGTCTTTTGAAACCTTTATAATGTTGAATCGACGGTTACGGAGCATACCGGGATACTGACCTGCGCGTTCCCCGATTGTCAGAGTCTGCTTTTCGTCATTCCATTTGAACGGTATGACTGCGTAATTGCCTTTTTCATAGTTGTAGTTGACGTTTTCATCTTCATAGAGGACGAATTCACCGTTTTCTCCGGCATAGACATACAGATTGATTATGTCGGTCGGTTTTTCATCGCTCCACTGCATGGCCGGGCCGAAAGGAATGATCGAGCCGGAGCGCACGTAGAGAGGGATGCGTTCGTAGGGTGCTGCTACGCTAAGGCGCTGGCCTCCGTTGATTTCCTTGCCGGTATAGAAGTCATACCAGTCAGAACCTGCCGGGAAATATACTTCGCGTGAAGTAGCACCATAGTTGTAGACCGGGGCTACAAGGAAGGCCGGACCAAACATGTATTGGTCTCCGATGGAGCGCGTAGCCTTGTCGGCTGTGAAATCCATGACCATCGGGCGCATGATAGTGTAGTCATTAAAGTGGGTCATTCCTGCGAGTGAATATAGATAGGGCATCATGTCATAACGCAGGTTGATGTAGTAGACCACAGACTTATAGGCCGGATGATTCTCAGGGGCGATGTTGAAGATTTCGCGGTAAGGCCATTGTCCGTGTGCGCGGAACATCGGTGCGAACGCTCCGAACTGATACCAGCGAGTGTTGAGTTCGCGCCATTCCTTCATGTCAGGAGTTTCTTTTCCTGTCTTGAGATATTCTTTTGCGGCTGCTACGTAACGGTCCTCGACACAGAATCCGCCGATGTCCATGCTCCACCAAGGAATTCCGGATGCCGCGAAATTAAGACCGGCTGAAATCTGGGCTTTCATGTCTTCCCAGCGGGTAGCTATGTCGCCGCTCCATGTCGCTGTCGAGTAGCGCTGCTGTCCTGCAAAACCAGAGCGGGTAAGGAGGAAAACACGGTCGTCGTTAGTTTCGCGCTGTCCGTCGTAGATGGCTTCGGCGTTCATGAGACCGTAAGCGTTGAAATATTTTGTTGACGGCCCAAGTGCGGTCGGGGTTATGAGGTCTTTGCGATACTGAAGGTCGGTGCAGTCACGGATGTTTGGCTCTGAAGCGTCCATCCACCATGCGTCGATTCCTAAGGGAACATAATGGTCTTTCATCTGATTCCAGAACAGTTTGCGTGCGTCGGGGTCGTAGGCATCATAAAATGAGCTGAGATAGCCCGGGCCAACCCAGTCCTTGATGCTGTCCTGAACAGGGAGTTTATACATCCACCCGTTCTTGTCGAATTCCTTGTAGTGTTCGGTTGTCACGTAGAATTTCGGCCATACGGAAATCATCACGTGTCCGTGCATGTCGTGAATAGAATCTACCATGCCTTTCGGATCTGGGAAACGGTCACGGTCAAACTCGTGGCTTCCCCATGAATCCTGCTTCCAGTGTAGCCAGTCGATGACAATATTATCAATCGGGATGTTGCGTTTGCGGAATTCAGCGAGAGTGGAGAGCACCTCTTCCTGCGTGTTGTATTTTTCACGGCTTTGCCAGTAGCCCATCACCCATTTGGCCATGATGGGAGCTTTGCCGGTGAGGGTACGGTAGCCGCTTATAACGTCGTCCATGTCCTCTCCATATATAAAGTAGTAGTCAATCTGGTCTTGCATTTCACCCCACCAGCTCATGTCGAGCTGTTTTTTGTCGTCGACAGGAGAATAGACACGCAGACCGCAATAGGCAACAGCGCCATTTGGTTTCCATTCGATTTTCAGAGGCACGCGTTTGTCTTTTTCAAGATTGACGGAAAATTTATAGGAATTGGGATTCCATGCCGTGCGCCAGCGTTCAGGCACGACTTCTTTGCCGTCGACAAAGACAGATATGTAGCCTGAATAATAGAGTATGAATTTGAATTCACCGCTTTCCGACGGCTCGATTTCACCTTCATAGGTCACGTGTGATCCATAGTAGTTGAAATCCTGAGGTAGATTTACCACATGTTTCAGTTCCTTTCGGATAAGGTGTTCGAAATAGATGGAGTCTTCACGCTGCACAATGGTCTGCTCTTCCGCTTTAGCAGGCACATAAGTGCCTGTAAGCGCACCTCCCTTACCGTCTTTGTCATAGAGCTTGAACACCTGTCCGAGCTGTTTATAGGGGGCAGGATTGCCAAAACGGCAGAGCGAATAGCTGTCCCAAAGGATGCCATAGTTGTCGGTGGAGACGACAAACGGAACAGAAACTTTCGTATTGTACTGGAAAAGTTCTTCGTTCAATCCTTTATAGTTGAACTCGTCGCTCTGATGCTGTCCGAGGCCATAGATGCCTTCTTCGTCGTTGAGCGATTCAAAAACCTGACGGACGGTGTAGCCTTTTGTCCCTTCGACCTCGATTGGAGAGAATGAGCGGCCGCCTTCGGCTTCCGAAACGATCAGCTTGCCGTTTCTGTCATAAAATTTAACATCGCCGGTTGAAAGTGACACTGTGGCTGTAACCGCAGAAGTGATGACAGAGACGGTCGAGTCAGTTTCCGAGACAGTATATTCTGTGTTCTCTTTTTGCGGTACGGTTACAAGGCTGTTGTCGGGTGCGAATTTTTTATCAGGGGTTGCCGAGACACGGATAATCTTGTCATCCATGACCTGCAGACGAACTTTTATGACTGAATTTTCACCTGTCGGTGTGACGTTGACGGTTATTCCATGCTCCGATTTCTCATATTTTCCCGGATTACAGGCCATAGACATGACTCCGGCGAGAATCGAGGCTGATAAAACTTTTAGTTTCATAGGCTGGGAGTAGGTAGATGTTTTAAGGTGATGAGGGTGTTTTCGAATGATGCAAAGATATGAATAACTCGTCTTTAAAAGCTGAAATTATGTTGACACCGCAGGCTGTAAATGATTTGCGGATGGTCGTAATGTTAATTTATACGGAATAATTTGTTGCTTTGCTTTCCTGATTTTGGTAAACAGATGGCAAAACGCCAAATTCTTCCTTGAAATATTTGCTGAAATATTTCGGGTTGTTATATCCTAACTGGAACGCGATTTCCGATACGTTCAGCTGGCTTTCACGCAACATCTGTGCACCTCGTTTGAGTCGTATAAGCCTGATGAATTCTATCGGAGTCTTTCCGGTTGTCGCTTTTAGCTTTTTGTAGAGGTGTACGCGGCTCATTCCAAGATGGGCGCTGAGTTCTTCGACAGAAAGGTCAGTGCGTTTGATGTTAGTAACGACATATTTGACAGCTTTCTCTACCATTTTTTCATCAAGAGGTGTTATCTTGATTGTATCAGGCTCAGGATTGATGAGTGACTGCCCGTTTTTGCGTGTGAGATTGACCAGCTTTTTCATTTTAATGAGCAGCAGGTCAGTGTTGAATGGTTTTGTGATATAGTCGTCAGCTCCGATTGTCAGACCTTCGAATTTGGAATCCATGTCATGTTTGGCCGTAAGGATGATTACAGGTATGGAGTTTAAGGAACTGTCGGCTTTGATACGTCGGCAAAGTTCCATCCCATCAACTCCCGGCATCATCAGATCAGTGAGGATGATAGCCGGACGTATGGACGAAAGAAGTTTCAAGGCTGATTCACCGTCGTTTGATGTAATGACATGGAATTCGGAACTAAGGCCGTCGCGCAGAAATTCAATCATGTCGTGGCTGTCGTCGACAATCAGGGCTGTCGGCTTCTCGGTAGAGTCAATGAATGTGGTTGGAGATTCTACAGGCGTTTCTTCGATATTTGAATCAGTGTCGGTGATTTCTTCGGGTGAACTTACGGTCTCTGCTATTGCCGGAACCACATTTGATGCTGTCTGAGGTTTGATTATCGGTAGTTCGATGGTGAATATACTGCCTCCTCCGGGATTGTCGCAGACAGAGATTGAGCCTTCATGGAGTTTGACATATTCGCTTACCATGCTCAGCCCTATGCCGTTGCCGGTCATTGAACTGTCGGCCGGAGTGATGTTTGTCTGGAAGAAGCGTTCGAATATATGCTCCTTGTCGTCATCGCTGATGCCTGTTCCGGTGTCTGACACGCGTATGGCGATTGCCGACGAGTGTGTTGTCAGGCTCACTGTCACAGTCCCTCCTTCGGGAGTGAATTTGAATGCGTTTGACAGCAGGTTCATGATGGCTTTATTGAGCTTGTCTTCATCAAACATCATGTTGAGTTCCTGGCGGTCGGAATTGAATTTGAGGCTTATGTTCTTTCGTTCGGACATCCCGGCAAACGCATGGCAGACGTTTCGGACAAAACCGACAATTTCCCCTTCCGACAGGTGAAGCGTCAGACCTGCCACCTCATTTTTCCTGAAATCAAGCAGCTGGTTGACGAGATTAAGCAGTCTCATGGCGTTGTTGCGCATGAGATTGAGTCTGCGGCGCTGCACTTCGTCGGTGGTTTCCTTTATCATGTTTTCAAGAGGGGAGACAATCAGAGTCAGCGGTGTACGTAGCTCATGGCTTACGTTTGTGTAGAATTTAAATTTCAACTGGTTGATTTCCTCCTGTTTCTGCATGGCATCCTGTTTGCGTTTCTCGTTGAAACGACGGCGCTCGCGCTGACGGATGACTCGATATGTAAGGTAGATGCACAGGATACCCAATGCTATGTAGATTGCTTTTGCCCAGCCCGTAAGCCAGAACGGCGGATGGACCACTATGGCCATCTCGGCAGTCTTGGCGCTTTCGTAACCATCGCTGTTGACAGCTTTGACCAGAAGGCGGTATTTGCCCGGCGCAAGGTTTGTGAAACCGGCATGGTTAGAGCCCGGAGGGGTTGCAAGCCACTCTTTGTCAAGACCTTCAAGCATATAATAGAAGGTTGTCTTTTCTGGATGCACATAGCTGTCGGTTGCAAAATAGACTGTAAACGATGAGTGCTCAGGCCATAAATCAAGCTGACCTCCGTGATTTGGAGAAGACTCCAGCAGGACGTGTCCTTTGATTTTCTCACCGATACGAACATCTTTAGCTCCGGCATATATGTCGGAAAACATTACATTCGGGAGATTGCGGTTATGTGGAATCTTGTCAGGGTAGCAGCCGTTTATGCCATACAGACCTCCCACAAGCATCTCGCCTGACGGAAGCATGGCAAACGATCGCTGGTTAAAGTCGCATTCCGGGAGTCCGTCGCTCGCATCGTAGCGGTGGAAAGTGTAGCTGAAGTCTCCGTTCTTATCGTCGAACTTTACGGAGAAGCTGATAAGATTGCCACCTTCGGCCACCCATACATTGCCGTTTTTATCCTCTTGGATGCCGAGAATCAGAGTTGAGTTCGAGTTTCGGCGGTCAAGTTTCACTGTGACAAGTCTGTCGCGCTGCGGGTCATAGACTTTCAGTCCGCGTGATGTGGCAATCCATACAAGTCCCCGGGAGTCAATTGACATATCGCTGATATTCACGCCGTCGAGCGGTTTTATTGACGAGAATTCACCTGAAGAGGCTTTGAATAATGTCACGCCGAGGGATGTGCCTATATAATAGGTGTCTTTATTGTCTTTTTCGATTGAGACTACGTAGTCCGAACATAATCCTGAATTTTTAGAATTGTATCTGTTGATCTTAAGCGTCGACGGATCGAAAACGAAAATGCCTGCTCCGAGTGTGCCGACGATGATTTTGTCGCCGTCTCCCTTGGCGAGCGCCCAGCAATAAGAGTTGTCAAGGGCGGAATTTGTGACAATGGTTTCTATTTTCCCATTTCTATAGCGTTTAAGGCCACGGTTAAATGAGCCGATATAAAGAGTGCCGTCGGGAAATTCGAGCAGTGACGTGACAGCTTCCTGAAGCTGCCCGTTGCCGACTTTAATTGTGTTACGTTGGCCTGTCGCTGGATTCCATCTGATAAGTCCTGCCGCGTCTGTGCCTACCCACACATTCTGACCGTCACTTGAAGGAAGTATACAGTTTACATCATTGAATGGATAGAGATTGAACTTGCGGGTACTTTGATGATGGTAGTAAAGTCCTTTTTTGTAAGTCCCTATCCAGACGATGCCGCTGTTGTCCTCATAGATTGATGTGACGGTATTTATGTCTTCCTGCGAAGGTTCAGAAGTAATTTTTTTGAAACTTATGCCATCGTTTGATTTGACTATCTGTTCAAGTCCCTGATGGTCCCGTCCTATCCACAGATTGCCTGAACGATCCTGCTCAAGAATTTTTACAAACCGCCTGTGATCCATCGGAGGGAGCATGTCGTTGAGCCATTTTCCGTCGGTCATGTCATAAAGCCAGAGTCTTTCATTGCTGAAAATCCATCCGAGCCTGTCACGGTCATAGACAAAGGTGAATACATAGGTGTTTCCTTTGCCAAGTTCGTCTGCAATGAAAGAGTCCGAACGGACTACCTTAAGGTCTACAGGGTCGATGATTTTCAACACACCGTTGTTGTCGAGTGTAACTATTCCGTCCGGTGTACTTTCTATATCGGTAAGCTGGACAGTCTTAAGGCTGTCGTCTTTGACCATCTCGGCATTCCTGAAATCCGGGCTTACGCGATACAGTCCCTGGCCTTGGATGTGTAGCCATATTGATTTTGTCGAGTCGATATACAGTAGCGCCGGGGTTCCGGTGATGCCGCTTGTCCCGAGAATGCCGGAGATTTCAGTGGTCATAATGTCAGTCGACGGGTCGTATACTGAATATTTCGACCCTGAAAAAATCCAAAGTCTGCCTTCAGAGTCTTCCTGAATTCCCTCGATGCTGTTATCGAAGGTGTCTTTATTCTCGGCTGACTCAGGCTCGTAGTTTTTAAAGGTATAACCGTCGTATCTGTAGAGCCCTGATGAAGTCCCAATCCAAAGGAAGCCGTCAGAGTCTCTGAATATGGAATTTATTTTGTTGTTTGACAGATGATTGATTGTATTAAGATAGTTAAGATAAAGACCTTCCGCCGACATAACGAGCGAAATTATAACCATCATGATAAAGGATGAGAATCGCATGGCGTTAACATTTAAGGTGGTTTGTATGGTACAAAGTAAAGCATTGTCCGTTGATTGTGCAACAATTTATCTTTTTATCTTGTGATTAACAAATAAAATTTTGATGTATAGCTTTGATTATTAGCA
>Ga0137308_102016_pt1 | contig 15834 bp, 12 predicted proteins | sample Inofrocosms_June_FD_97181 | JGI IMG/M metagenome (GOLD analysis project Ga0137308, IMG submission 97181) | Mouse cecal microbial communities from Vienna, Austria - N-Acetylneuraminic and N-Acetylglucosamine D2O microcosms_June | ecosystem: Host-associated > Mammals > Digestive system > Large...
TGGTCCTTGCACATATGGAGTACATTAAAACAAGGAGCCTTCTTATCATATTTTTCCAGCAGCTTCATCTCATACGGTTTAAAAAATGTCTCAAACTCTTCATCCGTCATCATGGCTGTCTCTCCACCCAGAGAAGCGAAGTACAAACCATCTGCACCTGCCTCCAGACAGGCACCGCACAGATAATCCAGATATCCGGCAATCACCTCCATACCATGGCGGAAAGCCTCCGGATCCTCCCGAAGATGACGGGTCAGCGCCTGCTTGTCCTGATCATACAAGGCGCCTCCTCCCAGATAGTGAAAGGCCGACGCCACCATTCCGTGGATAGTGGCCAGCACGACCGCTTCCTTATTCACTTTCTCACATACTGTATGTATCAGATCCAACTGGCGCCGGATAAAAGGAGCATCATGGGGAATCTCTTTCAGCCGTCCCCAGTCCGCGGCATCATGAAGCCCAGGATGATCCGGCAGGCTGTTTTCATTCATTACCTTGCACAAGTCTGTTCTGCTTTTCTCAAAAAATTCCAAATGGCGTCTGACCGCCCCTTCTCCCGCTTCAAATCCAGGCGGAAAATGAAGCCAGAATCCAACTGGCACCCGGTCCGGTTCCTTTCCGGATACGGCAGCCAGTACCCGCTCCCGCTTGTTCATTAAAAACCCTCCTTTTTTAATCATGTTATTAATGTTTTATTGATGTATTATTAATATTATCAGATAGGTTTATAATAGCACCCGAAAGAAACATTGTCAACAAGTTTCTTCAATTCGGCCAAATTTTCTTGAATAATACTCTATTTTTTTGTATCAAAGTAACAAACACTTTTTATTTAGCTCTCTTTTTAATTGACAGATAATCCTTTGCTGATTATAATTAATAACATATTATTAATAATATCAATCTTTTAAAAATTAGGAGGAATGGTTAGAATGGCTGACAATACGCTCAAATCCCGCATTTACAATGCGATCTGGAATGATATTATTGATGGCGTATATGACTGGAACTATGTATTTAATGAGAAGAATCTGGCTGAAATGTACAAAGTAAGTAAATCACCTATCCGCGATGCCCTACTAGAGCTGTGCAAGGACAATATCCTGCGCAGCATTCCCCGGTATGGCTATGAGATCGTCCTGATCCCTGAAAAACAACTACGGGAGATGATCGAGATGCGGGTCATGATCGAAACATCCGGTATCCGCAAGTGCTTCTCCCTTCTGGGCCAGAGAGAATTTGATTCCATCCGGGAGGCCAATTTAAGAAGCCGCCTGCTGCTGATGGATAAAAATACTACTGCCCGTCAGTTGTGGGAGGATAACATGCAGTTCCACAGACAGCTCTACTCCTTTTCCAACAATGAGTTCGGAACCACCCTGCTGGAACGGTGTATGCAGATGCAGACCATGGCCTATGTGCAGCTCTACCGCTTTACCATAGACGCCAACAAGGTTATGACCACATCTTCCCACGAAAGCATAGAACAACTGATTATTAACGGGGATCTGGAAGGAACCGTACATGCTTTGCAGAGGGATATCTGCTCGATTCAGCCTATTGTTTTTTTCAGCGAAGAAACTACATAAAGAAAATAGAAAAATGGTCTGGAACGGCGCACCTATACGGACGCACTGCTCCAGACCATTTATGAAATGGACAAGTTCCAGGCTTTCTGCACCATGGCTGACTGCCAGGATATTCTCCCTTTAAACTACTCGCCTGCATGCTGTGACTGCAGATACTGAAAATATGTATCATGGGTATTCCGGTACACCCGGTTGAACTCTTCATCACTTCCGGAATGCAGCATGGAGATGTAGTCATGAACCTGATGATGGATCCCCGGAATGGCTCTGGCTACGGTAGCCACACCTACATTGGAACAGACATCAGAGATCCTCTCTGCCTCGGAAAGCAGATTGAAAAATTCCGGTCCGTTGAATACTCCGCACTGGCCGCTGCGCAGACGCTCCAGATGGTTTTCCTTAAGCACGTTTACCATATCATCCACCACCTGTTCCAAAGGTTCAATCTGCCGGGCCTCAGTCAGATTCTGCTTCCGGAAGGCCTCTCCGGTATGGTTGAGGATCGTCTCCAGCAGCTCCCACAGCACCTTCAGCTCCGACAAGGCATCCTTGGAAAACGCACTTTCCTTTCCATTAAGCTCTGCGGCGATCTCCGCGATATTTAAGGCATGGTCGCCCAGGCGCTCAAACTCCGTAATAGCTGAAAAATAGTAATTCATGATTTCCACATGGTAGTGGGATGTGATGGTGGCGGAGATATCGACCAGGTAATTGCTCACCCGGTCTGCCATGGCATCAATATAATCCTCGTCCTCCTCCACCAGCTTCATCATTTCCGGATCATATCTGGTTACCATATCAAACGCACGGCTGATATTGGTCCTGGCCAGCTGGCACATGACCAGCAGCACATCATAGCAGCGGCCGAAGGCCACAGCCGGGGTACTGATGAATACCGGATTGAGGGCATCCAGCATCTCGTCGTACTTGCCCGCTGCTACAGGCTCATCCTTCACAAGCTTGTGACTAAGCTTCTCGTAAATCCCCACAAACGGAAGCAGCAAAACCGCACATACCAGGTTGAATACCGTATTGGCATTGGCGATGCCGCCGGAGTAGATCGCCTGGTTCCAGAAGCCGTCCAGCAGACCTGCATGGTGAATGAGCGCTACCACCGTCAGGATCATGACGGATTTGCTGAGGTTGTAGAGGATATTCACCATACCGACCCTTTTGGCCTCCGGTTTGGCACCGATATTGCAGACGATGGCCGTGGTCACACAGTCACCCAGATAGATACCCACCAGAACCGCGTAGATCTCCCCGAAGGTCAGCTGGCCTGATGTAGAAAAAGCCTGCAGGATACCCACTGTAGCCGAAGAACTTTGCAGCACAAAAGCAACCCCTGCCCCGCACAGATAGCCAAGCAGAGGATTGTCCCCCAACTTTGAAAACAATTCTTCGACGATTCCGCTGTCCGACAAGACGCCTACCGCATCCGACATATTCAAAAGTCCGGAAAACAGAATGCCGAAACCGACGATAATCTGGCCGGCCTTGCCTGAATCCCTGGACTTTATTCCCATAATAATGATAATGCCAATGATCAGGGCCAGAGGTGCCAGGGTTGACGGCTTCAAGAACTGGAGAAAGGATGTGCCCGAGGAATCCAGGTCCAGCAGCCTGATGATCTGGCCGGTAACCGTGGTGCCCACATTGGCACCGATGATAATCCCCAGTGACTGGCGCAGGGAGATAATCCCCGCACCCACAAGACCAGAAGTAAGAACAATGGTTGCCGTAGAGGACTGGACCACTGCCGTCACCGCCAGCCCCAGAAGGAACGCCTTAACCGGCGTGCCGGTGATCCGCTCCATAGCCTTTTTCAGGGTTCCGGAGGAGCTGGCTTTCAGCCCGTCTCCCATCATACGCATTCCATAAAGGAACATGGCCAGTCCGCCAAAAAGTGTGATTACATTAAAAATATTCATACGCACCTGCCTGTAAATTGATCAGTTTTAAAATTCATCCCTCTTAATTTTAAAAAGATTTTATCTTGATTTTACTAGACTTTTAAATAAAATGCTATATCTTTTTTCGATAATTGCCAAATCCTTACATTTTTTGAACTTTTTCTTGAATTTTCCGTAGATTCTGCTATAATAGAATGCGTGTTTTTCCAGCAAAGACAACTGTCTTTTATGGATAGACAAATTTGTGTATAGTCCCTGCTTCCTCCCTGTCCCATATAAAAGGATACGCAGAAAGCGTGACCAGCATCCTCAAAAACACCAGAGCAGGTAACGGAAATCCAGGTACATACCAAAAAAGGAGGAAAAATATTATGAAAATCAGGAAAATCCTGGCTGCAGCCATGGCTGCATGTCTTGTTGCCGGCTCCCTTGCAGGCTGCGGCAAAAAGGCAGATGACAAAGTAATCAAGATCGGCGTATTCGAGCCCACCACCGGTGAGAATGGCGGCGGCGGTTTCCAGGAGGTTCTGGGAATCCGTTACGCCAACCAGATGCATCCGACCGTGACCATCGGCGGAGAGGAATATAAGGTAGAGCTGGTAGAGGTTGACAATAAGTCCGACAAGACCGAGGCAGTCAACGCCGCACAGAAGCTTGTCAGCGAGAAGGTAAGCGTGGTTCTGGGAAGCTACGGCTCCGGCGTGTCCATCGCTGCCGGACAGATCTTTGCAGATGCCAAGCTCCCGGCTATCGGCTGCTCCTGCACCAACCCCCAGGTAACCGAGGGCAACGACTTCTACTTCCGCGTATGCTTCATCGACCCCTTCCAGGGTACTGTGATGGCTAACTATGCTTTCCAGAATGGTGCCAAAAGCGCCGCGGTCATCACCCAGCTGGGCGATGACTACTCTTCTGGCCTTGGCTCCTTCTTTAAAGATGCATTTGCCAAGCTGGGCGGCAATATCGTCAGCGAGGAGCAGTTCCAGACCAACCAGACCGATTTCAAGGCGATCCTGACCAATATCAAGGCCGCCAACCCGGACATTATCTTCGCTCCGTCCTCCATCACCACGGCCCCCCTGATCATCAAGCAGGCCCGTGAGCTTGGCATCACCGCTGTCATCGCTGCCGGTGATACCTGGGAGAACTCCACCATCATTGAGAATGCCGGTGCCGATTCCGAGGGTGTGGTACTCTCCACCTTCTTCGACGAGGCAGAGCCGGCCAATGATGAAGCCGCTGCTTTCATCGATGGCTTCAAGAAATATCTGGCAGAGAACAAGCAGGAGGAGATCATCCCGGCTGTATCTGCCCTGGGCTACGACTCCTATCTGGCTGCCATCAAGGCCATTGAGACTGCCGGCTCCACCGATACCACCGCTATCCGCGATGCCTTAAAGGGGATCCAGATCGACGGCGTGACCGGAAGCATTACTTTCAATGAGACCGGAGATGCAAATAAGGATATCGCATTTATCAAGACCATCAAGGACGGTAAGTTCCAGTTCCTGACCACTACGACGGTAGAATAATGGAACCATTCCGTGACCGTCCGGCTTGTCCGGACAGTCCCCCCGTTCCACCGCCTGCACCGGACAGAGGCCGCATTCACTGCACCTCTGTCCGTCTGGCGTTATCCGTTTCGGATGCCACAGCGCCCCGCCGGCCTGCGCCATCCTGGCCGGATAATCCATTGCGCCCTGCCGGCCCGTGAACCCTCACGTGGATTCTTCTGCCATGCAGCAATTTTTACGAAAACATTGATTTCACATTAGGAGGCAGATTTTTATGAGCTTCACAATCTTTCTACAGCAATGCCTCACCGGGATCTCCCTTGGCGGCGCCTATGCGCTGATTGCCATCGGCTATACCCTGGTCTACGGCATTCTCCGCCTGATCAATTTCGCCCACGGCGATATCTTCATGATGGCGGGATATTTTATGATCTTTGCAATGGTCAGCCTTCCCTGGTTCATTGCCATCCCGGTGACTCTGGCCGTCACCGTAATCCTGGGCGTATCCATTGAACGGGTGGCCTACCGGCCTTTGCGCTCCGCTCCCAGGATGTCCGTGATGATCTCGGCCATCGGAGTGTCCTATCTGCTGCAGAACCTGGCCACCTATCTGTTCACGGCCCTTCCCAAAGGCTATCCGGAGATTCCTTTTCTGAAGAAAATATTCCAGATCGGCGGACTCTCCGCTTCCTTTGTGACCTTCCTGACCCCGGGGCTGACCCTGGTCCTGGTATATCTTCTGATCGTGCTGATCAACCACACCAAGATCGGTATGGCCATGCGGGCCGTGTCCAGGGACTATGAGACCGCATCCCTTATGGGCATCAAGATCAACCGCACTATCTCCTTCACCTTCGCCGTAGGCTCTCTGCTGGCCGGGGTCGGTTCCATCCTGTATTTCACGGACCGTATGACCGTGTTTCCCTTCTCCGGCTCCCTGCCCGGGCTGAAATGCTTCGTGGCGGCGGTATTCGGCGGCATCGGAAGCATCCCGGGAGCTGTCATCGGCGGCTTCATCCTGGGACTGGGCGAGACCGCCCTGGTGGCCATGGGACAGTCCACCTTCAGTGATGCATTTACCTTTATTCTGCTGATCGTCATGCTTCTCATCCGCCCCACCGGCCTGTTTGGTGAGAAGACAACCGATAAAGTGTGAGGTGGCCGACATGAAGAATATGACAAAGAACAAAAACAACCTTTATTCCCTGATTGCTTTGGCTGTGCTCCTGGGTTTTCTTGCATTTCTCCAGTCTGATACAGCAGGCTACAGCTATCAGATCTCCATCCTGGAGCGGAGCGCCATCTATGCGGTGGTGGCAGTCTCCATGAACCTGCTGACCGGCTTTACAGGTCTTTTCTCCCTGGGGCAGGCAGGCTTCATGGCCATCGGCGCCTATACTGTGGCCATCTTCACCATCCCGGTGAGCGCCCGGCCCAGTGTATATTACGTCAGCGGCATTTCCCCGGTCATTGCAGATATCCAGCTGCCTGTTCCCGTTGCCCTGCTGCTGGGGGGACTCATGGCCGCAGGAATGGCTGCCCTGATCGGTATCCCGGTGCTGCGCCTTAAAAGTGACTACCTGGCTATCGCCACCCTGGGCTTTTCGGAGATCATCCGGGCCTTTATTGCGGCTCCTGTGTTCGACACTATCACCAACGGCTCCTACGGTTTAAAGAGTATCCCTGGCTTTTCCAGTATTTTCACTGTTTTCGGACTGGCAGCCTTATGTATCGCTCTCATGGTGCTGCTGATCAACTCCTCCTATGGCCGTGCCTTCAAGGCCATCCGGGAGGATGAGATCGCTGCCCAGTCCATGGGCCTGAACCTGTTCCGCTACAAAGAGCTTTCCTTTGTGATCTCCTCCTTCTTCACAGGAGTCGGCGGAGGGATGCTGGCCATGTTCATGCGCTCCATAGACTCCAAGACCTTCCAGGTATCCCTTACCTATGATATCCTGCTGATCGTGGTTCTGGGGGGCATCGGCAGTGTGACCGGCAGCGTCCTGGGCGCCTTTCTGGTAACCTCCGGCCGGGAGCTGCTGCGTTTCTTTGATGATCCGCTGACCATTGCAGGTGTCCAGATTCCGCTGTTCCGCTCCGGCTTCCGTATGGTCATCTTCTCTATTCTGCTGATGGTAGTGGTTCTCTTCTACCGCCGTGGAATCATGGGAGACCATGAATTCTCCTGGAACGGTTTCTTCCGGCTCATACAGGGCATTCCGGACCGGCTTAAAAGGCAGAAGGCCTCTGGTACCGGGAAGGGAGGTGCAAAGGCATGACAGAGCAGAAAAACGTACTCCACATGAAGGATGTGACCATGCAGTTCGGCGGTGTCGTAGCTGTCAACGGTCTGTCCCTGGATGTAAATGAACACGAGATCGTGGCCCTTATCGGCCCCAACGGCGCCGGCAAGACCACAGCCTTCAACTGTGTCACCGGCATCTACCAGCCAACCTACGGCTCTGTCTCCTTCCAGGGAGAGGTGATCCTTGCAAATACTCCCAAAGGGAAAATGCGCCGTCAGTATATCGGCGATGTGTGGCCCCAGGCCCTGACTCCGGTCTTAAAGACACCGGACGAGGTGACGAAGCTGGGCATAGCCCGGACCTTCCAGAACATCCGCCTGTTCGGCAATCTGACGGTCTTTGACAATGTGCTGATCGCAAAGCATATGCGGGCAAAGCAGAATGTATTCTCCGCCACCCTCCGCCTCAACCACGCCGAGGAGAAGCGTATGCGTGACGAGTCCATGGAGCTGCTCAGCATGCAGGGACTGGCCCATCTGAAGGATGAGACCGCCTCCTCGCTGCCCTACGGCCTCCAGCGGCGTCTGGAGATAGCCCGGGCCCTGGCTACCGGCCCCAGTCTCCTGCTCCTTGACGAACCGGCCGCGGGCATGAATCCCCAGGAGACCCAGGAGCTGACCGACTTTATCCGGCAGATCCGTGACGACTACCATCTGACCATTTTCATGATCGAGCATCATATGGATCTGGTCATGCAGATCTCGGACCGGATCTATGTGCTGGACTTCGGCAAGCTGATCGCCCAGGGCACACCGGACGAAATCCAGAACAATCCAAAAGTAATTGAAGCATATCTGGGGGTGAGTGACGATGTTGACGATTAAGGATCTGAGAGTTAATTACGGCGGAATCGAGGCAGTGAAGGGCATCAGCTTTGATGTGCCTGAGGGCTCCATTGTCACCCTTATCGGTGCCAACGGGGCAGGAAAAAGCACCACCCTGCGCTCCATCACCGGCCTGGTAAAGGCCTCCGGCGGCTCCATCCAGTTCGACGGGACAGAGCTTCTGGGCATGGATACCCCGGATATTGTCTCCAGGGGCATCACCCTGGTACCGGAGGGCCGCCGGGTCTTCCCGGACATGACGGTCCTGGAGAATATCCGCATCGGCGCCTATCTGCGGAAGGATTCCCTGAACCAGGATATCGAATGGATCTACGGACTCTTCCCGCGGCTTAAGGAACGGAGCTGGCAGCTGGCCGGCACCCTCTCCGGCGGGGAGCAGCAGATGCTGGCTGTGGCGCGGGCTCTTATGAGCCATCCGAGACTTATGATGATGGATGAGCCGTCCCTGGGACTGGCGCCGCTGATCGTCCAGGATATCTTCCACATCATTCAGGAGATCAACAGGCAGGGAGTGACCATCCTGCTGATCGAACAGAATGCCAACATGGCCCTGAGAATTGCCCACCAGGGGTATGTGCTGGAGACCGGACGGATCTCCCTCAGGGGATCCGGGAAGGAACTGCTGGCAGATGAATCGGTGAAAGCAGCTTATCTGGGGAAGAAAAAGGGGTAACTTTATTTACTCTTTACTTCTCGCCCAGTCCCAGCCGCAGGTCAACCACCTGCTCCAGAATATCTGCTCCGATCTCCATGGCATGGGGATCGAAGCACATTCTGGGATGATGCAGACCATATTCTACATTGGCCCCGATTCCTATATACCCCATCCGGATTCCACATATCTGACTGAAATAATAGACGTCATCACCCCCGGTGGTCTTTACAATTCCCAGGGATTTTCCAAGAACCCTATTGATAGCCTGATCGCAGAGACTGGTTACCTCCGGATCCAGAATGGCTGCCGGTACTCCGCCATATGTAAAGGCTTCTATGGCGCCGCCGTACATGGCAGCCGTATGGTCACAGATCTTCTGCAGCTTTTGGATGATACTGTCGGCGATCTCATTGGTCTCCCCCCGCAGGTCAAAGCCCAGGTGGCAGGTATCGGGAATGCTGTTTCTGGCGCCGCCGGCTGTATGGATCCGGGTTGGCTTTAAGCTGAAGGAAAAGCCTACATTCTCACGGATCCCATTAGCTGCCTGGATAATGGCCGAAGCAATCTCGATGGCATTGACGCCCAGAAATGGCCTGGATCCGTGAGCTGTTTTCCCCTTTATGACAATGTCGACAAAATAGGCAGCACTATGGGCAACCCCCGCCGCCGCTTCCCCTAACACAGCGTCCTGGGAGGGACGCAGATGCACTGCAACCATCTCCTGAATCTCTGAAAATGCTCCGGTCTGGGCCATCACATATGCCCCCTTCCCGCTGACTTCCTCTGCCTGCTGGAACAGAATATACAGCTTTCCCGTCCGGATTCCCCGCCGGACTGCCTGCTTTGCAGCCGTAAGAACCATGGTACAATTGGCATCATGGCCACATGCGTGGATGGCTGTGCTTTCTCCGTCTATCTCAAAGGGAAGGGCATCCATATCCGCCCTCAAGGCCAGTGCCGGCCCCGGTACACCGCTGTCAATCACACCGAGAATACCGGTATTGCCTATATTTCTCTTTACCTGGTATCCCAGTTCCTCCAGACAGTCTGCCAGATAGGCGGATGTCCGGACCTCGCACAATCCCAGCTCCGGCATACTGTGGAGCTTGTCAAAATTTGTCTTAATAAATGAATCCATATGTTTCTCCTCTCCTTAAATAGGTGATTTTTGTTACCCCTCTCCTCCCAGCTCCACGGCCAGATTCCGCAGCCATCTTTTCTGGCGGTAGCGGATATAGCCTACCACGGCCTTGTAGAATTCCTCTGACAGAACCATGGCATACACAATGTAAATGGGCTGATGCAGGATGAGACCGCCCAAAAACGCCATGGGGATCCCGATGGCCCACACGCCGCTTGTGTCGATAATCAGGCATACCTTTGTGTCGCCGCCGCTGCGCAGGACGCCAACGATATTAATAAAATTAAAATTCTTAAAAGGCATGTACAGGATGAATACCAGCAGGCACAGGTTTACCGCCCGGGCCACCTGGGGAGTGATCCGGTAGAGCCCGATTACATGCCAGCGGATGCCGTAGCAGATGCCCATGGCCGCCAGGGTCGTAAGGGCCGACAGAATAAAAAACTGTCTGGCGTACCGCTCCGCCTGCTTCAGTCTCCCGGCTCCCATCTCGTGGCCCAGGATCACGGCTGTAGCAGCGCTTAATCCCTGGAACAGCACCACCACAATATCCTGGATCGTGGTAGCGATGGTGATAGCAGCTACTGCGTCGTCTCCCATGCGTCCGTAGGCCATGGAATAGACCGTGGTTCCCAGTCCCCACATGAACTCGTTGGCAATCACCGGCGCGCAGGTGGACACAAACTGGTGAAGGAAGGCCCTGCTAAAACCAAACATTTCACGGATCCGGCAGGCCAGAGGAGTCCTGGTCAGATAGACCACCAGCAGCATGACTGCACTCTCCGCGACCCGCGCCGCCAGGGTAGCCGCAGCGGCTCCCGCCACACCCAAAGCCGGCATCCCGAATTTTCCGAAGATCAGGGTGTAATTCAGCAGGATATTGATGAGGATGGCCATACAGCTGGTAGCCACCGGCGCCTTGACCCGTCCCACGGAACGCATCATAGCCACATACACATTGGTGATGGCGATGAAGGGATATGACACGGCAGCAATGGGCAGATAGGTGGCGCCGAGGGCGATGGCATTCTCGCTGGTGGTGAAGATCCGCATCACCAGCTCTGGTCTTGCGATGCTGGGTACCACAAAGAACAGGGAGCCCAGTCCGGCGATCATCAGGGCGGTTCCCAGAACCTTCCGGATATTTTTCAGATCTCTGTTTCCCCAGTACTGGGCGGCCAGAACCCCGGAGCCGCTGACCACGCCGAAGACCAGCAGGGAAAATACGAAGAAAACCTTGTTGGCCAGCCCCACCGCCGCCACAGCCGTCTCTCCCAGAGTCCCGATCATCAGGGTATCCACCAGGTTCACAATGGTGTTCAACATGCCCTGCATGGCTACCGGCAGGGCAATGGTCACCGCCTTTTTAAGGAAGGTCCGGTCCTGGAGCATTTCTTTTGTATCTCTAAACAGTTGTAACATATTCCGGTACTCTCTTCTTTTCTTTTTTGTCTTGAAGCAGAGATAGTTTACCATATAGATTCCTGATTGACAATCAGTATTTTTCAGCAGGACAGCGCACCGGGTACGCAGCCTTGTCTGGACTATTACATAAAAGAACTGCCGTCCACACCGGGCAGCAGTTCTTTCTCTTGAGGAATTTTACCTGTATTCACCTATTTCAAAAATGCTCCAAACAGCACACTTCCAAGGATCAGTACGATCCCGCCGCCGAGACGGGAAGAGAGCTGGGCGTAAGCGATCAGTCCCATCCGGTTGGAGGCACCCAGCACAGCCAGATCACCGGAACCGCCGCGGTTTGCCATACATAAGCCTGCGGTGATGGCTGAATCGATGGGGAAGAAGCCCACCAGGTATCCGACCACGGCGGAACCAAGAATCGCACCCACCACAATGGCCAAAGCAATGGCTACATTTCCCAGAGTGATGGCCTGGGCAAGCTCAATGATATTGGTATCCACGCCAACCCCCACCATGATCACCAGAACCAGGTTGCCGCTGAAAAAGGACTGCAGCTTCTTTGCCGCCGCGCGGACATTTTCCGGAACAATACCGGCTGCTGCTACTATGGCCACGAAGATAATCATGTAAGCAAACTGATGGATCGGGGTTCCAAAAATCTCAGGAAGAATGGCCTTTGCAAACAGTCTTCCCAGGGCATAGAAGCCGATAGCCAGGAAAAAGGCGCCGCCCAGGTCTTTCATGCTGACCGTAACCTTCTTATCCTCGCTTGCGAAATCACCTCCGGAACGAATCAGCTGGGTGCCGTCTCCCGTAAGGGCTGGTCTGGCCTCTCCAATCTTCCGCAGAACAGCCGCAGTAAGAATGGCAAAAATATTAGCAATCGTCAGAATCGTGATAGCAAAGGAATAGTAGTTTGCCGCCGCGTCGCCGGTCACCGTCTCATAAATCTGGCTTAAGGGGACAGCTCCCGCGCCGTTTCCGCCGCCCATGACCGGAAGCACATATTTCAACATGATATTCACCGGATTAACTCCGAAGGGAAGTCCCACAAGGATTCCCAGAAGGGATGCGCCTGCCAGACCGCCGAAAATGGCCGGAATATAGCCTGCAAAGGAACGGATCAGAAGCTTTCTGTCCAGTGCCAGGATAGAGCCTGTGATCAGGAAGATGATGAAGAAGGACAGGAAATCTGCATCATCCATAATCATGATCATGCCTTCTGCATATTTCTCCGGAACAAGCTTATAAGTAAACAGACATGCGGATACCAGGAACGTAAGCACCAGACCACCGCCGATGTAGCTGTTCCAGAAGGGGATACGCTCGCCGACCTCATTGCAGATCAGACCGATGGACAGCATCAGGGCAAAGCACCCTGCCAGATCCGCGGAAAGAGCCCCTGTTGCTGCTGCCGCGATGACAATCACTGCGATTCCCCCTGCCAGCCACCAGGGCATACCAAATGTTTTCAGTGTGAATCCTTTTTGTTCTGACATAGCCTATACCTCCATTATGTAAGTTTTCACCGGGGCAGGGAGAACCCTCCGGACCTTTTCTGCCGGACGGGTTTCCTGCCGCTTTTCATAATGAAAGTATAGGACTCCAGCCTTACAGGGAACATGGTGTTTCCTTACACTGGGTTAAGATTTTTCTTACAAAATGTTAAGGTTTCCCAGAGCGTATCCTGGAGCGTGTTTGAAAACCGCTTTATGTCAGCTGTTCGCCGCAGTCTGTGGGGCATAGCAGGCGCCCCCTTGCGGAGATAGCGGAAATGAATTTTCAGACACCCTTAAGAGTTCACAGCTATAACGGCAGCATTTTCAGACTCCAACGCTTTTTAGTGCCTCCAGGATCATGGAAATGGACACCGGCTTCTGGATGCAGCCGTCCAGGATTCCTCTCTGTCTGGCTTCCACCAGTTCCCGGGTCACCTGGTCTGCCATGACAATAATGGTCATATCCGGGTATCTTCCACGGACCGCCATACAGAAGTCTACGGCACTCTCTCCTCCAATCTCCTGCTCGGTCACCAGGGCATCAAAGGGAGCCCCTTTTTCCTGGCGCTGTGTTCCCTCTGTTCCCTCCAGAAGCTGCCGCGCGTCCTCAAATCCCATCTGGCACTCCATGGCTATGGAGCACCGGTCTGCATCCTTTTTCAGAAGCTGCAGTACCTTAGGGTTGTCATCCACCACAAGAAAACCCAGACGCGGCGCCTGTTCCGGGCCGGGGCCAGCCAGAAAGCCCGTTCCCTGGAAAGTCCGAAAATCCCCATCCTCTATACCTGCTCTTTGTTCCGTTCCCTGCCCATTGACCGGCAAATAGACGGAAAACGCTGTCCCCTTTCCCGGCTCACTCTCCACATAGAGTCCGCCCCTATGGGAACTGATGATCTGCTCCACCAGCGCCAGACCCAGGCCGGTGCCTTTGCCGCCCTTCTTCGTCGTGAAAAAGGGATCAAAGATCTGATTCATGACTTCCCGGCTCATGCCACAGCCATTATCCCGGATCTCTATACACACATAATGATCCCAGTTATCCGAGACCGGGGACAGATGGAGGTTTTCCTGGTCTAAGTCTGCCAGTTCCTGCCGGCCGCAGACCTTTGCGTGAATCAGGATTCTGCCTTCCTTATGGCCTATGGCATGGATCGCATTGACGCAGATATTGAGGATCACCTGATTCATCTGGGTTTCATTACAGAGAATGTATGCTCCGTCCAGACGGATCTCTTCACTCAGGACTACATGGGAGGGACAGACGGAACGGACCATCTTCAGCGCGCGGGTCAGCATCCGGGCGGCATCTGTATTCTTATAAGCCGTCTCCATATTCTTGCGGCTTAAGGAGGAGATCTGCTGGATGATCTCCTTTGCCTTGGCTGATGCCTCGTAGATCTCCAGGGCATTGTCATAGCTTTCGGAATCCTCCTCCAGCTCCATCATCAGCAGGTCCGCATAGCCCATGATGGGAGTCAGCAGATTGTTGAACTCATGGGCAATCCCCCCGGTCATGGTTCCCATAATCTGGAGCCGCTGCTGGTGGGCAATGGTCTCCTCGCTCCGGTGCATTTCCTCCAGCAGACGGTTCAGCTCCGTCAGATAAGCGGTCTGCTCGGTATCCCTCTGCTGCTGCAGCATCATGTGTACCATATAGACAGCCATGGCAGCCATCACCAGGAAAAAGACCATGAACAGGACAAGAAGCCGGAGCACGCCCCTGGCAACCGGAATATAGATATCATTATAATCCATCACCGCGCTGAGGATCAGAAAATCCTCCCCCAGCTGCACCGGACAGTAGGCACTGATCTTGCGGACCCGCGGATAGCCTTCCTCTGTCCACCAGTAGGAGTCGTACTCCTCCACGCCTTCCCGCCCCTCCTTCTGGTGATCCGTCATGATCCGCAGGCTTTCCAGATCCACTCCCTCATACATCTCCATCCGGCCATGGATCACTTCGATCCCCCACTGGGCCCGCTCCGGGTGCATCAGGATAATCCCATTTCTGTCCTTGAGCACCATATAGCCATTGGTCCCCACCTGCAGCCGCTGCATCATAGCCTGATAGTACTGCTCCAGATCCAGCAGCAGGGAAATGGCTCCGTCCCCTGGGATCTCCATCCGGAGAATCAGGTATTTCTCCCCGTCATCCATCTCTGCCATACGCAGACTCCGGCCCGAATCAATCCGGCTGATGGAATATACCTGCTGCAGATGGAGATGCCGGACGCTTTCCAAGACCCTTCCCCTCTCATCCTCCACCATCACATCCCACACCATGGTCTGGTGGCTGTCCACATACTCTGTCAGGAAATGTCCCTGATCCCCGGCCGGTTCCTCCCCAAAAAGCCGTTCCTGGACAGCCATCCGGTACAGCCCCTCCAGATCCTCCACATAATCCCGCAAAGATACCTCCATACTGTCCCCAAGACTCTGAACTGTCAGAAGCATCTGCTGCTTCTGGGTATCTATGACGGAATCCCGGTATTCCTTCCAGATTCCGGTTCCTACACATATGGCTGCTGCCAGCACCAGGACCAGTACTGGGGTCAGGATCCAGCCAGCGCGCTTTCTCTCCTTTGTTTTCTCTGTTTTCTTCCCTGTCTTTTCCATTCATGGTTCCCTCCGGCTTGTAACAGTTCAGTCCCCTGAACTGTTACTTCCTGTTGCTTCCTCTTTCTTAAATCGGATCCTTTACTTGACTAAAGCTTACCTTAAGACTATAATATTTTCAATAATAAATTCTATAACTTTGTGGAAACTCATTCAGACAGACGAAATCCAGACATACAGACCAGTCCCAAGGGAGGAAACACCATGGCAGACAAAATCCTGATCGTCGATGATGATCCGGCTATCCGCAAGCTTCTTGAGAAGGTCATGCACAGCAATGACATGGAGACTACTACCGCTGACAGCGGTGAAAAGGCGCTCCGGCTTCTGGCGG
>Ga0137308_102018_pt1 | contig 15810 bp, 19 predicted proteins | sample Inofrocosms_June_FD_97181 | JGI IMG/M metagenome (GOLD analysis project Ga0137308, IMG submission 97181) | Mouse cecal microbial communities from Vienna, Austria - N-Acetylneuraminic and N-Acetylglucosamine D2O microcosms_June | ecosystem: Host-associated > Mammals > Digestive system > Large...
CAGCCCTTCTCTTTTTTCTGCCGGGAAAGGAGCATTTATGGGTTTGAACTTAAATTATGAGGCGGCGGTACTGGTAGATACGGAAAATTTAAGCCGGGAGGACTGGCTTTCCTGGCGCCGCAGAGGGATCGGCGGGAGTGACGCTGCCGCAGTCATGGGATTGTCGCCCTTCTGTACGAAGCGTGACCTGTACTATGACAAACGGGACATCCGGCCGGTCGTGGATGAGGAAGAGGGCAACTGGGTGGCAAAGGAAGTCGGCCACCGCCTGGAAGAGCTGGTAGCGGAGATCTTCGGCCGGAAGACCGGGTTTAAGGTTTACGCTGTCCGGAAGATGTTCCAGCATCCGCTCTATCCGTTCATGCTGGCAGATGTGGATTATCTCATTGAGTTTGCTGACGGGACAACAGGCATCCTGGAATGTAAGACCACCAATTATAACTGCCAGAACAAGTGGAGCAATGATTCCCTCCCTGTTAATTATGAATATCAGGTGCGGCACTACATGGCAGTCCTGAATCTGGACAGGGCAATGATTGCCTGCCTGTACGGGAACAACGAAACTGAGTTTTTCATCCGCTGTGTGGAGCGTGACCTTGACATTGAGGAGGACCTGATTGCAGAAGAGGAATATTTCTGGAAAGAGAACGTGGAAAAAGCCGTAGAGCCCCCTTATACGGAGAAACCGGACCTGGTGCTGGAGAGCATCCGCAGGCACTGCGGCCCCGCTGAAAAGGATGCGGATCAGGTAAAGCTTGACCGGAAGCATATCCTCAGCCTGGAAAGGTATCTTCAGCTGAAGGAGGAAAAGGCGCAGCATGAAGGGGAGGCCAAAAAGCTGGACGGCCTGATGAAGGAAGCCTTTGCGGGGATCGTGGAGGAGATGGGGGTAAGCTGTTCGGGCGTCTTAAAGGACGGGCCGGTAGAATACCTTGTCTCCTATAACCCGGCTTACCGCACAGGCATAGACAAAAAGGGACTGGAGCGCTTAAAGGTGCAGTACCCGGATATCTATGATGACTATGTAAATACGACGGAGAGCAGGCGCTTTTCCGTAAAGAAGAAAGGAGCAGCATGATAAAGAAAAATGAACTGGTATATATCTGTTCCCCGCTGTCTGCGCCCACAGAACAGCAGATGCGGGAGAACATGAAGAAAGCATCCGAGTATGCAAAGCTTGTAGTCCGGCAGTTCCATTGCCGGGCCATTGCGCCCCACAGCTTCCTTCCGGCGTATCTGGATGACCGGATCCCGGAGGAAAGGGAAGCCTGCCTTGCATTCGGCATATCCGTGCTGAAGCTGTGCAGGGCGGTGATCGTCTGCGGGAACCGCATCAGCAGCGGGATGGAAGGAGAGATAAGGACGGCACGGGAATGCAGCATCCCGGTATACAGTCTCTGGGAACGCCCGGACGGGTTTGCCCTGGTAAGGGCAGAGGAAAGGAGGAGAAAAGATGAGGTGCAGATTTGTGCGGAAAATATTCTGCAACAAAGATAACGGATACTGTGTCTTTGTGTTCCATACGATGGAGGAGATCCCAAAGGAGGCAAAGGATCCGCATTATACGGGGACAGGCGCAGAGTTCACCGCAAAGGGGGACAGCCTGCCCGACACGGATGCGGTGGAAGCCGACCTGCAGGGAAGATGGATAAAGGGGAAATACGGGCTCCAGTTCCAGACAGACAGCTGGCAGGAGATCCGGCCCCAGACAAAGGAAGGGATACAGGCCTATCTGTCTTCCGGGATGGTAAAAGGGATCGGGCCGCAGACCGCAAAGCTGATCGTGAACCGTTTCGGGACAAGGACTTTTGACATCATGGAGCAGTATCCGGACAGCCTTCTGGAGATCCGGGGGATCACGCAGAAAAAGCTGGATGCCATCATGGACTCCTATCAGGAAAGCCGGACAGTCCGTGACCTTGCGGCACATCTGGCGCCTTTTGATGTTACCCCTAAGAAGATACAGAAGATCTATGAATGTTTTGGGAATGCATCCCTGGAGACAGTAAAGAACCGGCCCTTTGCCCTCTGCTCTGTCAGCGGATTCGGATTCCTGACCGTTGACAGGATCGCCAGGGCTACGGGATGCCGTCTGAATGATCCCATGAGGATTGACGGCTGCATTGATTACTGCATGGAGCAGGAGCTGCAGCTGGGGAACCTTTATCAGGAAAAGCAGGTATTTCAGAAGAACGTATATAAGCAGCTGAATACCGGCTGCAGGGAAGAAGCTGTGACGGAGCTGGAGGTCTATCAGAGGCTCTACCAGCTGGTGAAGGAAAAACACCTCTACTATACGGAAGGGGCGCTGTACCCGGCGAAGCAGTACGGGTATGAATGTGGTGCTGCCAGGGCGATTGCAGGCCTTTTAGCACAGGAATGTGAGGTGCCGGCAGGACTGGATATCCTTCTGAAGGAGGCCCAGCGGGAGCTTTCCCTTACCCTGTCCGCCAGACAGGAGGATGCGGTGCGGAAGGCATTTACCCATCTGGTATCCATTGTCACCGGAGGGCCGGGAACAGGAAAGACCACCGTACAGAAGGTCATGCTCCATATCCATAAGAAGCTGGGAGGGACGGACGTCCTTCTGACAGCGCCTACGGGAAGAGCAAGCCGGAGAATGGCGGAGAGCACAGGGCACACAGAAGCCATGACCATGCATAGTGCCCTTGGGCTTACCGGTGATGATGACAGTGCAGAAATGGAAGGCATGCTGGAGGCAGGCTTTATCATAGCGGATGAATTTACCATGTCCGATATGCGCCTGTCCTATGAGTTTTTCTGCCATATCCGGAAAGGGAGCCGCCTGGTCCTGGTCGGAGACATCGACCAGCTGCCCAGTGTAGGCCCTGGCAACGTGTTCCGGGAGCTGGTACAGTGCGGCGTGATTCCGGTGACAGTCCTTGACACGGTATTCCGCCAGGGAGAGGACAGCAGGATCATCACCAATGCACACCGGATGCAGGAGAACAATACTTCCCTGGATTATGGGGAAGGCTTCACCTTTATCCCGGCAAAAGATGCGAAGACTGCGGGAGACCTTGTAGTGGAGCTGTACCGCACCTGTGCAGACCGTTACGGGATGGAGCAGGTCCAGGTACTGTCCCCGTACCGCAGGAAAGGGGATGCCAGCGTCAATTCCCTGAATGAACGGCTGTGGGAATTCTGCAGCCGGAAAGGAAACGGCAGCCTGGAGCTCCAGTCCGGGGGGCGTACCTTCCGCACCGGGGACCGTATCATCCATAACAAAAACAGGGAACAGGTCAGTAACGGCGATATCGGTTATGTAACGAAAATCTATGAGGATGAGGAAGGAACCAGGAAGGCAAAGCTTACCTTCTCAGACGGGCGGAGCGTGGACTATACCTGCGATGAGATGGATATGGTGGAGCATGCCTATGCGACCACAGTCCACAAAAGCCAGGGGAGTGAGTACCCGGTCGTAATCCTTCCGTGGATCACAGCCTTTTATGGCATGCTCAAAAGGAATATCTTCTATACAGCCGTTACCAGGGCAAAGGCTCAGGTACTGATTGTGGGGGATAAAAGGGCGGTGGCCATGGCGATTCATAATACGGAATGTGACCGGCGCAATACCCGTCTGGGAGAACGTATCATACAGGAATACAACAGACTGGAGGAGAAAAAGAAAGCCCTGCCGGAGGAAGACGGATACCGGCAGATGGTAATGAATCTGTAAACAGCTTCCTCCTGTATGTGGCAGATGCGAAAGAGGTTATGTACATGAAAAAAAGAGATTATCAAAAGGAGTTCTGCAGTCTCATCGACCGGCATGCCAGCCGGTATTCCAGATGGCAGATATGGAATGATTTCCTGTATCTGACCGCGGCGGCCCTGGCAGACGTGTTTCCGGTGCCGGAGCGGGAAGAAAGGGAAAAACAGTACCTTTCGGTCATTGGCAGATATACAACGGAGGAACAGAAAGTTTTTCCGGAGATGGTGGCGCTCGTTACGCTGGCGCTGGAAGAAAATCCGGAGCAGGATTTTCTGGGGAGCCTCTACCATGCCCTGAACCTTCAGCAGGAACAGAAGGGGCAGTTTTTTACCCCCTATGACATCAGCAGGTTTATGGCGGAGATACAGTTTGCCGGACAAAATATGGAAAAAGAGCTGGAAAAGAAGGGGTATATCAGCGTGAACGATCCAGCCTGTGGTGCAGGCGCCATGCTGATCGCATTTGCCAATGCAGCGAAAAGGCATGGGATCAACTATCAGAAGCAGGTATTGTTTGTAGCCCAGGACATTGACCATGCAGCGGCCATGATGTGCTACATCCAGCTTTCCCTTCTGGGATGCCCCGCAGTTATCATTATCGGGGATACGCTGGCAAAGCCCATGCTCCATCCGGATAATGATGTGTGGTATACGCCGTTCTATCATCTGAACCGCTGGAGATTTTCACAGCGGCCCGGAATGGAAGAAACTGCAGAACGTGTCAGGGAAACAGAAAAGGACAGGATGCCGGAAGTGGTGGTGAAAGAAACCTGCCTGCCGGAAAATATGGAGTTTGTGGAAGGCAGCGATGGCCAGTTCACATTCTCACTGAAAAAAGCATCATAAAAATTCAAGGAAAACACGGGAGGAGGATATTTATCTTACAGATCCCCTCCCCACAGGAAAGGAGAGAAACAAATGAGTGAAATGACAATGAACATGGGATCCATGTATGAGGAAGTACCGGAGATACAGAAGCTGAACAGGGTGGAAGGGTTCGATCCCAGAAGGTATATGCGGACGATCCAGGATGAGGGGCAGCCTGCCAGGTATTATCTGGATGTAGCTTTCCGCAAGCTCTGGTTCCGCCTGAAATACCCGGAGGGCAAGATCGTAAAACATATCCTGAAGCTGACAGACCAGGTAGCCATTGTGGAAGCAAGGGTGTACCTGAACCGGAATGATGAGCCGGATAATTTTATCTCCAACGCCCTGGCGCAGAAATATATGACGGCGGATACCCAGTTTGGGAACAAATATGTGGAGCTGGCAGAGACTGCCGCAGTAGGAAGGGCCCTGTCGGATGCCGGGTTCGGGCTGCAGTTTGCAGACCGGGAAGGAGACCTGGACCCGGAGGTAACGGAAGCCCCCATGGAGCGCAGGATGCTTCAGGGAGGAGGCATGCCGGAAGAGGAGAATACAGAGATTTTAAAGGAGACAGCCGGAGCCGGCATTATGCAGGAAGCGTCAGAAGAGGATGTAAATATCCCCGGACAGTACGGGATAGAACAGTATATCCCGATGCCGGAAGAGGTAGGAGCGTCCATGGGAATGCCGCCTGCTATGCAGCAGAACCCACAGCCAGCGCCGGCAGCCCCTGCAGGAGACAGCAGGAAGCGTCCCCAGGCTGCACAGACACAGAGCCGTGGTGCGGCAGGCACCGGAAATGTACCGCAGGGAACAGGCGCTGCCGAAAACCGGGCGGGAGACAGGCAGAACCGGACGGACCAGACCGGGATCAGCCGGGAGATGCCTGTGGAGCAGATCTATGCGAAACTGAACCGAGATACGGCAGCGTCGGTGGTCATCCCCATGGGATACCATAAGGGGAAGACACTGGGCCAGCTGGCACTGGAAAAGCCCAAAGCGCTGGAATGGTATATCAGCTCCTACGGCGGGCCCGACAACCTGCTCCGCGCAGCGGCAAAGTTCCTGCTGGATGCGGCACTGGGACAGGCAGGCTGAGGAGACAGCAAAAAACAACGGACGGCACACGTTACGGGCTGTCCTTATGTTAAAGAGGAGCAGTCCGGTGTAAAAGCCGGACTGCAGAAAGGAGGAGAGGCTTGTATCAGGATTTACCATTTACCATCCGGGAGGTGGCCGGGATTCTGAACCTCCATGTGAGGCATAAGAATGCGGCGAGCCTGGATGTGGACTGCCCTTTCTGCGGAGAACACAAGGGTAAGCTGAACCTGAATCTGACAAAGAACGTATTCAAATGCAACCGGTGCGGGGAAAGCGGCGGCATGCTTTCCCTGTACGGAAAGATCTATGGCGTCGATAACGGCACGGCCTGTAAAGAGATCAAGGAAGCGCTGGGACGGAATGAAAAAGCACCGGAATACCGGGTAAGGCAGGTGAAGATACCGCCAAAAGAATCGGAGATACCCAATGTCCCGCAGGCGGCGGATGAAGTAAAGGACAAAACCTATGCGATGCTGCTCTCCATGCTGCCGTTAGCCAGGCCCCATGAAGAAAATCTTCTGAAAAGAGGGTTTACCATGGAGCAGATAGAGGATAACGGCTACAGGAGCACGCCGGTCTTCGGTTTCCGGAAGCTGACGGAGCGCCTGCTGGAAAGCGGGTGCACGGTGGAAGGCGTTCCGGGTTTTTATCAGGAGAAGGATGGTGGGTGGAGCGTACATTTTTATCCAAAGTCTTCGGGCTTTATGGTGCCTGTGCGGAACCTGGACGGCCTGATCGTTGGCATCCAGATCCGTCTGGACCATCCCCGTGACGGCAGGAAGTATATGTGGCTCTCCAGTACCAACTATCCCATGGGGACCTCTTCGGGCAGCCCTACCCATCTGGCAGGAAAGCCGGGGGACGGGACAGTCTTTATCACGGAAGGGCCTCTGAAGGGGGACCTTGCCCACGCATTATCCGGCAGGACCTTCGGCTGCGTCCCAGGGGCCAACCAGTATGCGAACCTTCCCCCGTTTCTCCAGAAGATGAAACTTCTGGGCACGGAATTCGTGTATGAGGCCTACGATATGGACAAGCTGCTGAAGCCTGTCTGCAGGGGCGACTACAACGAGAAATGCAGGTACTGCGAAACTTACCGGAAAAGCTGGAAGCAGGAGCGCATCCCATGCGAAAAGAAGGGCATCAAACGGCAGAATATCCAGAGGGGCTGCCATAAGCTCGCAGAGATCTGCCAGGACCTTGGGATACCCATGAAGATGCTGACCTGGGACTGCGACGTGGAAGGCGACTGGGCGGAGCATGTCAAAGGCGTGGATGATTACCTGTATGGGTTGGAACAGAAGAAAAAAGAGAGTTCATTAAAATATATGAGAACCGGAGTGGTCTTCCCGAAACGGGGTTCCACTCCCTTTTTTATGCAGACAATAAGTAAAATCTGCGGAATGTGTAAAAAGTTGTTGGCTTTTACTTAATCTGTGCGTATATAACAAATAAAAAAAGGAGACGAGGAGTATGTACCAGAAAATGATGATACCCGTAGACCATGGGAACCGCAATATGAAGACAGAGCAGTTCATCTTTACCTCCGGCCTGGTGGAGAGTGACAGCAGGCCTGCGCTGGGGGAATACCTGTATTATGATGGGCGCTATTATGCATTGACAGAGCAGAGGATCCCTTACATGAGGGATAAGACGGCAGATGACCGGTTCTTTATCCTTACGCTGTTCGGGATCGCCATGGAAGCGGAAAGGCAGGCGTTCTGTAAAGAGGATGCCATCCTTCAGGTGTCGCTTCCCGTTGGCTTGCCCCCAAAACATTATGGAGCGCTGTATCAGAAATTCCAGGAGTATTTCAGCGGACGGGGCCGGCAGAGCTTTACATACAAAGGGAAGGCTTATACCATAGAGATAGAACAGGTATCGGCGTTTCCCCAGGACTATGCGGCTGCCATGACCATTTATCCGAAGATATCGGAGTTTAACAAAGTGGTGACGGTGGATATCGGGGGCTTTACGCTGGATTATCTGCTGATCCGCAGCGGGAAACCGGATCTGTCTGCCTGCGATTCTCTGGAAAAGGGCGTGATCACGCTGTATAATAAGGTGATCTCCCGCATCAATTCCGAGCATGATATCCTGCTGGAGGACAGTGATGTGGACCGGATCATCCGGGAGGAGAAAACGGATTACGGAACACAGATCCAGAAAACAGTCCGGGAAATGACCAGGACCTATGTGGACGACCTGCTGGGGACGCTTAGGGAACGTGGGATCGACCTGAAGACAGGCTGTGTGGTGTTTATCGGAGGAGGCGCCCTTCTGCTCCGGGAATATCTGGAGAATTCCGAGAAGATCGGACGCTGTGTGTTCATAGAAGATATCCGGGCCAACGCAAAGGGCTACGGGCTCCTTTACCAGATCCAGAGGAAAGGCAGGTAACTGCCATGGGGAAGAAAAATGCTTTTGTAACGACCATAGGGTTCAATAAAAATGATCCAAACCATGTGGCGGTAGCAGAGCTGTTAAACAGTATGAAACGGGGGAAGGCCCAGTATATCGTCAATGCGGTGCTGGCATGGCAGAACGGGGGAAATCCGGGGGAGGCTGGCTCTGTAGGGCTGTCTCTCGATTATGAAAAAATCCGGCGATTTGTGCTGCAGGTGCTGGATGAGCGTGAGCGGCAGGGGAACCACCATGAAGCGCACATGGAAAATCAGATGGAACAGGAAACGGAAGAGATGCCGGGAGGGATGGAGCTTGAACTGGACGAAGGTGCCATGGCGGGGATCCTGTCCTCTCTGGAGGCGTTTAAGGGATGAAGGGAACATAAAAGGGGAGCATACAGGAGGATTACTGTCCTGTCTCCCCTTTTCCCAGCAGCTCGTCCGTGGATATATGGAAATATTCGGCAAGGATTGCTACCTCGTAGTCCGGAACGAAACGGCTGCCCTGTTCGATGCGCAGGATGGTCAGGTCGCTGCACTCCATGCCCAGGAGCTGGAGCCGGCCTGCAAGGGCGGCCTGGGAGAGCCCCTGACTGGTGCGGAGCTGCTTTATCTTTGGGCCTATGATGTTTTTGGAAGTACCATTCCAGTAGATTTTCATAGACACTCCCTTCTAAAGATGAAGTATATGAATTGATTTTACCGGAATGGCGTGATAATATACTTCTAAAGATGAAGTTTAAGAAAATAGGAGTGGGATAATGGCGAGATCAGGGAATACTGGATGTAGATAGTAAAATAGAGGAGATGTATGGCATGAATGATGTATGGTTGAAGATCGCCCAGTTTCTGGGAACTTTGAACGGGGAAAATGTAAAACGGGAGAGCTATGTGCGTACCCCGGAATATGAAGCGGCTCTGGAGGCATGGAAGAAAACAGAACAGGAATGGGAAGTGTTTCTGGAAACCCTGCCTGTGGGAGAGCAGGAAAAGGCAGAGGAAATGAAAGAGCGCCTGGAGGATTTTGCGTCTGCCCAGGAGAAACGGGCTTACATTCAGGGGTATGCAGACTGTGTGCAGGCACTGTACCACATGGGGCTTCTGAAGGAAAATGAGGGGTTACAGTGGGCGGAAAAGATGGATGTGCGTTAGGATATTGAGCATACAAATGAAAATTATATATAAGTTTGTTTTAATAATCCGGCTATTATAAACGGTGCTAAGTGGGAGTCTTGTCCACTTGTTTATATGTGGGATTCGGTCACCAACCAAATGATATAGGAGCAATCAATCGAAAACGAGGGATAGGCAACTTTTTATAGATATTTTTGCAATGCGTATAAATAGAAGTTTTTCTCGCTCCCGCATTTATTACCAAATATTGATAAACCACAAGGATTGACATCATGTAGTTTTAATGATAGAATATATAAAACTACATAGAATCAATCAACGGAGGTGCATCATGGAACAGCAGATTTCTATTTCAGAATCAGAATGGCGAGTGATGAAAATTGTTTGGAACAATTCTCCGCAGACACTTCCCGAAATATTGGATAAATTAAAGGGAACTGATTGGAGTAAAACAACGATTCAAACTTATCTTGCCCGTCTGGTAAAGAAAGGCGCATTGTCTACGAAACGACAGGGGAAAGGATATTTATATTATCCGGCAGTGTCAGAAAGCGATTGCCAGCTTGCAGAAAGCCGTAATTTTTTAAGCCGTGTGTATGACGGTTCTCTATCCAAAATGGTTATGGGATTTGTAAAAAATGGTAATCTTTCAAACGAGGAATTAAACGAATTAAAAAACTTAATTGCCGAGCAGGAGAAAACAGATGCAGATATTAGGTAACATCTTTAATGCAGTTATTTTTGTATCTGCTATTGGCAGTATATTTACTGTTATATCGCTTTTTGTTAATCATGTTCTCCGCTGTAATTTGCCGTTATGGTTCTCTCTTTGTGGCATGATATTTTTTGTCGTTCCATTTCTGTCGCCGGATGTATTTTTAATATCGCCGGAAATACAGGACTGGATAAATGGTTTTCGCATTGCCAGTTTCTTGTGGGCGTGTGGATGCAGCGTTTTAATTGTGCATGATGTGATACGTCTTATGTTGGCAAAACGGGCAATTAGACGTTATCAGATTTGTAACAATGAACGGCTGAATAGTATTTATACCAAATGTGCGGCGGCAACCACGCTAAAGAACGTACCCACATTGTATTGTGGAACTTTGGATAATCCTATTTGTGTTACTGGCGTAATTTGTCCGGTAATCATTATGAATGAAAGAATTATAGAGCAGTTGACAGACAATGAATTATCAGCCGTTTTTTTCCATGAATTGACACATGTAAAACGGAAACATGCCCTATTGGAAAGACTCTATGATTATGTTTGTATTATAAACTGGATGAATCCCCTTTCATGGATTGCCAAGAGAAATTTTTCTTTGCATTGTGAAACAGATTGCGATTTTCACACGATAAAAATCCTGCGGGGAAAAATCACAGAGACAGCGTATGCTTCTGCCATTATCCGGCTTTTGGAATATTCGACAGTCCGGGCGGCAAAACCGGGGAATGGAATAGGCGCACTGGATTTTCTTTTAACGAAACGGAGAATTAAAAGAATTACTGCAAGAACATCAAAAATCAAGGACGGATTGACAGCGTTTATGTTGGCTGTACTTTTGGTACTCATGCTTGTATTTTCTATGCGGTTCAGCAGAGGACTTTTTTATCCTTATCCGGCTTACAATACCGGGATAGAATATAGTGCGGGTTATAACGAATAACCCGTATTATTAAAATTTATAAATCTACAGATGTAGTTAATCGGAGGCGCTTATGAAAGCAAATATTGAAATTAGTCATGTTACAAAGAAATATTCAAATGGTGTTATGGCACTTGATGATATCAGCTTTTGTGTCGGAAGTGGTGTTTTTGGGCTATTGGGGCATAACGGTGCCGGGAAAACTACACTTATGAAAGCATTGGTTACGGTATTGTCTCCCTCAACAGGTACAATTCGTGTCTGCGGCTTTGATTCCCGGAAACAGGGAAATGAGGTCAGAGAGAGGATTGGATATCTGCCACAGGAACTTGCCATGTACCCCTCTCTGTCCGTGTTTGATTTTGTAAACTATATGGCAGAGTTGAAAGGCATCCATGATAAAAAAGCTGTCAATGAAGTATTGGAACAGGTTGAAATGCTGGAATTTTCAAAACGTAAAATAAAGCAGCTTTCCGGCGGTATGAAACGCCGGGTTGGGATTGCACAGGCACTGATCGGCAATCCTCAGATTCTTGTGGTTGATGAGCCGACAGCCGGACTTGACCCGGAAGAAAGGGTACGGTTTCGGGGTTTATTATCACGATATGCAAGAGAGGGGCGTACCGTCCTACTCTCTACACATATTGTCGAAGATGTTCACCAGCTTTGCGAAGAACTTGCTGTACTACGAAAAGGACGGTTGTTTTATGCCGGAACATCTGCTGCACTTTTAGAACGAGTAAAGGGAAAAATAAAACTTTTACACTTAGAAAATGAAAATCAGCTTGTCGAACTCCAAAAAAAATCGGTAGTCTTGCAGACAACTTATGAAAGCCACGGATTGACCGCACGAATTATGGACGAAGATTCCTCTTTTCCGGGGGCTGTAACTGATACGGCAACTTTGGAAGATGCCTATGTGTACTGTATGGGAGGAAAAGTACATGCGTAAAATGATTGCAATTATCCGCTATGAATATAAGATGCAGTTTGAGAGACTGGCAACGTGGGGTGTGCTTCTTGCGGCAACAGTATTTGCATTGTTGGATAATTACCCTTCTGCCAGCAATTTGGCACGTTTAGAATTTTTAAATGAGCCTGCTTACTTTGTTTATCGGACAATGAGCCTTAATGGTTTTGTTTTGATGTTTGGCTTGATGTTCCTGCTGGCAGAGCGTTTTCCGCTGGATCATAAAACAGGAATGAAACTTCTGCTTATGTCCCATGCGCTGCAAAAAAGGCAATATATATTGGGAAAGCTGTTGGGCGGTTTTTTATATGCTTTTTCAATACTATGTATTTTCCTTACCTTAAATACGGCTGTTTATTTCGTGGCAGCTCCATTTCCGATTCCGTTACTTGACTGTATCGTTCCGCTGGTAAAAGCAATTATTGTTTCCGCATTTCCAGTAAGTTTATTTGTCAGTTTGTGTTCGGTTGCCTTACCGGGAATGATAGATATACGATTGTTCTATCTTTTTGCTGCTATATTGTTTGGCATCAATGCTGCTTATGTTGGTTCGGCAAATGCAGCACCATTTTATATGATTACTTCTGGAGATTTGATTCGTTTAATATGGGTAAACCCCAAATGGTCATTTAATGATACTGGAAGCATTATAGCAAATGGGGCTTTTCTTATGGGGAGTGGTCTTGTTTTCGGCAGTTTGTTAATTTTAAGACATAAATTTTGGAGGTCAGAATGATAAGGAGAGCCACAAGTGAGATAAAAATTATAGGGATAAATTTTTTCATCATATCAGCAGCTTTTACATCTGCGCTTATTGTACTTTCTGTGATTGCCGGGGAACTGCTTAATTTTTACCCGGTCAGTTTTGAAGTGATGTTCCCGTTTTTTGTAACAATCGCCGTGGGCGAATGGGGAAAGACACGGGCAGACAGTAATTTTGATATGATTGCTGCACAGAGCAACTCCCTGTTTCATTGGGTACTGCTCCGTTATGTTATCACTTTTGGAATATCCAGTTTATTTGCTATTTTTTGTATGATGCTTTCGTCTGCTTTCAGATACGAATTGCCATTATGGGAACTGCTTATTATTTATCTCCCACCAGCATTCTTTTTGTCATCTTTATGTGCGTTGTTTGGAATTTATTATACCGGGGAACATATAGCAACATTGGCTTGTGGCATTGTGTGGCTAATAGTTCTTTTAGTACGCAGTCTGCTTAGGATTTCGGGCGTAGAGTATATTTATCTGTTTATTAGATACGCTGATGAACAAAATCCTGTTTGGCTATGGAATAAGATCATTATTGCAGCAATCGGTTTATTTTTATGGGGGGTTATTTATTTGAAATGTAAGAAGATTAATAATTTTTGTTTTACATAACGATGAGAGTAAAAGATCTGATGAATTTCCAGCTACCAGCGAAATCATATACAATGAGGATTGATTATTATGACATAAGGGCATGATATATATAGTCTGGAAGAAGCTAAATGTAGTCTAAAAAATCATCAAAAAAAGGAATTATAAATACAGGTACCACCAGCTGAAACTTATAACACAACAACCAATAGGCATGATACAAAAGCCAGCAGAACAGATACCAGTCTGAACTGCTGGCTTTTCTTTTTGGATATGCTATGTCTTTTCGGCCTCCGCGTCGGGGAGGGTACTGTTTTTAGCCAGAGCAGAAGCTGTGGCTACCAGGACGGACAGGGCCTTTTCGTCACAAAGCGTGAGCAGCCTTAAAAGCTCCTGGTATGTAGAGCCGGTCCTGTCATGGTGGTCCTGGAAAATACAATCATCCGCAGAAATATCCAGTGTTCTGCAGATATGGTAGAAATTTTCAATACTGGGAGAACAGCGGCAGCGCTCTAAATCTTTTTGGAAAGACACCGAATGGTCAAGCAGTTCTGCACACTGTGCCTGGGTCAGATGCTTTTTCTTCCTGGCTCTCTTCAGGGCAACACCGAAAACCTGGGCATCATTGATAGATAGAGACATTGTGGTCACCTCCTGTAAGTAGTGTAGTGCCACACCTTATAAAAGTAAAAATGGTATGAACACTCTGAAAAGTAGAGTATCAGACTACTAAACACCCAGACATCTGGTGAACAAAAAAACATGGTTCATCAGGGTTTTGTTTGGGTGCCTTTTTGCGGCCATGGGAGAGGTACATGGTCTGCAGTGAGGAAACATTATAAGCTGGATTATAGCAAAGAAATCTCATTAAAAAAATCATAAGCTTCAAAAGGGCAGAAAACGCCCAAAATGGTAGTGCTACAAACTACTTTTTAGAGGGAGGGCAAAAAACGTGGAAAAAGAACGGTTATCCAGGATGCGATTGGGATAATCGTTCTTTTTGCTTTATTATAAGCGGATCCACCAGAGCCTATTTTATCAGAGGTCCGCCAGTCATGCGTTTGAACCAAATGCAAAAAAGACTGGAGGACGAAAGGATGAAAGAAAAACATACAGATTCCGTGCAGAACCGCTTTACAGCTTATCTGGTAGCTGCCGTAGGGAATACGCGGAAAAAATACTGGGAGCGGAAATACCGGCTGCAAGGCAGGGAATTTGCCCAGGAAGAGCTGCTTGATCGGAAATATACAGACTTTGAGGAGCAATACCGCACCTATGTAGGAGAACATACGGATTTTATTTTTCAGGACTGGCAGAGGTTTGGAGAACTGCTGGCTCTGCTGGAGAGCGACCGTCTGGCCAAAGCCATAAGCCGTCTGAAAGACCGCGACAGGGTACTCCTGTTCGCAAGGGTATATGGAGAACTTACCTTTGCGGAACTGGGGGAGAAGTTCCAGATGGAGCCGAAACAGGCTGAGATGGCATATTACTATGTGCTCAGAAAATTGAGAAAGGAGTTGAATGGAAAGGATGAGTTTTGAGAAATTACTGGAGCAGGCGAAATCAGGGGATAAGAACGCTCAGGAGGAGATCTTCCGGATGTACCGTCCGCTTCTGATAAAAAACGCCATGGAGCAGAACCGGTTTGAGGAGGATCTGTATCAGGAGCTTTCGGCAACCCTGCTGAACTGCATACGGAAATTCCAGATTTAAAAATGGCAGGAAACTGTTGCCATTTTGACATTCTCTGCGTATAGAATGATGTGTCGCAAAAGGTATACCTTTGGAGATATGAAATTCACTATGCTCTTTCAGGCATTTTCCTGTCGCAAAAGGTTCAAAATCAGTTTTGCGATATCGCAGGTCAGATACCATACCTTTTGCGACACGGATTTCTGCAGAATAGGAGGCGGTTTTATGGATTTTGGATATGTGCGTGTTTCCACTAAGGATCAGAACCCTGCCAGACAGATCAGGATTCTGATGGACATGGGGATTGAGGAACGGAACATCTATGTGGAGAAAAGATCCGGACATAACTTTGAACGGGAACGGTATGACATGCTTGTAAACCATATCATGCGTCCTGGCGACAGACTGACGGTGACGGAGTTGAAGCGGTTCGGAAGAAATTACAGGGAAATATATCGGGAGTGGCATCATATTACGAAGGAATTGGGTATGGATATCCGGGTAGCAGACAATAAGATATTGGATACTTCGCTCAATAAGGATTTGCTGGGACAGGTTATTACGGATGTGGTGTTGGCATTGTTGTCCTATGTAGCGGAAGGCGACTGGGAGGAACGGCATGAGCTACAACGCCAAGGAATTGAAACGGCGAAGGAAACTGGAAAGCATCTGGGAAGACCGCGTGTGGAGTACCCGGAGAACTGGGAGGACTGCTATGGGAGATGGAAAAGCGGCGTGATCTCGGCAAGGGAAGCCATGACGCTGACCGGACTCAAGAAGGACAGCTTTTACCGGCTGGTGAAAAAATATGAGGCAGAATTTAATAAATAATCTCTCGGAATCCTGAGAGATTATAGCCAGGTGCTGATGGCAAGGAACCTTGAAAATCGAATAT
>Ga0137308_102019_pt1 | contig 15807 bp, 12 predicted proteins | sample Inofrocosms_June_FD_97181 | JGI IMG/M metagenome (GOLD analysis project Ga0137308, IMG submission 97181) | Mouse cecal microbial communities from Vienna, Austria - N-Acetylneuraminic and N-Acetylglucosamine D2O microcosms_June | ecosystem: Host-associated > Mammals > Digestive system > Large...
GATTGGAGGATAAAGTTATGGGTAGGAAAAAAGAAGAATTATCGATATTTGAACAAATGGGTGGCACTTACACAGAAAAAGACGGTATCTTATATCCCAATATCCGTATTGGCGAAGAAGAAACAGAAGCAATACAGGATACTTTTTCAGGAAAATACGGAGATTTATGGAAAAAGTATCTGAAAGAAAACCAGTCGGATAGATATTATCATCTGGTTCGTTTAGGGCAGCTGAAACAAAAAGCGGAAGAAATCAATGAAGAAGCAAATGAATTGTTGGACAGGATTATGCAGCAGTATTTACAGAAGCATAAACCGGAGAATCCAGATTCTACAATGGAAATGTGGCAGCTTCGGGAACAGGCTAAGGCAATGGCAGAGGAAGTGGTTCTTCAAGATATTGTCTACTGTTATCACTAAATATTGATGCACACGATTTTTGTAAGGTAGATTCTGCGTTTACACGCAGCAAAAATCGGCGCAAAAAACATTATAAAAAAGAGAGGGAAAAATTATGGCGAATATAAGAGAATATAACATGAATGGAACATTGATCTTAGGAATTGATCATGGATATGGAAATATCAAAACAGCACACAGGGTATTTCCAACCGCACTGATTAAGAGTGAGAAAGCGCCAACTTTCAGTAAGGATTATCTGGAGTATGACGGATATTTCTACATTATCGGGGAAGGTCATAAGAGCTTTATCGCTGAAAAGCAGTCAGATGATGATAATTATATCCTGACGCTTGCGGCAATAGCAAAAGAACTGAATGCAAGGGAATTAACCTCTGCCAGAGTGCATCTTGCCGCAGGACTTCCGTTGAAGTGGGTGCAGGCGCAGAGAGAATCCTTCCGCCAATATCTGATGCAGAACAAGATTGTGCAGTTTCGTTATAAAGACAGACAGTACGAGGTTGAGATTGCCGGATGTACAGTCATGCCACAGTGCTATTCCGCGGTGGCGGAAAACTTGAAAGATTTTAAAGGGATGAATTTACTTGCCGACATTGGCAACGGAACAATGAATATCATGTATTTAAACAATGGCAGGGCGATGGAGAGTAAATCATGGACAGAGAAGCTCGGTGTTTTCCAGTGCATACAGCGTATCCGCAATAAGGTGTTGGACGAAACGGGAACAAACCTGATGAACGAGGTCATTGAAAATTATCTGAGGACAGGGGAAACGGATATTGCAGAGCCTTATGCCTCACTCATGAAAGAAGCAGCAGTTTCCTATGTACAGGAGATCTTTCAGAAGCTGAAGGATTATGAGTACAATGAAAGCCTTATGCAGCTTCACTTTATGGGCGGCGGTGCAAGAATCGTGGAAGCTGTTGGGGAATATAATCGGGAGAGGACGCATTTTAATCACGATATTTGTGCGACTGCAAAGGGATATGAATATTACTGTTACATGATTTTGCGGCACAGTCAAATACCAAAAAGGCGGGGTATTTGACTCTCGCGGCATTCGCCAAATGCCCATGCAAGCATGGTCGGTTGGCTCATTGCTCGCGGAAATAAAAAGTGCAGTTAGAAAGAAGGTGCAGGAATGACAGGAAATATCCGTAACCGCAATGTGCGGTTTTATGAGGAAAAGGAGGCTGACAGACGGGCATGGGAAATACTTCATTCAGAAGCTGTCAGGGCATTTCCCTCGCAGAATGACTTTATCATTCAGGCAGTCAATGATTTTTATGACAGGCATTTGGCAATATCGGATGATCCGTATCTGGAAACAAGGGAAAAAGAGGATGCCTTTGCGAACAGGATCGTGGAAAAGGTGGAACAGAAAGTGCTTGGCAACCTGCCACAGCTTATCGGGATTTACCTCAGCAGCAGAATATCTTGGTGATGGGAAATAGTGCGCAGATGGAGAGCTATATGAAAGGCAATGGAGAGACACAGGCATTATATTCCGGCGATGGTATTTTGCAAAAAGGCGGGGAGGCTGAAACAGAGGAACCGGAGGAGAATGAGTTCCTCGATTTCAGTTTTGGCGGATAGCCGGAATGGGGGTTCTTAGGGGGCAAAGCCCCCTGAGCAGGTAGCACCGGTGGCGCAGACAGTGAGGAAGAAATAAAAATCGGGGTGTCCGACAGGCACTCCGATTTTTATTTTTGACGAACTGGCAAGCCAACGGTACTACCTGCCTATATCATTCCCTCCACATCGGCGGCAGGTGGAAAAGCGACTGAATTGAACGCGATGTGGGAAAGCCGGACGGAGCGCAAAGCGAGGGGAGGCTTTCGTCTGGGAGCTGCGTTTTTGCAGCGGACAGACTTATGGGAATGATGTGCCCTGCTTACAGAGCATTTCTATGACAAAGGCTACAGAGAATACGGTAAATGGCATTGAATGGACACAAAGGAAAGGGGGATTGTAGCCAATATTTTAAATAAAAACATGATATTGAAAATGTAGCCATTAGTGCAATTTCTTGTAGCCAATATAATAAAGGTGGATACAGGGAGTGCGAATTTGGGAGCCACACACGTTGAGGAGAATGTGTCTGGTTCTTTTTTAATGCAAGGTTGTTTTTTTAGAAGATAGATAGAACATTATCAGATTGGAGGAAATTTATGGGAAATAGGACAAGGGATAGAGTAATCTATATCCGAACCGATGAAAAGTTGCAGGCAGAGTTTGAAAAACAAAAAGAAGCCAGCGGATATGGCAGCAATGCAGATTTTATAGATTATCTGTTGCGGGTAAGTCAAGGAAAACAGGCAGATGGCGTTACTCTGAAGGGTGTGCGTAATTTATTGTCAGAGCTTTCGGCGGAACTAAAAAAACAGGGAGTCAATATCAACCAGATAGCAAAGATACTCAATACCTATGGCGGTATGGATATGAAGCAGCCGCTTGAATATACGGAATACAGATATAAACAAATTGAAAACAGCCTGCTGCGCATATGGGAGAAAATAGCCTGATCAGGAATAAAGAATAAGAGGGGGATATGATCTATGGCAGAGGTTTATGGAAATGTCAATGTGAATTACAGTTACTGCAAATCTGTCGCACAGTTAAAAAGTGCGGCAGATTATATTCTTGGAACGAAAAAAGAACAGATTAAAGAAAGGATCCAGAAGACAAGACCGGATCTGTACGGAGCGTTTGGGTGTAACAGGGATAATTTTGCTAACAGTCTGCTTATAACAAGGAAGATGCACGATAAAAAATATTCGCGTTACAAACAGAAAGATATTCTGGCACATAAGATGTCGATTTCCTTTCATCCGGATGATAATGATAAGCTGACCTATGAGGAAGCAGATAAGATAGCAAGGGAATTTGCGCATAAATTTTTTTGGAGCAAGGGATATGAAGCAATGTGGGCGGTGCATACGGACACAGAGCATATCCATGTGCATTTTATTGTGAGCAGCTGTAATCTGAAGGACGGTAAATCTTTCCGTAGGGGAATGCCAGAATTGAAAGAGATGTCGCAGTTTTTCGGGGAACAGTGCAAGAAACGGGGATTGACACATTCGGTCAGGAATACATTCTATAATGAGGAACGGACGCAGGAACGGAAAAGTTTTGCGGAATGTCAGATGCAGAAGCATGATAAGCTGTCTTTTAAGGAAGAGATCAAGACTTATGTAAGACTGACAATGAACAGCACTGAAACAAGAACGCTTGAGGATGTGGTGGAGATGTTAAAGAAAATATATCTCATGGATATACGATTAAAAGGGAATACCATTAGTTATGCACTTCCGTACCATGCGGGTGAAACAGGAAAAGCGCAGGCGGTCAGAGGAAGTAAACTTGGAAGCCGATTTACAGTGGCAGGGATCAGACAGTATATGCAGGAAAAAGAGCAGAAGCAGGTGGAATACAGGCGTACCATGAAGGATATTGAGGAAGCAAAGCAGTATATTGATGATTATGGGGACTGGCGGGAGGAGGCGAAAAAAGGCGGAGATTCATTTTATGAAGCATTTGACCACTTTCAGGCAGATCATGATGTATCTGAAAATGATGAAGAAATCTTTTACGGAAGTGTTTTTCAGGAGTTCAATGAACAATGGCAGGGGAAAAACCAAGCTGTTTCAGAGCAAAAATCAGAAGTAAGCAAAGAGGAAAAAGTAGATTTTTCAAAGCTTTCTTTAGAAGAACGTGCAAAGCTGCTTCCTCCGCCGACAAGTGATCAAATGGCAGAACTGAAAGAGTATCAAAAACGGATGGGATACGATGAAAGTAAAATGAAAAGTATGAAATATAAGATGACAGTCTATAACGAATTTCTAAAAGAGTATGAGTATCGGAAAAAGCATTATGGAGTGAAAGATAATGTCCAGAAAAAGCGGAGGGATAGGGAACGATGATTTTCAATGAAAAGCTTGTTTGTAAGTTTAGTATGCAATTGCTGTTTAATGGCGAATTTCTCTATTATTAGTAAATGTGCTATTGATATAGAAACTGTTCTCTAGATGTTTAATATATTCGGGATGGAAATCAATGTATTGAAAGACTTTTTTCAAATATTAGATCTAAGAATATTATAACGAAAAAAAGTAATCACAAAACATAAAATATTGAAAAATGCTATAGCATATGCTATATTTTAACATGGAGGGGTGGACATATGCATTTTAGTGAAATAATTAAACATATCAGGCAAGAATTGAGAATTACGCAGGAGGAGCTGGCTCATGAGTTAAATGTAAGTTTTTCTACAGTCAATAGATGGGAAAATGGACATAGAATTCCTGCAAAATTGACAATAAGATGTATTATAGATTTTTGCAGAAATAATTCAGTAGATAAGGATGTGATATCTGCATTAGAAAAACTATAGAAGTGCAAAAAATCATTTGATGTGTTTATTAGCAAATGATTCAGCTTGGAGGATAATGATGTATATTAAAAATATTCATATAGAGAATTTTCGTAATTTCCATTGTATAGATATCCCGTTAAAAAAGCTTACAATTGTTATTGGTGAAAATGATGCAGGGAAAACAAACTTCTTGGATGCGGTACGATTAGTATTAAATAATAATGGTTTTATGTATTCTTCTCGTTCCTTATCCATTACAGATATAAATAAAGATTCTGCTGACGTATTTCTAAATTATTTGAAAGATAACACAGATGAAATAACTAAAAATCTGAATGATAATGAATTTATGAAAGCAGTATATGAAAAAATTCCTATAGTAAAAGTACGAATTAGCTTCGCAGATGCAAAGACAGAATATCAAAAACAACTATTGAAAGACTGGATTAATTTGACTGATGAAGAAGAAATATGCTTTGAAGTAGAGTATTCTTTTGCTCCGACAAAATTGAGGGAATTTATAGAGGAGTGCCTTTTTCTTCAAGACAAGGTAGAAAACTTTATGCTTCCGGTCGAAAAATATGAGTACAGAATTTATTCTGTGAATAATTTCAAGGGGATAAACAAAGATAAATTAAAGAATTTCAACATAAGTGTTATAAATGCGGAAAGAGATACATTTTCGGAAAGCGATAAGCAAAATTCATATAAAATAGTAAGTTCGTTGATAGAGAGGAGCATCACGAAAGAGGATAGGGCACAGATTGAGGATTCCTACAATAAATTTTTTGATGAAATTCAAGATATAAAGTCTTTCAAAAAAATATTTGAAAAGATGCAGGAGAATGAAAAGTTTGAAAACTTAAAAGATTTCATTGACGAGATGAAATTAATACCTAATTTCCCTAATTTGAAAAATATATTTACCAATATAAATATTGGATATGGAGAAGAATTTCTTTACCAAAAGGGATTAGGGACAAGGAATTTTATGTATCTGGTTCTGTTATTTAGTTATTTCCAAAATAATGATAAGATTTTCAATTTACTATGTATTGAGGAACCCGAAGCGCACCTGTGTGTCAATAATTTCAATTTGGTTTTGGATTTTATCAAAAAGAGTGCGGAAGTGCAAAATGATTTCATGCAATTGTTGATTACTTCTCATAATCCGAAAGTAATCAATAAATTGAAATTGAATAATGTGGTTATTCTGAAAAATCAGAAAGCAATATCGTTGGATAAGGTGGATGTTGGATTAGTTAATTATTTGGCAAAACGTCCTAATTTTGATATATTAAAGATTTTATTTTCCAAACGTCTGATTTTGGTTGAAGGACCTACGGAAGAAATGTTTATAAATACTATGCTCGATAAAGAAGTAGGAATTTTAAATGAAATAGAAGTTATCGCAATCGGACATAAAGGATATAAAACCTTTTTGGACATCTGGCTGTTAATTCATAAAGATGATCCCACCAGTTGTATAGGTGTTGTAAGGGATTTTGATGATCAGCCAAATGCGAAAAATGAGCATCAAGTGTACGATGATACATATAAAAACATATTTGTGCGAACAACAGAAAAATATACATTAGAAGATGACTTGGCAGCGGCAGGAGCAAATGAACAAAATATAAAAGATTATTTTGATACGGACGAGGATGCTGCAAAATTTCTTAAAGACAGCAAGACAGATAATATGAGACGGTTATGTGAAGCTATCTCTGAAAATGAAATAGTGATAGAAATGCCTAAACATATAGGAGAAATAATTGAGTGTGTGAAAAATTACTAAGTCAAATACAAATTGCTGGAGCAGGTGCAGGAAAAACATATACATTAGCAGAGAAAATATTAGTGCGTCATCATAAAAAGGATAATGACAAAATAATATATGCAATTTCTTTCACAAATTATGCGAAACGTAATATTGAGCAGAGAGTAGCGGAATTAAACAATGGATTAATGCCTTCAGATATTTGCATTGAGACAGTTCACAGTTTTTTATTGAATGAAATAATATATCCGTTTAGCCAGTATTATTTTGGCAAAGCTTTTTCAAAAGCTACATCAATGAAATTGCCTATTGAAATAAAACTACAAAAATATCAGTTAAAACGTGTGAATGAAAGAGGTATTATCCATAATTCGCAGGTTTTTAATAAAGCAAAACAAATGATTGTAGACGGAAAGGGAGAAACAAAAGCGAAGCATAGAAAAAAAGAACTGATTATAGAATACCTGCAAGCATCTGTTGATGCATTGTTTATAGACGAAGCGCAGGATTTAGATGCTGATGCATTAACTCTATTTGGAAAATTGTCTGAAAGTATATATGCATATATCGTAGGCGATCCAAAACAGTCTATTAAATATCCTAAAGATTTTAGAGAATTTACAGAATGTATTAGAGAGAATAACTCGGTATTCCATATGCTTTCACCAAATACAATTACAAGAAGAATGCCTGAATGTCATTTAAGAATATCAAATCTATTTTGTCCAGCGGATGAACGGCAAACTACAATAAGCGATGTAAAGGGAGAAATATATTACTTATATTCAACAGATGAGAAATTTTCAAAGCTATATGAATCATTTGATTTTCTTAAAGCATTAATTTACATTAGACAGGAAACAGATACATTTACAACGCAAGATTCTAAATCGTTTTTTTCGTTAGAAGAAACCGTTCGTGAAAAGTTATTGGAAAAAATTAATTCCGACTATGATAGTGATGCTTTTGTGAAGTCTATAGAAAAATATTTTATTAATTTGACTTTGAAAAAAGGAGAAAAAGGAGCAATCCAGTCTTTTACAAAACACTTTGGTATAACATTGGAAAACAATGAATATGCAAAGTTAATTAATGATCTGAAGATTGAGAATAAGGAGAAAAAGCTTAAGGTCAAAAGTATTGATAAAATAAAAGGACTTGAGAATGAGCTGTGTATGTTTATTATGGATAATACGATATTAGAGTATTTATTTGGAAAGAAACAGGAAACAAATAAAGAAATGATGCGTCTGTATGTAGCACTTACCCGTTCTAAGTCTGATTTGATTTTAGTCATTGATAAACCTAGCATAAAAAAGTTTACGGATAAGCAAATCGAAAAGGGATTTTCTGAACTTAATATACCATATGTTACAATGGAGTATATAGAAAAGATTGAAAATCGAAACAAGGTTTAGGATAAAATTTTAATTTAGGAGATGGTGTTTATACAATTTTATGATAAATATGGAGGATAATCATGGCAGCAGGAACTACCAATATAGGATTTGAAGAGAAATTATGGCAGGCAGCAGATAAATTACGCTCCAATATGGATGCAGCAGAATATAAACACGTAGTATTAGGGCTTATATTTTTGAAATATGTTTCTGATTCATTTGAAGAAAAACACCAACAATTATTAGCAGAAGGTTATGGAGATGAAGAAGATAGAGACGAATACATAGCAGAAAATATTTTCTATGTACCTATAGACGCTCGATGGAGTGAAATTAAAAAGTATGCCACCAGTACGGATATTGGCAAAGTTATAGATCATGCAATGGATGCAATAGAAAAAGAGAATGATTCATTAAAGGGTGTTTTAACTAAAAATTATTCTCGTCAAGAGTTGGACAAAACAAGGCTTGGAGAACTTGTGACACTCTTTACGAATATTGAAGTTGGTTCAACAGCAGCGCAGGAAAGGGATGTTTTAGGCAGGGTATATGAATATTTTTTAAGTAAGTTTGCTAGTGCAGAGGGAAAACTGGGAGGGGAATTTTATACGCCTTCCTGTATTGTCCGTACTCTTGTTTCCATGATAGAACCATTTGAAGGACAGATTTTTGATCCGGCTTGTGGAAGTGGCGGTATGTTTTGCCAGTCAGCACGATTTGTAAAGGAACATCAGGGCAATGTAAGGGATATTTCCATTTTTGGTCAAGAGAGCAACCCTACTACATGGAAACTGGCAAAGATGAACTTGGCAATCAGGCAGTTGGAGGCGAATCTTGGAAAGCATAATGCAGATTCGTTCCACGACGATCAACATAAGATGTTAAAAGCAAATTACATATTAGCTAATCCACCATTTAATATTTCGGATTGGGGCGGAGAACGATTACAGGAAGATATTCGTTGGAAATATGGCATTCCTCCTGTTGGAAATGCGAATTTCGCTTGGCTTCAACATATGTTGCATCATTTGAATCCGGCAGGTGGTGTGTGCGGCACAGTTTTAGCGAATGGTTCTAATACATCAAATGAGGGAAATATCCGTACAAATATGGTAAAAGGTGATGTTGTGGAATGTATCGTAGCGATGCCAAGTCAGCTTTTTTATTCTACAGGTATTCCGGTTTCACTGTGGATTATGAGAAAGGGAAAAGGAGTGTATTCCAAAGGGAAAGTCTTGTTTATTGATGCTAGAAAGCTTGGTCATATGGTGGATAGAAAAGTTCGGGAACTGTCGGAGGAAGATATTCAGAAAATAGCTGTTACCTATCGGAATTGGTGGAAGGGAACAGGATATGAGGATGTGCAAGGCTTCTGCAAGGAAGCGACTATAGAAGAAATCGAGGCACAGGATTTTATCTTGACACCGGGAAGATATGTTGGTATTGAGGAACAAGAAGATGACGGAGAGCCATTTGAGGAAAAAATGCAGAGGCTGACATCGGAACTTTCAGGGTTGTTCGCAGAATCCATAGAACTTCAGAATGAGATTCGTGAAAAATTAGGGGCTATTGGCTATGAACTATAAAAAAATTAAAGTTAGAAGGTGTGAAGATGTCTAAATGGAATAGTGCTATACTTTCAGATGCCGTTGAGCTTGTTATTGATTATCGTGGAAAAACACCAAAAAAATTAGGAAGTGATTGGTGTAATGATGGATATAGAGCGTTATCTGCAAAAAACATAAAGACTGGGCAAATAGTTCAAGAGGATACTATTCGATATGTTGATGAAGAATTGTATCATAAATGGATGAAAGAGGAAATAAAAAAAGGGGACATCATTGTTACATCTGAGGCCCCATTTGGTCAGATTTATTATTGGGATTCAGACGAAAAAATTGTACTTAGCCAAAGATTATTTGCGATAAGAATTAAAAAGGAATTTGATGCACGTTATATTTATCAATATATGACGACACCATTATTTTATGAAGAAATGTCTGCACGTGCGACAGGTACTACGGTTATTGGATTACGCCAGCCTGAATTAATGAAATGTAAGATAAAATATCCTAATATAGAAATACAGAAAAAGATTAGTGCAATTTTATGTGCTATTGATAGAAAAAAAAAAAATAATATGTTGATAAACGAAAATTTACAACAACAAGCTCGTGCCGTATTTCAGGCGTGGTTCATTGATTATGAACCATTCGGTGGTGCGGCTCCGTTAGCTTGGCATCCATCCACATTGGGACAAATAGCAGAACTAAAAACCGATAGTTGGTCGCCAGCCAAAAATCCTGATGTCATAGTCGAGCATTACAGTATCCCCGCATTTGACGAGCAACATTACCCAGTATTTGAGATCGCAGCTGGAATCAAGAGTAACAAGTACATTCTCAATTCAAATTCAGTGATGATTTCCAAACTGAATCCTGATACCAAGCGTATATGGAGACCGTTGTGCCTTTCGGCTCATTCCGTTTGCTCTACGGAATTCATTGTTTATGAGGCAAAGAAACAAGAACAGCGAGATTATATTTACTCGATTCTTGATAGCACTCCGTTCCTTAATCATCTTTGCTCTCATACAACTGGATCAACCAATAGCCGTCAACGAGCAACACCAAAAAGCACTTTAGACTTTACTTTGTGCTTGCCTCCTGATTCCATTATCGAGGATTTCTGCCAGATTGTTACTCCTATGTACGATTTAATTGCTTCCAACATTGTGGAGAATCAGTCGTTAGCAAAAACAAGGGATAGCTTACTTCCTCGATTGATGTCCGGCGAGCTTGATGTCTCCAACATCCAGATCTAAGCCGCTAAATTATCGTTTATTATAGAAGGAATGTTATGAAACTTAGCTTAAACCCTGAACTAAATAAGCACCTGAGAGAAAAAGTAAATGAATGGCATAACTTTACTTATGAAAAACAGGCAAATTTTAAGTCTCCCGAAAAGAGAGGAAAAGTTATAAAAGCACAAGCATACAATTGCTTGTGTGCCTGTATGGATCGCATTGATGAGTTGGTTGAGCATTGTAATACTTTGGATATTAATTCGTTGTTTGGTCTGTATGATATTTTCAATTATGGTCAAACCTTAGTTGACTGTATAAGTATGATTTCAAAAATTTATGATATTCCATATGAAACAGAGGGAGACATATCGTGTTTTAATCAAAAAGGGAGTGATGGCAGCGGTAATGATGAGAAGTATTTTAAATATCTTCGTTCGCTTTGCTCTGTACATCCCGTTGAAACAAGTCAGCACAAAGTATATCAAGGTGATGAACCTGAGTGGTGTCCTTATATTTCAGGACATAGTGCAGTGTTTCCAATGCTTGTCATTAATAATCCTGAATTAAAAGGTGCAGATTTTTATGCAGTAGTTTACAGAAATGATATGGAGTTTAATAAATATGTTCCAGTTAAAATTTCAGAAATAATGCAGTATTTGAATAAACGGTACGAGTATATAGAAAAAATTATTCAGGCAATTGATAGGTATAATAATGATATAGTGGAAAGGCTGATCGAAAAACATATTCCTTTTCCAGAGGAATTTGATGATTATGTAGATTATTTATTTTCACTCAAAGATGCAATAGCTGAGAGGACCGGCAACAAAGAAGATTTTCATGTTAAAGAATGGATTGCTGTTATGAAAGCTCACTTTGCTGATAAAAAGATGCAGGTAGAGTTACAGGAATATCAGGAAGCAATGAAAGCTGGAATAAAAGAAATACATAATAAATTGCAAGGAATGAGTATAGAGGATTGTTTTAATAAATATCCGATTCAGTATCGTATAGATTTTATTTCTAATGGGTATGCATTAGAAAAACTGCAATATCTTGAGGATAAATTTGCGAGTATGCCCGACGAAGAGGCGTATAAGTTAATTGAACAAGGCGGAGTGTCTTTTACAAGTGACAGGATAAGTTTAATGCTTTTTATTATTTCAGAAGCACAAAAAGCTAATTTATCGGAAGAAGAAATGATGGATGTTGCAAGACAAATTGATGGTAGGTTTAAGACTACAAATTCGGAATGGGCAAGAATACAATTGAAAATAATAGAGCCATGCTTTAAGAACGAAATAGAATTTGATTATTCATTAGACGACTGGTATTTACATTTGCAGATAGAAATCGCTTTTTGGCGTATGTCAAAGAAAAAATAAAAGGAAGGATTGCTGATTTATGCCAATTAATGAAAATACATTAGAACAGGTTATCATATCAGAACTAGAGGAAAAAGGATATGAGTATCTCTATGGACCGAACATTGACAGAGATTACCATGAAGTAATTCTTAAGGATTATTTTAATTCCGCTATGTTAAAAATTAATCAAGGCATTACAATAGAGATAATAGAAGAAACCTATAAAACAATAAAAAATCTCGGATTGCTTAAGTTAGAAGATATGAATGCTGCTTTCCATAAATATTTAGTTGAAGGAGTACCGATTCCTTACCGAGTGAATGGTGAGCCAGCAACATTTACAGTTCATCTGATTGATTTTGAAAATCCGGAAGCAAATGATTTTAAGGTTATCAATCAGTATACCATCATAGAATACAAGAACAAAAGACCGGATGTACTCATTTTTATTAATGGTATTCCGATGGTGCTTTTTGAATTAAAAAATATGGTAAATGCTGATACTACGGTAGAGGACGCCTATAAACAGATCAAAAATTATCAGTTGGATATTCCTACATTGTTTTATTACAATGCTTTCAATGTCATCAGTGATGGCTTGGATACAAGAGTGGGTACGATAACATCTGATTTTACAAGATACATGACATGGAAGTCAGAAAACGGGGAAAGACCAGAAGAGTCCGGTGTAAATTACTTTACAACGCTGATTAATGGTGTATTTCCGAAGGAAAGGATACTTGATATTATCCGTAATTTTATTGTGTTTCAAGACAGCAAAGGAAAGACAATGAAAATAATGGCAGGCTATCATCAGTATTTTGCAGTCAGGAGAGCAGTTGAACGTACTAAGAAATCAATAGAAGAAAACAGCCGAAAGGTTGGCGTGGTATGGCATACACAGGGGAGCGGCAAAAGCCTGTCTATGGTGTTTTACACAGGATGTATTGTCAGCGATCCTCAATTTCATAATCCAACTATCGTTGTCCTTACAGACCGCAATGATTTGGACAACCAGCTTTTTGGGACATTTTGCGCCAGTTCAAAATTACTGCTGCGTCAGACGCCAAAGCAGGCACAAAACAGAGAAAATTTAAAAGAGCTGCTACGGGTAAATGCTGGCGGGATTATATTTACCACGATTCAAAAGTTTGAAGAAAGCAGTGAAATTCTAAGCGAGCGAAGCAATATTATTTTTATGGCTGACGAGGCGCATAGGTCACAGTATGGGCTTGATGGCAAATTGGATAGAAATACAGGCGAGTGGAAGTATGGAATGGCAAAATATATGCGTGATTCACTTCCCAATGCCACTTTCATAGGATTTACCGGAACACCGATTGATTTTGATGATAAATCTACGGTTGAAGTTTTTGGTGATTACATAGATATTTATGATATGACACAGGCGGTTGAGGATGGCGCAACGGTGCCTATTTATTATGAAAACCGTACTGCAAAGCTCAAGCTGAATGCAGACTTGTTAAAGAAAATAGATGCAGAATATGATAAACTGGCAGCAGAGGCTTCCGAGATTACCATAGAGAAATCCAAATCCGATTTATCATCCATAGAGGCGATCATCGGATCAAAGGAACGGCTGGGTATGTTGGCGGATGATATCATTGCGCATTATGAAGACAGGCAGTATGTTCTGACGGGGAAGGCAATGATTGTTTGTATGACACGCAGGATTGCCATTAATTTGTATAAAATCATTTTGGAAAAGCGCCCTGAATGGAAAAATAAGATTAAGGTAGTACTTACTTCCAGTAATAAGGATGAAGAAGAATGGCATGATATTATTGGAAATAAGGCATACCGGGATCAGCTTATGGTTGAATTTAAGGATGAAAAGAACGAATTCAAGATTGCCATAGTTGTGGATATGTGGCTGACTGGTTTTGATGTTCCATCAATGGCAACCATGTATATAGATAAGCCGATGAAAGGTCACAATCTGATGCAGGCGATTGCGCGTGTAAACAGAGTGTATAAGGATAAAGAAGCCGGACTGATTGTTGATTATATTGGTATGGCGGCAGAATTAAAAAGTGCACTGAGCCAGTACACCAAGAGGGATCAGGACAAAATTTCTGACTTAGGACAGGCTTATTCGATTGCGATTGGAAAACTTGAAATTATGAGAGATTTCTTTTACGGATTTGACTATTCAGCGTTCTTTGGAGATTCAGATACAGAACGACTGGCTGTTATTGCTGATGGTGTAAATTTTGCCCTTGAATTTGAAGAAGATGAAAAGAAAGAGTACATCAAAGAAGCTACTGCACTCAGTCAGGCAGAAACGTTATGCCGAAGTCTGTTTGATTCATCCACAAAGCAGGAAATTGAATTTTTTAAGAGTATTAAGGCTGGGCTCTGCAAATGCGGAGGACGCGTAGGTATTACCTCAAATGAAATCAATGCGAGAATAATGACAATGCTTGAACAGGCAATAGAACAGGACGGAGTGTATAATATATTTGCACAGGCTGGTAAGAAGAATACTGAAATTTCAATATTATCTGGTGAATACATGGACAAAATCCGTAAGATGAAGCATAAAAACATAGCGGCAGAAATGCTGCGTAAATTGTTGGAGGACAACATTCGTGTATTTGCAAGGACGGGTGTTGTAAAGTCACAGCTTTTTTCGGAGAAGATGCAGAACTTATTAAAAATGTATAATAACAGATTGATTACCAGTGCAGAGGTGATAGAAGAATTATTGAATCTGTCAAGAGAAATGGCAGAAGCTTATAAGGCTGGGGATGAAAAGGGTTTGTCCGTGGAGGAGCTGGCATTTTATGATGCGCTGGCAGCAGATCCCGAAGTCTTTAAAAAGATGCAAGATGAGGTTTTAGTGGAAATGGCACAGGAATTGACTGAATTAATTCGTAGGAGCAGGACGGTTGACTGGGATAAGAAAGAGTCTGCTCGTGCTTATATGCGAACGCAGGTAAAACATCTTCTGAGAAAGTATAAGTATCCGCCGGAGAAAGCTAAAGGAGCTATTGACATCGTGATTAAGCAGGCGGAGCTGATGAGCAGTAATATTAAGCCTGAATCAGTAGTTTATGATTTTCAACCAAGGACAAAACCTTTGATGGTGGCAGAGGATTCAGTATATGGCATGAATGAAAAAAATAATGTGTGATTTGTCAGACAGTGTCTGACAAATTTAGAGAGGAAATGCTATGGATGAATTGGTAAAAAATTCAGCAGGTTTTGAAAAAATGATTTCGGATATTGAAGCATTGGTAAATACATCAAAAAATGAATTAGCGACATCAATAAATAAAGTGATGACGGTGACTTACTGGAGCATTGGAAAATACATTGTTGAATTTGAACAGGATGGCAATGCGAAAGCAGCATATGGAAAAAATTTGCTTTCCACAATATCAAAGGAGCTGACATTACGTTTGGGAAAAGGGTATAGTCGTCCAAACTTAAATAATATGAGAAAGTTTTATTTAAAATATTCAAATTGTCAGACAGTGTCTGACAAATTATCATGGTCCCATATATGCGAATTGATAAAAATAGATGATGAACTCGAACGCAGCTTTTATGAGAAAGAATGTGTTGTGGAAAACTGGAATGTCAGAACATTGCGGAGACAGATGGATTCAGCGTTGTTTTTGCGATTGG
>Ga0137308_102020_pt1 | contig 15807 bp, 11 predicted proteins | sample Inofrocosms_June_FD_97181 | JGI IMG/M metagenome (GOLD analysis project Ga0137308, IMG submission 97181) | Mouse cecal microbial communities from Vienna, Austria - N-Acetylneuraminic and N-Acetylglucosamine D2O microcosms_June | ecosystem: Host-associated > Mammals > Digestive system > Large...
ACCGCTTACTGGGATACGGTTTGTGGTCTCGCAGCCGAAGCAGTCGTTCGCCGGCGTGGGTGAGGTACCAGACTAAGCCGCTGGAGCCTGCCCGTACTCCACCGATGCGCCGGGAAAGGCTGTCAACCAGTCCCAGCTCTTTGAGCTTTTTAAGGTTACGGCTGGTGGCTCTGAGGGCGGCAGCGGGAGTGGCAGCTTCCAGAAAATACAGGCGCTGTACCTGCCCGGTGAGCAGATAGCGGTATTTTTGCACCGCTAAAAGCACCTGTCGGTCACGGTCGCTGAGAGCTATGTCAATCGCTGCTAGTTGTTGCCGGGAAATTCGTCGGTGTTCGTCCGGAGCCTTGCCGGGCATGGTGGTATCTTTAGCAGGAATGCTAAAGGAATCCTGCACGTTAAATTTAGAGAAGTCCGGCGTGGCGGGCGTTTCCGGCTTTTGTTCGCCGTCCTGGGGCGATGGGTGATTAGTCATGAGCGTTTTCTCCTTCCAATGGCAGCATCGTCAGGATTTTCTCCGGCGGTGCTGTCGTAATTAAATATTTTTAGGTAGTCTTCCTCCACTTGTGCGGCAGACATGCCGTAGGTCGTCTGGCTCCGGGCACGAAGCTCAGCAACATCCTGTAAGGCTGGCGGAGGTGGTAAAGTTTGCCCTTGAATCCAGCCCGTGTTTCTTCTATTTGACTGGAAAGAGGTGTAAACCCGGTAGCGTGGCAAACTCATAAAGTCCTCCGCTGTAAGCTCCGGAGCCATTGCTGCCATATCCTTGGCATCTTTACTATTTAGCCCGAACACTATCTTGTTCCTGGCATTAGCATCAATACCGGAGCGGATGTTAACTGGTAGCTGGTCGCGATACTGGTGGGCTAGTGTTAAGCCTACACCGAGTCCTCTTGCCTGAGCTAAAGCATCCGATAAATCGGTGGGCAGGCTGAGGTAGTCCTGGAGCTCGTCAATGTAAACCTCAACGATATGTCGTTTTTCTGCTGGCAGACTAGCTCGTGATAAAGCTAAAGTCCAAGTTAAGCCGACAATTAGACTCCCCAGCAATTTGGCGGTTTCTCCTCCCACCAAGCCTTTATTGAGCGGTATAAGTACAATCCGGCGCTTATAAAATAAGTCTGTTAATGAGAACTTCGGCTTTGCTTGTCCGAGTACATTCCTTAGTCCCGGACGAAGCAGGAACTGGCGCAGCTTATTTAGTACCGGGTCAGTCTGCTGTCGGCGCTCTGAGTCCTTTAGCTCCTCATATTGTAGCCAGAAGGGTTTGAGAGCAACTTTATCTTTCACTTGAGCCGTAATCCTCCGGCGGAAGTTATTGTCTGTAAGAAGTGGCGGAAGCCAGAGCAGTGTAGCATCTTCCACCTCCACCAGTGTGAGCAGAGCTGCGTTGAGAATATCTGCAATTCTAACACCCCAGCTATCGCTCCATATCTCCTTCAGCACAGACAGAATCGCATCTGCAATCAATGCTTTGTTGCCGTATTCCTTAAACGCCAGCGGGTTAAACCCACATGGACATGGATCAGATGGATCTATTACAACTACATCCTCAATGCGTTCCTCTGGAATTCTGGCAAGGACATCATTAACCAGGTCAGCTTTGGGGTCAAGTACCAGTACGCTTCTTCCGGCTTTGATATCTGCCAGAATTAGATGCAACATCGCTGTGCTTTTTCCCGAGCCTGACGGACCTAAGCACACTGTATGCTCCAGTGAATCCTGCGGAGAAATACTGAGTTTCTTAGGATTTATAGCATCCATTGACACCGCAAAACTCCGATTGTTGTGTTTGTTGGTTGGGCTATAATACCAAGTAGGTGGCAAAGTTAGTTTTGGATGGAGCCCTGGTGTACCCGGCAGTTCTTCCTCCCCGGCTGGGAGTAGCAGAAAGTTAGCTAACTCCTTCACGGATAAGCTCAGTGGAAAATGCCATGGTACATGTGCGGTATTGAGGTTATTTGGTTTAGCGGCTTCCTCACGTATCCTTACGCCTACTGATTCCAAAGTCCTAAACGCACTGAGAATACTGCGTAAGCGGAAAATGGCATTTTCTCCTGCTACACCAATCCGAACCACGGCTTGGAAAATCTGTTGCTCGGCTTTTTCTTTGACGGTTTTACGGCTCTCAGCGGAGGCTTTCTGCACATCCCCTAGAATAATCTGCAGCCATGAAGCGTGTGGGTCGTCCAGATTGCTGGGCACTGGGGAAGGGGCATAAGCCCTCCCCAGTACAATTTGTACTACCGTTTCCGCGTCCGTCTTATTTTCCATAAATGCCGCCAGTCCTGCCCGAATGACTGATTCTGTAATGTCAGTCTTAAGCGATAACTCGGGGTGAGTTATCTTAAGCTGTCTGGCGATACCAATAGGCTTCCGGCTGTCGATAGCAATATCGTGACACTGGATATCCCCGTGTGCTTTGATTGCTTCCTCTATACTTTTGATGTACTTATAATCAGCACCAAGCAGATAACTGACTTTCCCATTAGAGCTACGGATTTCCCAGATCACGGAACCTCGCGGTGTAATAGCAGCGAGATGTGAGAGTAGTTCCCACACCGCTTTTATGTCGTATGGTCGATGCCAGACTACCTCCTTCCAGCAAATATTCTCTATCTGGTGTTTTCTCATGAATGCCCACTCCTTTCTTTTTCTACCATTGTCCGTCATGTTTATATTTCCAGATACGGTAAGTGATTACTACCGCAGTAATGATGGTGGCGATAATAGCAAGCACTGGCCAGACTTCGAGAATCCATTCTACGGCTGTGTGGATAAAGAAGGTACTGAGCATCAGCATGAAAGCGGCTTCCAAAATGCGGTCGAGCCATTTCTTTGGCGGTTCCAAGCATCTACACCTCCCGTTCTATATCTGCTGGGTTCACTTTATCGCTGTACTTTGGCACAGGATAGCCGGGGATAACAATGTCGCTGTCGATCTCGTTACCCCAGCAATCCCAGCCGGGCTGACGGCGGCGGGCGAAGAGCTCGAGGTATGGCGGGTGTGATAATCGTTCTATAACAGCAAATTGTTCCTCAGGCTTGTGGCTATGGTCTTGCTGTGGGCAAAACATCCAATTGGGCTGCGCTTTGAACCGTACTGGTGCCTTACCACGGGTCGCAAACAGACATGTCTCACTGGCATTGCGGATGTAATTTCCTAGAAGTAGCCGAGGTTTTATCCAGTATAGCGGGCTACGGTAAGTAAAGCCCCAAGCTTTGATCACATCTAGCCCCTCCTGCAACAAAGCATTGGGAATCCACAGATACAGATGTGCATTTTCTGCTGCCAAATCGGATACTGGCATGGCTTTAATACGATCCAGCGACATCAATGGATAATGACTCTCTGCACTTCGAACATTTGTTTTTCCTTTCTGCGTCGGATGTTTCCAGGGCGGATCTGCCAGTATGGTCTTAAAATGCTTTGTTACTTTATTTTGATTTTCTGTATTATGATTACTTTTTTCCATATATTTCTTCCTTTCTTATAGCTCGTGCGGCTTTGGTGCCATTTAACGACAAAACCGCATCAGAAAAAATTGTTAATGCTTATAGTTTTCTGGGCGATGCGACACCTGCTAACAGGGGTCAAAGGGCATTTTAGGGACATCAAAAAACGCTGTTGTAAAATAGTACAATATGTCTTGATAAATCCAGCAATGCGGCTTTTACTACCGTCTATTGGCTTCTTGAAGCATTGCTCTATAAGCCGACACACAGGAGCTTCTGATGTTATTCTGAGCTTGGATAGTCTTCCGGTACATCATGATTTCTTTTAGGAGCTCTTTGCGCTCCCAGATAACATAAACAAGGAATAATCCAGCAAATATCCCGCAGATAACAGACAAGATAATAACAGCTAATTTTAGTTCCATAATAGTCATCATAGGGTTCACCTTTCTTTCTGCTACAGTCTTCTGGCGCAAATTACTTTTTGAACCAAAAGACTGTGGCTAAGCATTGTGTTTAGTGGTCTTCGGTTGTAAAAAAGAGCTACTGTTGTCCAATCTGCTGTAGGGTTCGCATAGTATAGGCATCTACGATAGCCTTACACCTTCCGGCTGCCCAGGGAGCTTGGCTTACAATCTCTCCTTCCAGTACGGAGAGGGCAGCGGTACAGTCAAGAGCGGTTTTTGCTACTGCTGAGCGGCAGCAAACTTCGGTCGCCTCTAATCTGGCATGATTGATAAGGGCGCGTGACTGTCGGTTAGTTGATAAAGACATAATCCCGAAGTTACTGCCGATTGGTGTGTTGATAACGTCTCCGGTAAGAATTTCTTGCCCTGCTGCGTTGAAGTTGGTCATGATAGAGTCCTCCTTGAGTTTTATTAATTAGTAGATCAACTGGTTACGTGTTGCGCCTAATAGTAGGTGCGGAGTTAGTAGAACAATGGAATCACCTCCTTTTCCTTACAATAAAAATTTGAAAATAAACTTTCAAAAACTGTCATATTCAAAAATTTATACTTCCACGAACTGCGTACAACATTTAGCACAAATTACATCCACTTTTCTTGTTGCCCTAATAATACAACCACAAATTGGGCAAACGTATTTGCGAGTTGATTGCCTACTAGCCATTTTTGTTTTTCTCAAGTCTCTCCGAAAAAGCTGAAACTGCTGGTGTTCTAAAGTTTCAATATATTTTTGCGCTTCATCATTGAGGCTTGTTATTGCCCATCCATACACTTCATCTCTTTGAATAGTTAGACCATGCCTTTCTGCCGCTTCTTTGAATTTTTTATTATGATAAGTACCCCTCCTACAGGTGTCTTGAACTTCTATTTGCAAATTATATAAGTGAACCATTTCATGCAGGAGAGTAGATGCAATATTGGCAAGAGGGCGGGATAAATGTTCAGTGCACATGTTGATTTCGTAGAATCCCTCATCTCTAATAGCTCCGATTCCTTCGGACATGATCTTGGCAAGATCAGTAACTTTTTCTCGATTACTCCATGCTCTCCATGTAGTACACCATCCATATGCGCCTCTGGTAGTATCAGGACTAACGGATATAATTGGCTTTTGTAATTCGTTGTTGTAGAATTTCTTATTAAATTTTGAAAATAAATCTTCAAGGTTCTCAATTACTGGTTTTAAACTTTGTTCATCCATAATTAACCTCCTGTTTGTTTATATGTGCATTTCTTAACCAATAATTTATCATCAAAAACATATACTGTCTCAATTCCTAAAACAAAAGAAAGAAACCTAAAAACTTTCTTTATAATTTCGGATTTTTTCAATTTTTCGGTTTCCTTCGGAAAAATTAGAAATTACTAGATTTGAAGAAAAGCGGTACTTTTTGTATTGATATTGACAATATATAGTACCTATGCTACAATGATTAGTGTAAACTAACTTGTTTATGTACTTTGATATTTCATTTCAGTGTATTTCGTACTTTTAATTCATTTCGTAGCTAAAATATTAGACCCTCTTTGAATTATTGTGGAATTCGCTTGTTCTCAATAGAGAAAAGGCGATAACACAATAATTCACGAGGAGGAGAATAGTATGAGGATTGAATCATATGTCAGAAAAATAACTGGAGATGGATACAGGATAATTGGCGGTGATATGGGCTGGGAGGTGCGAGATTTTTGTAAATGTCCCTCAATCAGTATGTCATTATATTGTCGACCTGGGCAGGCTAAACCCGATTCATACAGCTATAATAGTATGGACGAGTTAATCGAACTCGCCGATTCCGATTGTTTCCATGATCTCACATTGTGTCCTGGATTCTATAAAAAATACGCAAAAATTATGCGTGGACGCTGCTACGGTTGGCAATTAAGTGCTTTCAGCGTTTTTGTCGGTGGAATAAAGCTCTATTACGGTAATCCTTATACTGGAGAAGAAGGGTTTCTATGGATTGTTGGTGCAGAGCGACTAGCACTTACATTTAAGACTCAGCGTTCACTGCTCGGTTTTATTCCTACCTATACCGTGTTCATTGAGCATAAGAGTGGAGTACATAGAGAAACTACTGTGACAGAAGACTTTGGCTATATACGTTATGAAAAGGAATTTTTACTTATAGATCCTGACAAAAAGGACGATAATCTTTTTCATGATGACAATCAATATCTCGCCATTACGGAATATGCTGGTATATAAAATTAGCCACAAGAAATTGTGGCTTTTTATGTATAAAATGGCAATTTTTCTTTTGAAAAGTCAAATATTGTGATATTATGTGCTATGAATGCAGTATATCTTATGAGAGGGGATCGTTATGGGTTCTAATAGCACAGAAAAAAGTGTGTCAAAAAAAGAGATTCTCGAATACGCAGAAAATCTGAAAGACATCTTTAAGGATGCAAAAAAGAAACAAAAGTATCTCAGCCTTTTAGTTGAACGACTCGAAAACGCAGATGAGGTAAAAGCTCTCTACCCTAATAATTTTGAGCAATTTTATAAGATATATACCATTGAACTTATTAAATACTATGTGACAGATAGAGATAGACAAGAAATATTACTTGTAGCACTTAGACTCTTACAGGGATATGAATTTATAACTAGAGTTGGAAAACGTCGGGAAGAATACGCAAAGAAAGCCTACGGATACAATGATGAAATTAAATATTGGGGAGAACCTAACGATTCTCTATTTATAATAGAAAAAGAAATTATCAACGGTCCAGAAGGACAAGATGAAAAGGGACTAGCATATAAGTTATCGGAAAGGGCGTTAAAAAACACAGACAAGTTACTAAATTTTGCAGATAAAGTTATCGATAAAATAAATAATGAGTTAAAGGGAGACCTTATGAAATATGTGCTTCCTACTCCCATATATCTACAAAAAGAAGAAGAAACGCTAGGTGAAATTGAGAATATTCCCGAACAGGAAGCGAATCCAGATATCCAGAATATAGATGACGATATGAACAACATCGAAGTGTATTCAAGAAATGAGGTTGATATAGATGATGGTTCTTATAATGAGAAAAAAGAGTTTGTAAAATCACCAGAGAAAAACGAAAGCGAAACTTTAGACACCGAAAACTCAGAAGGAGACTGTTATTGTAATGGCAATGACGATAATGGAATAAAAGTCCATGAGGATATCAGTGAAAATGTAAAAACGAAGAATGAACCACAAATGGCCAGCGACAGAAAAACGGAAGAACCTGTACCAAAAAAGAAATCTAAAAAAAGAAAATTTATCATAAATAGCTTTATTTATGTGAATTTACATTTAGGACATATTTTTAAGAAAAACGGAACTATAACAAAAAAATCAATTTTTAATAAACGAAAGATTGTAATTGGTTTTTGTTTAATAGGAATAATAATCGTACTTGGGTGGTTAATCGTTTGCGATAAAACTAGATTATCAAAAATCATTCCACTTTTAGGCACGAAAGAAAACTTTGATTATTTGAATGGTGAAAAAGATGACGAGGTCAACGAAGATGCTCTGCCAAATAACTTGAATGAACTACCAAATGATTTTTCAACAGGATCAGGCGAGCTTTCTGATGACAGTGCGATGAAATCGAAACCTACAGAAGATGGTATGGCTGTGACATTTAAAGGGGACTATATTGAAAGTTGGGCATATGATTCGAAAAATGACGAATTAACAGTATATCTAAAAAAGAGAAATCAGCCTGATTAAAAACATCTACATATAAGGAAGGAGCTATTCATGAGCAAAAATAAAAAGATAATTATAATAATTCATTTTATTACTGTAGGAATACTATTTCACGCAGTAAACATTTCAGCTGTTGATTACAGTTATACTCGCCCTCTCTATACACAAGAAGAAATTGACGGTGGTGCACTTAATCAATTAATGGATGAAGGAAATGTGACTTTTAATTCCATTGCAGACGAAGATGCAGAGTGGTACGATGAAACTAATTTCGTTGGGGCTCGTATTGATGACGGCAATCATGGTAAAGACAATATATGGGATCATATTTCTATAGCTGCTAAAGATGGCGAAACATACGTTGTTCGTATGTTTATTCACAATAATACCATTAGCAATGAGCAAACCTGGAAAACTGATAATCGCGGTGTCGCAAAAGATACTCATGTGTCTTTCAATATCCCTCAGGTCTCGGATGATAAAATTTATGTGCATGGTTTTATTAGAGCATCCAATGCTGTCCCTCAAGAAGTATTTGACAGCGTAGCATTTGAAAGTGAAGATGGTCAAAAGTTTCATTTAGAATACATGTATGGCTCAGCTCTGTTGGAAAATAATGCTATTGAACCACAATATGATGCAGAAGGTAACAAATATACTGGTCGTCAACTTAGCGATGATATTGTCAACGCAAAATCTGGAGGCATATTGATTGGTTTTGATGCACTTGACGGTAAAATCCCAGGCTGCTATTATTTCTCAAGTTACGTTACTATTAAAGTGAAGGTTGTTTACGATTACGATTATTCTTTAGAAATGTCAGTTCGTCCAGCTGGCACAAAAGGAGATAACTGGGCTCAAAGCCTTGATGTAGAAAAAGGCGATATACTTGAATATCAAGTAATGTATAAAAATACAAGTGAAGATAACCAATATAATGTAACGATTAAAGGTTTACTGCCACAAAACTTAGAGTATGAACTAGGTTCCACTCGTTTATGGAACGCCGAAATGGATGGATACACCAATGATGACGATACTGTCACTACGACAGGTGTAAATATTGGCAGCTATGGTCCCGGTGCCAACGCATATATCCGCTTTCGGGCTAAAGTTACGGATGTTTTCGACAAAGACTCGCCTATCCTAATAAGTCAAGCTCAGGGTATCGTTGGCAATATGGTCATGCAGGATTCTACTGAAATAACACTCCAAAAAGTAGGAATGCTTAAAGATGTAATAAAAATATCTCTGTATATTTTTATTACAGTTATACTCTTTTTGATAATAATACTATTTATATTATCATATAGACACAAAAACTAAAAGTTTTTATAAAGGCGTTTATTTACTTAGTTAGCCATTATTGACCTATGGGTGGTGTATTGTTTATGAAATGTTTTTGTCTGAGTAATAATCGCCATAATTAGATCTATGAATGATTATTATGATGTATAATCAAAAACTAGTGTTTTGTAATGGCACCCAAAGAAGTAAAGCTTTATTTCCAGCTTATCGGGCGTCCCATTGATACGATTATGCTCATCTGCAATCTCTTGATAAAGCTCTGTGTTATTGAACACTTTGTACATTATTACGTCAAGTGTGGTTTCCGTACCAGAATCGGAAATCTTCACGAAACTACGATGGATGTGGAAGTTGGGCAGGCTCTCATAATAAAGCCAGCTTGTCAGTATTACGAGGATAAAAATCGCTGTGAACCTTTTGGACTTTCCCATACTATTTTATTTACTCCTTAGAAAGCATAAACTGGACAATACATGTGTCTTTTGGATTTTGAAGCAACAAAGTGTGGCGATAAAATGCTAATCATACGGCTGCTTCATGCTGGAGCAGCCGTATGTCATAGTGTTATAAAATTACGTGTTAGTTTATGGCTGTGTCGTAGTATCTAAGAAATCTTGTAACGTACTAATTGTATTTTGTAATTCAGTAAGTGCTTGTTTATTATCTTCTTCCAGATACACAAGATGATATAGTGTAGTCTGATTCAGGATATTGTCGGCAACAGTCATAGCTTCCGCTAAAGATGCCGTTGCTCCATTAATAGTAGATTGTGCATTGTTGTCTGCTATGACGGCTTGTGTTTGCTCAAATTGTGAACTTGTATATTCCCAGACAAAAATACGTTTTGGCATACCAGTTCTGCCCGCAAGAATGGCGTATCGTCCATCAAAATTTGTAATTCCTATATTACTGCATACCTGACTACCAATCATGGTTCTATCGCTATATACCTGCCTAAGTTCACCATCGAGATAATCCCAAATCTCTAGTTCATGGTCATAAAAGGCTTCCGCTCTTGCTGGATCAAAGTAGGCAATGATTAGTTCCTCATCTCCGTCTTGGTTAAAGTCGAGTAATTTAGCGAAACATAATCCCTTCAAGTATGATTCATAGCCATCCTCTATCAGTTCGCATTCTCCATATTTTTCTTGGTATTCTAAAATAAGTTGATAGTATGCCTCATATCGTTCGGAACGTCTATAATTTTCTTTTTTCTGATTGAGTGCGCTTATAACATCTTCGTTACTTGTTAATTTCTGTAAGTCAGTAATGAGCGTAAGGACGTATTCTTTATCATTTTGCTGTTCAAAGTACTCTATCGTTGTACTATAAAACTTTTCCCAGTCTTCCGATATTTTGCCATTTGCCATACACTCATCATTTATCATTGCAATAGCGTCTTTATACACTTTCGTTAGATGTTCGTTATCTTCTGTGCCCTGATAAACTTCAACTAACCCTTGATAAGCTTCGATACATTTTGAGTCAAGTTCTATTGCTTCTTCAAAAGCCGTCTCTGCCTGTTGATAATCTTTTTCTTTAAGATATTTTTCTCCATCCGCTAGGTAATCTTCAAGTGATGATTCACTTGTCGCTTCTTCTGATGCATCTTCCTCTGCAGGAACCTGTACGCTTTGTTCTGGAATTTGCTGTTCACCTGGACTATCTTCTCGCAAGATTCTCACGAGTATAAGGGCAAACACTAAAGTTATAATGCTTACGATTATCATTATTTTACCCAGCTTAGATTTCTGAGGATCTATTTGTGCTTGCCTAAGTGCAATTATTCCTATGGTGAATAATATAGCAGCAACGATAACTAATACTATAGCTATAATTACACCAATAGGTCGAGATTGAGCGGGTGTTTCTGAAGCAGTTGTTTCTTGCACAAGTAATTCCTCAGTACCATCTTCGAGTACTTCCGCAATTTTTGTATTGTCATTATCCAGTACGAAAAGCTGAACTTCCGATACCGGAGCTTCTGCGGTAATATTGGCAGACAATTCTTTTCCATTTGCTAGCTTAACATTACTGAAAGTTTTTTCTTCTAAAATCTCTCCGGAGCACGCATCAACCGTCTGCTGCGTATAAGACATTATACTATCGCCCGTCCCCTTGATGGAGAGTCTATACGTTGACTCCATAGGTGCATAGATATAGTTTTTATCACTATCAGTTAGAATAAACGCCTGACAATCCTCAGATGGAGTTATAGTTTGACTTTTAATTTCTCCTAGTAACGTCTCCTTGCTATCCAATATTTGAATATCAACAGCACCTTGGATAGAAGATAGAGCATAGATATTGTCAGTATCAGGAATGGTATTGGAAGGAGCAGTGTTCAGTAAGCATTCTAAATAAGTGGAAATGGAATGGTTCTCCAGCGAAACGTTAGTGTTATCGCCGCTGTTCGCCTTGTCAATATACCAATTCTCCCCATAATGGGTGTAACCTATTGGTAAAATCGACACAAGATCACCTGTATTGATTATATTATGTATATTTCCATAAGATTCTCCCTTATCATCTTCCGGAATATAGTTGATTGTGCCAAATGTATAAATAAACGTATTTTCTGAACTGGCATATTCTTGAAGGGAATCCGATAGCATACCTGCGATTGCTCCGCCGAACCCATAACCAGAGGCAAAAAGGATTGTATTATCCCGATTCAAATCACAACCATAAAAGTCAGCGGTTTTTGATAAGTAGTTGGTTAGTTCATCCGCCACAATATCTTTGGCACGAGAAGCGCCATCGATTTGGGTTGCAATATCAGCCATAAGATTACGGTAGCCTGGCAAATCTTTTATGATCATCGTGATAATAATTTTTTCTATACCGTCAAAACTGGTTTTACATGAGGCAAAAGTTATGCCAAGTCTACATTCTTCCCATGACCAGTCTGCAGAATAATTTTGAGAAGAGATATTTTCTAAGCCTATCATCCCTAAACACGACTCCACATCGTCCTGAGAAGACTCTGCCATTTGGTTCAGCACGGATGCTGATATTGCCAAATCAGTACTGTATTCTAAAGCATCCTGATCGAATAAATCCCAGCCCCAGTTTATCTCAACATCGTCTGTGGATGATGTAATCTGGATTGGCCTTATGTCATTCTCAGGCGGATCGGTAACTTTTGGTGGTATATTGTCCTCTGATGGTGCGGTGACAGGTTCGCTTGGAGCAGGGGTCTGCACTGGTGCGTAAGGAGAAAGATCTATAGGTTCATTTAGCATGTTTGTTCCAATACCAGTATCTCGGTCTACATAATACCAATCGCAGGTTGCAGTGTGATTTGTTACGACATCATACAAATGAATCACGCCGTTCGTGCCAATGTCAACATGCCCTGGCGTGTAGCCGGTTTTATTTACATAATATTGAAGTGCCATATTGCATAGCTCATCATCAGAGTAGGCAAATACAGTTATTGATGAAAGCCATATCAGTGACAGTATTGTTAAAAACATACCAATAATTCTCGGAAAATATTTGTGCATAGTAGACCTCCTTTGCTAAGAACTGGTGAATGTTTTAGTTCCTATAGTTCATGTGCTATAATGGAAGTGTCTTACTTTTATTTAATCATTTTGTACATTAGCGCTTTTTCCAATGCGCTTAAGCAACATCGCATAAGTAATCGTTGGAAAAAGTAAATGATTATGAATGGAAGTAAGACACCTTGCGGTGTCGCTTTTTGTTATGGATTTTTACTGACGACAACGTATCCTATCATAAAAATAATTTATAAGGTAAATGTAGATGAGTATCAAAAAGTCAAAAAAGAAATCTGCGATTTTCACCTGTCGTTTGAGTGTATTCTTGGCGGTTTGTTGTTTATTTTATTTATTGTTTTTTAAATACTCTCCACCTATACCAGGCTTACTTGCAGGATTTATTGGTGGCGGGCTAATGGTCATACTCTTATACGCTTGTGGTGCTTGTACTATTATTAGCCTCGTTGAAGCCATACAATGCTGGCGACTACTGCTTAAAGCGGGGCGGTACGCTATATCTGAGACAGAAGCTAAAAGAAATTTGCGGTTGTATATCATCAGCCTATCCTTTGCTGTTCTTGGTCTCCTCTTTTTATGGCTCATGTTTTTCGTTTGATTCAATTTACACTCCACTAAATCTATATGTACCGATTTTTCAACGTGAGCATCACCTTAGAGGAGGAAGTTTATTCGTCAATAGATAAACTTCCTCCAAAATTCCAAAGATATTTCTTATTTTATAAGGTCAGCTTGTTAATGAGATATGTATATTTTTCTGACAATACATCCAAGCATAAATATACTAGCCAATCCGATTAGATATAATAACATAATAGGTGTATCATCTCCCGTATCAGGAGACTTATTATTTTGCATGTTGTTATTGGCGGAAGAGGGGGCTTTAGCTTGCGCATTATTAAAAGAATTAGAGTTTGATATATTGCCTTCTGTATCGGTAATTGTTGGACTAGATGAATTGCCGCTACTCGGTTTGTTATTTTCGCCTCCGCTCGGTTTGTTATTTTCGCCTCCGCTCGGTTTGCCACCTTCCCCATTACTACTATTCTTTATTGGAACTTCCGTGCCGTTACCATCGGGCAGTACTTCTTTTTCGGGCTTTCCGTTACCACCAAGAACAAACAGCTGAATAGCAGGTATGTCAGCACCAACTTCGGTGTTCCGCATATTAATATAACTAAACATTTTTTTATCATTAGTAATAGCTACATTCGCAAAAGTCTTTTCTTCTAATATTTCCCAAGTAGCTAAATTAATATTTCGCACGAAATATTCCATTATTCCTTCATCGGTTCCAGCTAGATTGATTGTATATTGGTCATTATCAAGTAAGAAAATATCCTTTTGGTCTCCATTTACTTCAATATATACTTTTTCAGGCATGATTATATTTGGAACGTTATTTATAACTGTTCCTGCTACTTTACCGTCAATAGTAAGAATCTCTACATCTACAGGGCAATGACATCCTATATGTGTTATTGTGTCCACAAACGTCGTTAAAATAGCTAGAATATTATCCTGGGTTCTCTTATTGGTGGCATCATCTAAGGCTGATTTCGTGTCTTGACGCTTTTTGTATTCGCGTGTTGATTTTTCTGACCGCAAAAAGTTCATATACTCAGTCTGGTTGTGGGCACTTGTGCCTATTTGTAGATTTCTATAATTATCCCAGTCTTCACTATACCAATAGCTACGGCCAAATTTGTTCCAATTAAGGCCGAGGATTTGATTTATTATTGCCACGCCAAAGTTTGCTAGCGGAGCAATGCTTTTGGGAACCCAAGAAACAATGTCATTCGCATTTGCAATGTTAAAAATACAATGATATGATTCTGCTTTATTCTCGCTCATAACTCCGACATCTGGACAAGCGAAAGTATATGCATGAATCATACTTTGCGGCACATGTTCATCTACTAATCTGCCAGCCAGAATATTTGCCGCCGCCGCACCACGACTAAAGCCAGTAATCACAAATTCCACATCAGCAAAATTTGTTACGCCTAATTGAGTCCCTATTCGGTCGTAAAGTCCATTCGCAGCATCAGAAAACCCTTTATGCTGACCTGTAGTTATATTGAATTGAGGAAGAATATTGCTTCCCCATTCTATATCTGGAAAATCTGGAGTGCCTCGCGTTACTACTAACACTAGTGTTTTTCCGTTGGATAGTTGCTTCTTTGCTAAACCGTAACCGAGAAAAATCCCATCCCTACTGTTATCGGCAATTCCATCAAATCCAAAACTAGCAAATGTTCTTTTCATATCAGTCTCGCTATAAACAGAACAACACATAGATATCAACATGTGCGCCAACTGTGGATTGTATCCATTGGCATCAATAATATCTGTTCTTTTAATACAATCTTCTAAAGATATATCGAATACTTCATATCCTCCATTACGATAAATTTTATATTCTTTTGAGGTTGATGAATTATTTCCTCCTGGAGTAACAGGTTTATTTCCTTCCGAGTTAGTACCAGCGCTACCATAATGAATTTTAACATTTTTAAGAAAATCATGTATTCCACCACCCTTTGATATCGCATGCCAATCATCCTCGCTACCACTATAATAAATATCTGTCAGTGCATCACAAAAACGAAAAACATCGGAACCTAATCTATCAACACTGCTTGGTATAGTTATATTGGTTAAACCACAAGCACTAAATGCGCTATCGTCAATTTTCGTAACGCCATTGGGTATGGTTATACTGGTTAAATTTTTACAACCCGTAAATGCATACTTACCTATTTCGGTAACACTATTAGCTATAGATATACTGGTTACATTACTGCAACCGTAAAACGCACTGTAGCTAATATTTGTCACACCTTTTGCAATAGCAATAATTTTAATATTTTGTTTATAAGTCTCCCATGGATGCGTAATACCATAATAATCTTCCATTTCTCCTAAGCCACTAATAGTTAAAACACCTGAAGTTTTATTAAAATACCACTCGACATTATCGCCATTCGCTCCACAAGCACCATAAGTAGCCAATGATTTTACTCCTACTGCACTGGCTGATTCTTCTGTTTCTGACAACACCATAGGTTCCCCTTGCTCATCATCAGAGCCCGAACCAGTGGGCTGAGCGCCTGGAGCATCTTCGGGTGGATTTCCAAGTTCACCTGCGTCATCACCATCTGGAGACGCTGTTGAATCATTCACTGTTACTTCCGTAGGTGTTATTGACATTGGATCCTCGGATGTTGTGACTTCATCTGTTAGTATTTCAGTTTCTGTTCCTTCTGCTGGCGGAGCGTCTGTCGCCAAAGCATTCAATGGTAGCATTGTCAGCACCAAGCATAATGCCAACATGGTTGATAGTAACCGTTTTTT
>Ga0137308_102021_pt1 | contig 15801 bp, 16 predicted proteins | sample Inofrocosms_June_FD_97181 | JGI IMG/M metagenome (GOLD analysis project Ga0137308, IMG submission 97181) | Mouse cecal microbial communities from Vienna, Austria - N-Acetylneuraminic and N-Acetylglucosamine D2O microcosms_June | ecosystem: Host-associated > Mammals > Digestive system > Large...
TGCAAGCAGACGCAGGAAACGCAGAAATGGTACAACACAGATTTTCGCAGGATTGATAAAATGTGCAGACTGCGGATGGTCTTTAGCCTATGGGGAAAACAAGCAGAATAAGAACCCATACGGGTACTACCATTGCAGCAAGAACGGACAGGGATTACGCCAGTGTTCCATGCACTATATCCGTTATGATGTACTGTATGCCTATGTGCTTGCAAGACTGCAATACTGGTCTATGTTGGCACAGAAAGACGAGGACAAGCTGCTGAAACGGCTGCTCAATGCCAGCGACAGAGAAAGAAACTCTGCGAAGAAAAAGCAGGCTGCGGAGCTGAAAAAGGCGGAAAAGCGTAAAGCCGAGGTTGACGGGCTGTTTGCTAAAATGTATGAGGACTGGTCTGCCGGACGCATAACCGAGTATAATTTCAATATGCTGTCCGAGAAGTACCAGAACGAGCAAAAGGAGCTTGAAACAAAAATAAGACAGCTTCACGAAATGATGGAAGCCGCCGTACAGACCGCAGCGGATGCTGAAAAGTGGATTGCCCTAATGAAACAGTATGTCAACCCTGTGGAGCTGACCGCCGAACTTCTGAACACTCTAATTGAAAAAATAACCGTCCACGAAGCTGTCAAGGGCGAGGACGGAAGTCGTGAGCAGGAAGTAGAAATCTACTACCGCTTCATCGGCAAAATCGACTGACCTTTCTTTTTTTACCCAACAATATCTTTAATTAAGGGAAACGGGAAAATGTATGCCCGATTACAGTGTGATCGAACCGCTATGCAAAGAACTGGAAATAACGGTAGCCGAGTTACTGGACGGGGAAGAAAAAATAGATAAAAGTGTCCGTATTTATGATGATGTGCAGATTCTAGAACTACTTAAAAGAACGCAGAAACTTGAGGATCAGAAGACAGTTTTGTATGGTATGCTTTTGATGGTTATAGGGCTTGTATTTCTGTCGATTCATTTTAATATCGGCGGGAGTAATGTCAGAGACTTTGTCTCGGGGGTTCTGCTTGGATTGTCAATTTTTGAAATGTTGGCGGGGATTTATATTGTTGCCAGAGGAGCAAAAAGGTAGAAAACATATAGATGAATCAAATATTTATATATTGTTTATTTGAATAATTGATTTGTACTCGACTGGTGTAGATGATATATTAAAAGTATCAAGATACAAAGGAGAGAGGTAATGAAGAAAAGAGTAATCAGTATATTCATGTGTATCGTGCTGGGGGCAGTGTTAGCAGTCGGATGCAGCTCCGATTCATCTAAGGAGAAGACGGACGCGGCAGGAGAAGAGACGGATGCATCAGAAGATGACGCTGATAATGTAGATGCACCGGATGGCGAGGAGAAAGAGCTTACGGTTGTAGGAACAGGAAGCTTTTATCCGGTGATCTACACGGATGAGAACGGAGATCTGACAGGGTTTGAGCACGATGTAATTGAAGAGATCGCGGAGCGGGCAGGTTTTGAAGTGACCTGGGAATTGTCAGATGATTATGGTGCAATGTTTTCAGGGATTGACAGCGGCAAGTATGATACGATTGCAGCGCTGATTACTGAGACGGATGAAAGAAAAGAGACCTATGATTTCTCAGAAGTATATGCGGCTAGTAAGACAAGGATGGCAGTCCGCGGGGATGACCCGGCAGAATCAGTAGATGACCTTCAGGGGAGAAAGGTATGCATCGAATACGGAACTGTTCTGGAGACATTTTTTAATGATTATAACGCAGAGCTTCCAGATGATAAAAAGATTGAGTTGGTTGTCACATCGGGTAATATTTATGATGAGTTGGCAGTAGGACATTACGATGCATTCCCGATTGTAGAGATATCCTTTGATTCTGTTAATGAGAAAGGTGAATATAATTTCAAATTAGTGGGGGATCCTATTATGGTAAGTTATCAGGCATTCCCATTTTCAAAAGACGCAGATCCGGAAAAACTGGAAGCATTTAATGCAGCTCTTATAGAAATGAGAGAAGACGGAACTCTTGCAGAATTATCCGAACAATATTATAAACGAGATGTTACAGATGCTATAGAATAAAGAACAAGTAAAAGGCAGTCTCAATCAGGAGACTGCCTTTTCAAAAAATATGTTCATGCAAGAGGGAGTTCCATAAATGAGATTTGATAATGAGTTTTTCTTTTCATGCTTTCCAAAGCTTATATTGAAGGTTCCATATACGTTGTGGCTTGGGGTGGTTGCTTTTTTTGCTGCGTTTGTACTGGGGCTTTTTTTGGAAATCTGTTATACATCCAAGAACCGTATCATAAGAGGGCTGGCGGGTATTTATATTTCGTATTTCCGGTCTACACCGTATATTACGCAGTTGTTCATTTTCTATTTTGGTCTGCCGCAGGTATTTGAATTTATGAGAAAGGTGACGGGAAGCACGGCGCTAATCATTACAATCGCCATGAACTCATCAGCTTTCATAGCAGAGATTATCCGCGGCGGTCTGTTATCGGTCGATAAGGGGCAGAAAGAAGCCGGACTGTCAATTGGTCTAAGCCCGGTTGCATTATACAGAGAGATCATACTGCCGCAGGCTTTTGTTGCGGCATTCCCGCCTCTTGGAAATGCATTTATTACGATGATAAAGAATACGGCGATTGGGTTTACGATCGGGGTTGTTGAACTGTTGTCTCAGGCCAAAATGATGGGCGGCTCTAGTCTGAATTATTTTGAGGCGTACATAGCGGTAGGAATTGTGTATTGGATTGTTCTGGTGATCATTGACAGGATATTGAAGTTGATGGAAGCCAGAATCTGCAAATATTTATAGGAGTGTCATATGGAAGAATATAATGTGAATTGTTTGAATAAGGCCCTGGGGCTTAAACGGAAGGTTATTGGCGTTAGATTTCTGCATTTTAAGGCAGAGTATCAGGAGTTGGATATTGAAGAATATGGAAGGAAGACCAGTTATTGCATGATGGTTCAAAGAGCCATGGCGGGAGAGCATTTTAAGGCGGACGCCGAACATTTTGGATGCCGCTGTGCGTTGGAAGCGTTAGGATTAGATGCGGAGATGGAATGTGTAGAATCCGGCGAGCGCTATTACAGTATTAAGCTATATGAAAGCCGTGCGGTTGCCAAGGCGGTAACGCGGGACATTTCCCGTATAAAGCAGAGAATATACGGAATTGAGACCGGACCGCTTGATTTGCTGGAGGAGGCAGATGTTGTCATATTCATGGTAAATGCATATCAGTTGATGCGGGTTGTGGAAGGTTATTCTTATAAATACGGAATCCCCAAGAGCTTGTGTATGGCTGGAAATCAGGGAGTGTGTGCAGACCTTACCGCAAGTCCGTTTGAGAAAAATGATCTGAACTTCTCTGTTCTGTGTGCTGGGACAAGGAAGATGTGCGGATGGACGGATGATGAGATGGGAGTAGGAATTCCGGTTCAGCAGCTTACACCCCTGACCGAAGGAATCCTTAAGACTTTGAATTATATCGAGTATCCGGACCGGAAGCAGAAGATTAGAGAGAGCCTTAAGGAGCCGGGAGAACTGGGAATTATAATTGATGATAATCTGCATTACGGGAAAGAAGGCAAGGCATACGTGAATCCACAGAAATACGAGCAATTGAAAAATGGTGGGGGAATATGATCAGAGTAGAGAATCTTCATAAAAGCTTTGGGAATCTGCACGTCTTGAAGGGAATTCATTTTACAGCAAAAGAGGGCGAGGTAGTCGCCCTGATCGGTCCCTCTGGGATGGGAAAATCTACGTTCCTCAGATGTGTTAATTTTATTGAAAAGCCTGAGAAAGGGATACTGGAGATCGACGGTGTAAAGGTTGATGCCGAAACCTGCAGGGAGAAAGAGATTCGAAAGCTGCGTATGAAAACTTCTATGGTTTTCCAGAATTATAATGTGTTCAAGAACAAAACTGTATTGGAGAATGTTATGTTGCCGATGGTGCTGGTCCAGAACATGGACAAGAAGACTGCTAGGGAACAGGCAGAAGAATATCTTAAGCAGGTTGGGCTTCTTGAGAAGGCTTGCGAGTATCCGTCCAGGTTGTCGGGCGGGCAGCAGCAGAGGGTAGGAATCGCAAGGGCTATGGCGGTTAATCCTAAGGTGATACTGTTTGATGAGCCGACGTCCTCTCTGGATCCCGAACTGGTTACCGGTATTCTTGAGATCATCCGAGGGCTTGCAAGGGATCACAAGCGTACAATGCTGATCGTGACCCATGAGATGCGTTTTGCGCAGGAGATCGCGGACAGGGTGGTTTTTATGGATCATGGGATTATACAGGAAGAGGGAAGGCCGGAGCAGATGTTCCAGAATCCTCAGAATGAGCGAATGAGGAGGTTTCTGGATCAGTTGAAGTAATAAGATTTTTGCAGCTGACATCTCATTGCAATGAAACAACCGTTCAATACAAAACTGTTGCATTCCCTCAGCAAAGGATCTAGAATGATATTACACTACAAAGCAAGGAGGGATTATTTATGTCAGTTTCAGGAATTGGTTCTGCAGATCATGTTCATAGGAACGAACCTAATACGAATATACAGTCTATTGATCAGAAGATCCGGGAGTTGAAGGATCAGATAAATAAGGTCAAAGAGAATAAGAAGCTCTCCCCCGAAGAGAAGGAGAAGAGAATCAAGAATCTTGAACAGCAGATCAAGAAGCTGGAAGAGCAGAAACAGAAGATGAAGAAGAAAGAATCCGAGGCCGAGGACCCGACGAAAAATAATACAGCGAACGGGTCAGAGGAAGAAGGAAAAGGCGATTATATCGATATACAGGCATGATGAAAAGTCTGATGAAAAGTCTCAATGCGGTTTGCCGTGTTGGGACTTTTCTAATTACTGCCCTTACTGTATAATGAAATAGAGAGAATAATGTATGGGGAGGGAGAAGAATGGAGAAGGATACGTCTAATATGATCAAACGGGCAGAACGGTTCCAGATGTTGCTGATCGGAGAAGGGCTTGTGGTCGGAGGGATCGCAGGGCTTGTGATCGTCCTGTATCGGATGATCCTGGAGTGTGCAGGGCATTGGCTGAATCAGATCCTTGCTTTCTGCAGACAGAATCCGCTTCGGATTGCCGGGTGGTTTCTGGTGCTGATCTTACTGGCATGGCTTGTAGGCAGGCTGGTGAAATACGAACCGATGATCTCTGGCAGCGGGATTCCGCAGCTTGAAGGGGAGATGACAGGGAAGCTTGACCAGAAGTGGTGGCGGGTGCTTCCGGCTAAGTTCTTTGGAGGATTCCTGTGTCTGCTTGGCGGGTTGGCGCTTGGACGGGAAGGCCCGTCGATCCAGTTGGGAGCCATGGTAGGAAAAGGTGTGTCCAAGGGACTGGACCGCGGAACGACGGAGGAGAGATTCCTTCTGACCTGTGGCGCGAGTGCAGGGCTTGCGGCAGCATTCCATGCGCCGCTTGCGGGTGTGATGTTTTCCTTGGAAGAGGTGCATAAGAACTTCTCGGTATCGGTTCTGATATCGGTCATGACAGCGTCACTTTCAGCAGATTTCATGGCGTCTACGGTGATGGGAGTGGAGTCGGTGTTCCAGTTTGAGATCATTCGGGCGCTGCCCCAGGAGTATTACGGAATGATCGTGGTACTTGGAATCATATTGGGAGTGATGGGGGCATTCTACAATTGGTTTACGCTTAAGGTGCAGTCCATGTATCGACGCACAAAGAGGTTGAATGTGACACAGAAGCTTATGATTCCGTTCCTGTGCGCGGGTGTGCTGGGATTTACTATGCCGCAGTTCCTGGGAAGCGGACATGCGCTGCTCGATTATCTGACTACAGAGGATGTATTGTTGGGAACCGTTCTATTTATCTTCGCTGGAAGGTTTATCTTCTCAGCAGTTTGTTTCGGGTCGGGAGCGCCGGGCGGTATCTTCTTCCCGCTGCTGGTATTGGGCGGCTATATCGGCGGGGCGTTTGCGACGGTATGCGTACAGTATATGGGCTTGGATATGATGTATATCAATAACTTTGTCGTGCTGGCTATGGCGGGATATTTTGCGGCGATCGTGCGGGCTCCGCTGACGGGGATCATACTGATCTTCGAGATGACCGGATCTATGAGCCAGATGCTGACACTGTCAATTGTGTCTGTTGTGGCATATATGGCAGCGACACTGCTCAGGTCAAAGCCAATCTATGAGAGCCTTCTGGAGAGAATCTTAGAACAGCAGGGACAGAAGACGGCAATGAACCGGGGACAGAAGGTGCTGTCGAATTATGTGGTGCTTCAGGGTTCTAAGCTTGAGGAGGCGTTGGTCAGTGAGATTGAATGGCCGGGTAACTGTCTGCTGGTTGCGATCCAGCGTGGGTCAGATGAGATCATTCCAAGAGGGAGGACGAGACTCCAGACGGGGGATGTGCTCGTGGCGATGACGGATGAGAGTAATATGTCTGCTGTGCATGATGAGATGGAACGGTTGTGCAGGGAGGAGTATGGGAGACAGCTGCGATAGACTATATAGAGAAAAGAAAATGTTTTACAATCAACAGAGCAAGGCAGTATGGGAAAACAACCATGATGTTTTTGTTTACAAGACATTTTTTTCCAGATAAGGAAGATGCGCGGACATTAGAAGGCAGAGTGGAAGCTGTCAGATTATTTTTGAAGGAGCCGAATCGCTGGAAGAAAAGAAAAAAGTCCTTGAAATTTCCAGAAAAGTGTGCTACTATGTAAAGCAAATTTTAAAATTTTAATCTAGTAAAGCGTTGAAAGAGACTCTGTCCTTTGGAACTTGACAGGAATGAGGCGTCACCGACTGAGAGCGCCCCTTGAGGAATAAGGACAATAGGGAACACTCCGGAGCAGACCGGTTGAACAGAGCGGTGAGTCACCGTTAAGTAGGTCGGTACGTGGGCGCGCGTTAAGCGTAAGAGGGGAATCCTTATAGTACCGGATGTATCGGTATGGCGGGGTTCAATGCGGGTGGTACCGCGGATCATTGTAAGATATCCGTCCCGGAATACAGTCATGTATTCCGGGACTTTTTGTATTCCGAGATATGCATGACGACCAGAGAATTTTTGAAGTGAGAAGGAGGATTATCATGGATTATTTGACAGGTGTAAGACCAACAGAGACATTGGAGATCAGTGAGCTGCTCAGTGCAGCAGCGAAGCCAGGGCAGAGGGTGAAGGTCAACGGAGCAGTCCACACAATCCGCAACATGGGAACAGTCGCATTCGTAATCTTGAGAAAGAGAGAAGGGCTGCTGCAATGCGTCTATGAGGAAGGGATTGCAGAGTTTAAGCTGAAAGAGATCAAAGAAGCGGCAGCTATAGAGATAGAAGGCATATTAGAGGCAAATGAGAAGGCGCCAAACGGGATCGAGATCCGTATGGAGAAGCTTAAGATCTTAAGCGAGCCGGCAGATGAAAGGCTGCCCCTTGCGATTTCCAAATGGAAGTTAAAGACATCGTTGGAGGCAAAGCTTAACTATCGGTCCATTTCTCTGAGAAATGTGAGGGAGCGGGCGAAATTCAGAATTCAGGAAGGGCTGACCCGGGCGTTCCGGGATTTCCTCTACAGCCAGGGTTTTACGGAGATCCACACGCCGAAGATCGGAGCTAAGGGAGCCGAGGGCGGAGCAAATATCTTCAAGCTTGATTATTTCCACCGTCCGGCAGTGCTGGCACAGAGCCCGCAGTTCTATAAACAGATGATGGTGGGAGTGTTTGACCGGGTATTTGAGACAGCGCCGGTGTTCCGTGCGGAGAAGCACAACACGAAACGTCACCTGAATGAATATACCAGCCTGGATTTTGAGATGGGATATATTGAAGGATTCGAAGACATTATGGCGATGGAGACCGGATATTTACAATATGCCATGGAGCTGTTATCGAAGGATTATGCGAGTGAGCTTAAGATTCTTGGTATCACGCTGCCTAAGGCTGATAAGATCCCGGCAGTGAAGTTCAGTGAGATCAAAGAAGCCGTGTCTCAGAAGTACGGGCATAAGATGAGAAATCCATTTGACCTGGAACCAGAGGAAGAGCAGCTGATCAGTCAGTATGCGAAGGAAGAATGGGACAGTGATTTCGTATTTGTGACCCATTATCCGTCTAAGAAACGGCCGTTCTACGCGATGGATGATCCGGCGGATGCAAGATACACATTGAGTTTCGATCTTCTGTTCCGGGGAATGGAGATCACGACGGGAGGGCAGAGAATCCATGACTATCAGATGCTTGCAGAGAAGATTGCGGCAAGAGGAATGACGGAAGAGGGCATGGAGGATTATCTCGGTACATTTAAGCATGGAATGCCGCCCCATGGAGGGCTTGGAATCGGTTTGGAACGATTGACGATGAAGCTGGTCGGTGAGGATAATGTAAGAGAGACAACGCTGTTTCCAAGGGATTTGAGCCGGTTGGAGCCTTAGTGATATTGAGAATGCGTAAGACGAGGAGGATAGATATGGCTGATAAGATCTCAAATGAAACCATAGAATATGTAGGAATTCTGGCAAAATTAGAGTTATCCGGCGAAGAGAAAGAAAATGCCATGGCAGATATGGAGAAAATGCTGGATTATATAGATACGTTAAATGAATTGGACACGGACGGGGTGGAGCCGATGCCGCATGTGTTCCCTGTACACAATGTATTCCGGGAGGATGTGGCAAGCAGTACAGACGGAAGCGGGGATACGCTTGCCAACGCTCCGCTTCAGAAGGACAATTGTTTCAAAGTGCCGAAGACGATCGGATAGGAGGTGCAGGGGATGGATATTACAAGTTTGACAGCGGTAGAGCTGGGGAAAAAGATAAAAGCAAAAGAGTTATCTGTAGCTGATGCGGTGAAGGCTTCTCTGGATCAGATTGACAGAGTCGAGAAGGATGTGCACAGCTTCGTGACCATTGACAGAGAAGGCGCGTTCAGGCGCGCTGATGAAGTGCAGAAGCAGATCGACAGCGGAAGCCTTGACGGACCGCTTGCAGGAGTACCGGTGGCAGTCAAGGACAACATGTGTACGAAAGGGATGCTGACCACTTGCAGTTCGAAGATCCTTGAGAACTTCAAACCAACATATACAGCGGAAGCGGTCAGGAATCTTGAGAAGGCGGGAGCAGTTATCATTGGCAAGACGAACATGGACGAATTCGCAATGGGAAGCACGACAGAGACTTCGTATTACGGAGTGACGAGAAATCCGTGGAATCTTGACCATGTGCCGGGCGGATCCTCTGGCGGATCCTGCGCGGCAGTGGCAGCAGAGGAATGTCCTTATTCACTGGGCTCTGACACGGGCGGTTCCATCCGCCAGCCAAGCTCTTTCTGCGGCGTGGTGGGTATAAAACCGACTTACGGAACGGTGTCGCGGTATGGGCTGATCGCTTATGGTTCTTCTCTGGATCAGATCGGACCGATCGCGAAGGATGTGACAGACTGTGCGGCGGTTCTTACCGTGATCGCTTCCCATGATCCCAAGGACAGCACATCTATTGACCGGAAAAGATATGATTTTACCAGCGCTCTGGTAAATGATGTGACCGGGATGCGGATCGGTATCCCGAAGGATTATTTTACCGAAGGGCTGGATGCAGAGGTCAAAGAGAAGATTCTGGCAGCAGTCAGGGTATTGGAGGAGAGGGGCGCTGTCGTGGAGGAGTTCGACTTAAGCCTGGTCCAGTATGCGATTCCGGCTTATTATGTGATCGCGTCTGCGGAGGCAAGCTCGAACTTGTCCCGGTTTGACGGGGTGAAATACGGGTTCCGCACAGAAGACTACGAGGGACTTCATAATATGTATAAGAAGACACGTTCCGAAGGGTTTGGTGCGGAAGTGAAGCGCCGGATCATATTGGGTTCCTTCGTGTTAAGCTCTGGCTACTATGACGCGTATTATCTGAAAGCCCTTAGGACCAAGGCATTGATCAAGCAGGCGTTTGACAAGGCATTTGCCAGATACGATGTGATCGCCGCGCCGGCGTCTCCGACAACAGCATTGGAACTTGGACACAGCTTAAGCGATCCTATGAAAATGTATCTGGGAGATATCTATACGGTGTCTGTGAATCTGGCGGGCCTGCCGGGAATCAGTATTCCGGTAGGAACGGATTCTAAAGGGCTTCCGATCGGAATGCAGCTCATTGGAGATTGTTTTGAGGAGAACAAGATCATCCGGGCGGCATATACGCTGGAACAGACGAGGACCTACGAGAGACCGGCGTTTGTTAAGCATTTGGCAGAGATGAAAGGAAATCTGTCAGGCGGTCAAGGAAGACGGCGGGAAGGCGTGCAGGCCAGCTTTGATACGATACACTTGGAAGGAGGCAGATAATCATGGGAAAACAGTATGAGACAGTAATCGGGTTGGAAGTACACGTGGAGCTTGCGACCAGGACGAAGATCTTCTGCTCCTGCAGTACAGAGTTCGGCAAAGCGCCCAATACCCACACCTGTCCGGTATGTACGGGTATGCCGGGGGCTCTTCCGGTCTTGAATAAACAGGTAGTAGAGTATGCCATGGCGATCGGCCTGGCAACGAATTGTGAGATTACGAAAGTCTGCAAATTTGACCGTAAGAATTACTTCTATCCGGACAATCCGCAGAACTATCAGATCTCACAGCTATATCTTCCGATTGCAAGAAATGGTTATGTAGAGATAGAAACGGGAGGCACGAAGAAGAAAGTCCGCATTCATGAGATGCATATGGAAGAGGATGCGGGGAAATTGATCCATGATGAGTGGGACGATACATCTCTGGTGGATTATAACAGAAGCGGAGTTCCGTTGGTGGAGATCGTCTCAGAGCCGGATATGCGCTCGGCAGATGAAGTGATCGCCTATCTGGAAAAGCTGCGCATGATCATACAATATCTGGGCGCATCAGACTGTAAGCTGCAGGAAGGCTCCATGAGGGCGGACGTCAACCTGTCTGTGCGGGAAGCGGGCACGGAAGAATTCGGTACAAGGACAGAGATGAAGAACCTGAACTCCTTCAAGGCCATTGCAAGAGCCATCGAGGGAGAGAGGGAGCGTCAGATCGAATTATTAGAAGAAGGAAAGGCGGTCGTCCAGGAGACAAGGCGCTGGGATGACAACAAGGAATCGTCTTATGCCATGCGCTCCAAGGAAGACGCACAGGATTACAGATATTTCCCTGAGCCGGATCTTGTGCCGATCGTGATCAGCGGAGAATGGATTGAACAGATACGTGCCAGGCAGCCGGAACTTCAGACGGAGAAGATGGAAAGATACAAGAAAGAATTCGATATCCCGGAGTATGATGCAAAGATCATCACCAGTTCTAAGCATATGGCGGATATCTTCGAAGCGGCTTCGGCTGTCTGCGGGAAGCCTAAGAAGGTGTCCAACTGGCTGATGGTGGAGACGCTGCGCCTGCTGAAGGACCGGGGGATGGAACCGGAGGAAATATCATTTTCACCGGAAAATCTGGCTAAGCTTGTGAATCTGACAGAAAGCCGCGCCATCAACAGTTCGGTTGCGAAGGAAGTATTTGAGAAAATATTTGCGCAGGACATCGACCCGGAGATCTATGTAGAAGAGCATGGACTTAAGACGGTCAATGACGAAGGGGCGCTTGAAGAGGTGATAAGGAAGGTGATCGCAGACAATCCAAAGGCTGTAAAAGATTATCACAGCGGTAAGGAAAAGGCGCTCGGCGCACTGGTGGGGCAGACCATGAAGGCGATGAAAGGTAAGGCAGATCCCGGGCTTGTGAACCAGAAGCTTCGGGAGATGATTTAGAGAAATGTTCTGCTAGACAGGAAGAAATCAGGGTAAAGATTTGTCAGTTTTAGGGGTGTCATTTGTCCGGGGATGTGATATGATATTAACGGACATACAAGGAATGTGAATAATCTGTATTGATAAATGATATGACAGATTATTTATTAAGCACAGAAAAGGAGATACTATATGGGAGGATTTTTTGGCGTTGCATCAAAAAGAGATTGTGTTTTAGAGCTTTTTTATGGTGTGGATTATCATTCGCACCTTGGAACGCGGCGAGGAGGAATGGCGACCTATGGGGAGGACGGTTTCAACCGCGCTATCCATAACATTGAGAATTCTCCGTTCCGGACGAAGTTCGACCGGGATGTCGGGGAGATGAAGGGGAATCTTGGAATCGGATGCATCTCTGATTTTGAGCCGCAGCCGCTTTTGATCTGCTCGAAGCTCGGAAGCTTTGCCATTACGACAGTGGGGAAGGTCAATAATTATGATGAGTTGCTGAGGCAGTTGTATGATAATACGCATTCTCATTTTCAGGAGATGACGAACGGACAGGTGAATGTGACGGAATTGATCGCGGCATTGATCTGTGAGAAGGATTCGATCGTAGAAGGGATCGAGTACGTCCAGGATATTGTAGAAGGTTCGATGACGCTGCTCCTCATGACGAAAGACGGCATCTATGCGGCAAGAGACCGTTACGGAAGGACGCCTCTTGTGGTAGGGCACAAGGAAGATGCATATTGTGTATCATTTGAGAGCCATGCTTATATTAATCTGGGCTATACGGATTATAAGGAGCTGGGACCATCGGAGATTGCCTATATCACTCCGGAGGGGGTTGAGACACTCAGGGCGCCGCGCGAGGAGATGAAGATCTGCTCCTTCTTGTGGGTCTACTATGGATATCCGACTTCATCCTATGAAGGCGTCAACGTAGAAGAGATGCGTTATAAGTGCGGAAGCATGCTGGCTAAACGGGACGGGAACAGTGTTCAACCGGATGTAGTGGCAGGTGTGCCGGATTCGGGTATTGCTCATGCAATCGGGTATGCCAATGAGTCGGGAATCCCGTATGCGAGGCCGTTTATCAAGTATACGCCTACATGGCCGAGGTCATTTATGCCGACCAATCAGAATCAGAGAAGCCTGATCGCACGTATGAAGCTGATCCCGGTGCAGGCTTTGATCGAGAATAAGAAGCTTCTGTTGATCGACGATTCTATCGTGAGGGGAACTCAGCTTCGTGAGACGACAGAATTCCTGTACAACAGCGGCGCTAAGGAAGTACACGTGCGTCCGGCATGTCCGCCGCTTTTATACGGATGTAAATATCTGAATTTCTCCAGGTCTAAGACGGAGATGGAGCTGATCACGAGGCAGATGATCAAGAAGCGCGAGGGTGAGGAATGTCCGCAGGAAGTGCTGGACGAGTATGCGAATCCATGTTCCTGCAAGTATGCGCAGATGTTGGAGGATATCAGACAGCAGCAGAATTTTACGACGCTTCGGTATCACAGATTGGATGATCTGCTTGCTTCCATCGGAATAGAACCGTGCAAGGTGTGTACTTATTGCTTTAACGGTAAGGAATAATGTAGTGCATTATGGAACGATAAGAGATAATAGATAGATAATAAGAACGAAGGAGGTATGTTTTAATGGGAAGTAACACAAGACCGGAAAGTATGGAGCGTATTGTGACAAATGAATTGGCAGATGCATTTGTTGCGGAGCAGGTAGCCAGGATCCAGGAACAGGTAGGCGATAAGAAGGTGCTGCTTGCCCTTTCAGGGGGAGTAGATTCTTCTGTTGTTGCCGCGCTTCTGATCAAGGCGATCGGGAAGCAGTTGGTCTGTGTACATGTCAACCATGGTTTGCTGCGCAAGGGCGAGCCGGAGCAGGTGGTAGAGGTATTCCGCGATCAGATGGATGCGAATCTGGTCTATGTGGATGCGGTCGACAGATTTCTGGACAAGCTTGCAGGAGTGGCAGAGCCAGAGAAGAAGCGTAAGATCATCGGTGCGGAGTTCATCCGTGTCTTTGAGGAAGAGGCCAGGAAGCAGGAGGGAATCGAATTCCTCGCACAGGGAACCATTTACCCGGATATCATAGAAAGCGACGGAGTGAAAGCTCATCACAATGTAGGGGGATTGCCGGAAGATCTGCAGTTTGAACTGGTAGAGCCTTTGAAGTTCCTCTATAAGGACGAGGTACGTGTGGTTGGAAAGGCGCTTGGTCTGCCGGATGGTATGGTTTACCGTCAGCCGTTCCCGGGACCGGGGCTTGGCGTGCGCTGCCTTGGCGCGATCACACGGGAGAGGCTTACGATTGTTCGAGAGTCGGATGCGATTCTCCGTGAGGAATTCGCGAGGAACGGGCTGGAAGGCAAGGTGTGGCAGTATTTCACCGCAGTGCCGGACTTCAGATCGGTCGGAGTATCGGATGGTGCGAGAACCTTCGCGTATCCAGTGATTCTGCGGGCGGTGAATACGGTGGATGCCATGACTGCGACGGTGGAGAATGTTCCGTTCGAGCTGCTTGAACATATTACGGATCGTATTACCCATGAGGTGGAGGGAGTGAATCGGGTGCTCTATGACCTGACTCCGAAGCCGTGTGGGACGATTGAGTTCGAATAAGCAAAAATGTTTAGTGAATCCAGTGTTTATGCGGGTTTGCGGGCTTTGGAAAGGTCTTTTGATAACAAATTGATAACAGTTGTTTGAGTGTGATTATTCTTACTGTCAAGTGGTTTGTTGGTGGGGGAATGATTGAAAAGTGGTTTGGACGGCTGAAATAAATCCATATTATAACGCCCTTAGCTGTGGGTAGTAACTCATGGCTAAGGGCGTTTTTGTCGTTATTTTTTGGAGGTGGTTTTCTTTTTCTTTGGTGCGGGAAGTTCATCGTACATAGACAGAAACAGGTTGCAGAGAAATTCTCTGTTGTCAATATCATCGACTAAGAGCATTTCTTTTGCTCCCTCATAGGGTAATTCGTAAGTTGCTGTTGGCATGAGGGAGATTGCAGAAGGAACAGGTTTTACAAGCAAGCGGTCATCATAGATACCGCCAACGATTTTATCACGGAAATAGAGAATATATTCGCCCATCATTGCACGATGGGAAATACCGTCTAAATCCGATAGCTGTTCTAATACAAAGGTTAAATAATCTTTATTTGATGCCATGATACACCTGCTTTCAATCATTGGTTTTGAGTTTGTCCTTGAATGCTTCAACCAATGTGTCACTTAATTCCTTTGAGGGAACTTTCGCCCAATTCTGAGAATTATCAAACTTCGGGTAATTGTACCGCCACTGGTCGTAGTCCTCCTTGCTAATTTCCTCAGCAGATAGCTTGTCTGCCTGCTCTTTCCAAGAGCAAAGCATTCTCATCAGTTCGGCGGCATCCTTGCTTTTGCCTTTGTTGACTTTTAAGCAGATTTCACCATCTGTTTCACTGATAGTAAGACCATAAATGTCTTCAAGAGTAAATAAGGTGTGCATAAGCCCGGTGTAGCTGTCAATGTCGGGGATATCCAGAGCCTGCGGCGCAACGTCAAGAGCCTGCGCCAGTGCAGCCGTTAAGTCTGACTTTGGCTTGCGTGAGCCAGTTTCGTACTGTGCTAGACGCACATCCGCTGATTTTTCGGGAAACCCGACAAGCATGCCAAGATATTTCTGTGTCATGCCCCGCATGATGCGGAAAAAATGTATTCTTTCGCCAATCGCCATAATGTTTCACTCCTTGTTCCTATGTTTATAAGGAGTATAGCATATATGCTTAATGAAAGTCAAGAGAAACAAAGCAAAAAAGTTTAATATTTTCTTGCAAACCTATTGACAGTAGCAAAAATGTTTAGTATTATGAATTAAGCAAAAACGCTTAGATAGAAAGGAGAGATTCTATGGACAACAAATTTATCCGTGTGGATGAGGTGGCGCAGGAACTTTCCGTATCAAAGCCTTATGCTTACAAGCTTATCAAGCAACTGAATGACGAGCTGAAGGAGCAGGGGTTTATCACGATTGCAGGGAGAGTAAACCGCCAGTATTTTC
>Ga0137308_102025_pt1 | contig 15770 bp, 12 predicted proteins | sample Inofrocosms_June_FD_97181 | JGI IMG/M metagenome (GOLD analysis project Ga0137308, IMG submission 97181) | Mouse cecal microbial communities from Vienna, Austria - N-Acetylneuraminic and N-Acetylglucosamine D2O microcosms_June | ecosystem: Host-associated > Mammals > Digestive system > Large...
GGGAAAGAAAAATGGAAATGACAGAAAATATGCAGCTTACAAAGGAACAGAACCTTATGGAATTGGTTGAACTGCTTCGCAAGCACAATATGAAAGAGGCTGCAAACAGTATATTTGAAATGGCAGCGTATGTCGATGTCATGGAAAAAAAGATGGATTCGGTCTTAGAGGAACTGAGGACGGTAAAAAAACAGCTTCATAAGATGGAAGAGCGGGAGGCGGAGAAAGGGCTGAAACAGACACTCAAAAGGGCGGTAAGTAAGCTGGAGCAGGACTGTCACGCTATAAAAGAAAAACTGTTTGAGGTCAAAGCAGAGATCAGGTCAAAGGCAGAGGAGATTGTAACAGCGACAAAACGGAAAGGGAAAGCTGCCTTAAACAAGGTGTCGGAGTTTCTTGGGATTAAGAAGAAACTGCAAAATATCCGCCAGAATGTGCAGGAGTCCATAGAAGATGTGGATAAGAGCATCGGAAAGATTGACGTTTTCGGCAAAGGAATGAGGGAAGCCGGACAGAAGATCGCCAACACTTTCCGTACTTTTGCAGATAAGACGGAAAAGGAATATGGGGAAAAGAAGTTCTCAAAGACAGAAATGATAAAGAAGCCCTTTCAGGCAAAGAGAAAGCTGCTGTCTGGAATATTAAATTGCGTAAATGCCGCCATAGAAAAGACTGAACAGCTTGCCGCAGATGTGAGACAGTATCAGACGGATAAAGAAGAAAGGAAAACAGGCAACGTTGTCAATATGGAGGCTGTAAATCCGATGGAGCTTGCAAGGGTGGCAGAGCCGGAGTTCCAGTATGGGGCGGAGGCGTTTGAGGCACACCAGCAACAAGCAGAGAAAACAATGATTAAGGATAATTCAACAAAGAATGTGCCTGTAAAGAGCGGAAAAAGCCGATCGTAATTACAGGTGTGATAATTCCTCTAAGATGTATTGTAATTAAAACAATACATCTTAGAAGGATTTTTTTTATTTACAATCCTGCAATGGTAGTGATAAATATGCCGGACTATTTGTTTAAAGAATATAGAACAGAAATGCAATATGTTTAAATCGGTTTCATATTCTCTTTTTCATATAATAAATGATAGATATTTAAGTGATTTGTAGTATAATAGTTATCGTGTAGGGGGAATGGCAATTATGGAAAAGAATGGAAATGCCCGTCCTTTTTTGGAAAAATTCATGCTACCGCCAGACGATTATGAAATATTCAAATTTGGCGGAAGCTCCCTAAAGGACGAAGAACGTGGCATAAAAACCATGTTAAAATATTTTTCTTCCTATTTCACGGAAGAACAGTTAAAAGAGAACATGGCAAAGCATAATTTGCAGACAATGTTTGATATAGTCAAAAGATATTTTGCAAAAGAATATGATTTTACTGGAACAGAAATCGAATTGAGTAATCTTTACCAGAACTCAATTAACAGTTATATTTATAATGACAGGGTAAATCCGGCATTCGTACATATTGATGAGCTGTTTGAATCAACTGTAATGGGGTTCCTGCTGGCAATGTTTAAATGGTCTAAGGATTTTGAAAATCTGGGGACATATGGGGAGTGTTTCAAATATGTATTATTCTTAATGAATGATGTGTGCATATTTGGGGAAATGCAGGGCATGGATGCGAATCATGCGTTAATGGATACCTTAAACGGAGATATTCAGATACTTCAGCTTGCTGAGGACTGCTATTGGACAATCGTTGTATTCAGCCTAGCACATGAGATTGCACATGCATATCTGGCATCTATTGGCAGGAAATACACTAAAGAGCATCCCGAAAAGGAAGAATATGATGCCGACATGATAGCTTACCATATTGTATTGAAGATTATCATGGAAGAAAAGGGTTCAGATACTATTCTTGAAGAATATACTTATCTGGCACCGATGATATATATGGACTTTTTTGATCTGTATTATTATACAGACAGGGTATTGTATAAGACAGTTTTCCATGACTGGCAGCATCCGACACCAGTAAAGCGTAAGAATCGGTTATTTGCAGTTGCTGACAAAGACGATTATGATTTTGATACCGTAGATGGAAACCATTTGTACAGCGGTTTTCTGGATGTATATGATGAATTTAAAGACCAGCTTCTTATGAAAATGGAGAGGGGAAAGCTGGATAAGGTTCTGTGGACAGAAAAGAGAGAGCTTATGAGGAGGAGATCTGACAATGACTAGAAAAGAAGCAATGGAATACAATGACAGCTTGAAAAAGGAATTAGAGCAGGCTGCATTGAAGTGTGGATTAGAGGAATCAGTGGGCGCTTACATAGTGGACAATTATATTACCGTGTTGCCGGAAGATGCAAGAAAAGGCATGATATTCTTGGGAGAAGACTCTGCATCTTATAAGGCGGGCAATATAAAAATGAATTTGAAGAAAGCAATCATAGCTGGATTGGAATTTGCAGCATCCATCAGCAAACCGGAGAGCGTATTCAATTATATCCAACTGATAATTATTTCAGCATTTTTTATTGGAAAATCTGCAAAGAAGGAATTAAGCAGGCTGGAGTCTTACGTTGTATATCTGCTGCATAAGAAAGGCGCATATGATACCGGAGTCGAAGAGGAAAGGTTTATTGGTGATGTGCAGGAATGGTATAAACAGAAGGAAGGAAAGACTGTTGGGCGAGAAGAGGTTATAGATGCCATAAATAATCTGTATGAGATAAAAGCGGTGGATTTTAATAGTGGAAATATTTTTCTGAAAGAGCATGTGTGGGGAACGATAGAATAATGTTTTTAGTTTGAGTGGGAGTGGAGTGATTTTATGAACAGATTGACACAGTGGATAGCTGATAATCCGGTAATAACAACATGGATTACCTTGATTTCTTTGATTGGCGTGGTGATAACAGTAATCGCTTTGATTATGCAGATAAGGGATAAAAAGAGGAAGATAATTTGTTTTATCAAAAATTCTAATGTACTACTGGATAACACCATTTCATGCATTGATGGAATAAAAGTATTTTTTCATCAAGAAGATGTCAATACAATAGCAGTTACAACGATTAAGATATGGAACGGAGGCAATGTAATTATTGAAATGTCAGATTTTTATCCGGAAAAAGAATTAAAGGTAATAGTTCCTGACACAGAGAAAATATTGGCAGCAAATGTTGTAGACCAAACGGAGGATACCTGTAAAGCAGGCATCACATTAGTAAAGGAAAATGAAGCTGTTTTTACGTTTTATTGTTTAGAGCCAGGACAAGGGGCAACGATCAATTTATACCATACGAACATAGAAGAGGAAAAAACAAAGGTAGACGGCAAGATGAAAGGCAGTAAGATAGTAAACAAGACGCTTGAAATACTTACTGAAAATGGTGAGGTGATTGTTTCAAATGGAAAATATAGAGTGTATTTGGACGGCGGGGTTATGGGGATTGGTTTTAATTTTTATAGAAGCATACTGCGGATTTTAGGGGTTACTGTTAAAAAGAGAGATAAGAGTTGAAATCACGATAAGCAATAAGGTATTGCGGAAAGGGGATGTCCATATCTATTCAAGAGCTGATATATAACAGCTTTGTGATATCATTTGTTGCAGGTTTTTCTTTCTCTTATTTTTACCCTTGTAAGAGTTCGTAACATAAGGGTAAAGGATATAACACAAGGGAAAGTCTAAGGGCAAACTCACTTGCTATAAATTTAGCATTTTCAAGGGTTTGCGAATTTTTTGGCAATAAGATATAACAGTTAAATTAAATGCTATAAATTATGTCTTGTCAGAATTACAGTTGCTCAAATTGCGTGAAAAATTTAGAAATGTATGAATATTTACCAATTTTTGGAAAATGAGCAGCGGGAACACTATTCCGAAAAGGGAGACTATAATTTATCTTTTCCGTCAATCAGAAACGCATAGCTGACGCCTAGCACTTCCGAGAAGGCTCGCAGTTCAATATCCGTGACGTACCGCTTGTTGGTTTCAATGCGGGTGATTACGTTCTTGTCCATGTCATATCCGGCAAGCTGTAGCTTGTGGGCAAGGTCACGCTGAGAAAGGTTTTGTTGTTTCCTTAACTCGATAAGGCGGCTGCTGATCAAGTTCTTTTCACCGGATGTAGTCCTTGGTTTTGGCATAGTATCCTCCAATCTTTCGAAACGTGTCGAGAAGTTTGTCTCACTTTTTGCACCATTATTATTGATTTTAATCGAAATCTATATTAAAATCGGTTGTAAAAGTGAGACAAAAGGAGGATGCGATATGCAGAAAGAACTAATCTATGATAAAATGAACGGGTTTTTAACAGAGAGGATGCCTTCTGTGCCGGAAGGAGCTGTTATTGAAGATGAATTTGCCGAGGGGAAGGAGTGTTGCCTTCTGTACGAGGGGGTATACCGGGCAAGGCAGAACTTGTGTGAACGATTAGGGGAGGAAGAGAATGCGGATGTGGAAACTATCATAAATGGCATGGAGAAGATTGCCAGACTGCTTGCTATGAAGATGTTTGAATATGGAAAATGTGGTTATCCGCAAGGAATATCCAGATAGTAAGTGTCAACAGCATAGAAAATTGGAAGGGAATTTTGAAAGTAGGATTAATAACACCGGCATTCAGAGATGTCTTAGTTTCTGGTCAATAAAATTACGGAAAGCTTGCAAAGACCGTAAATATGACATTGTTGGCACTACATAGACTTGAAATTTACATTGTGTAAACAATTTGGCGAAAGAGAAAACTTTTGGCAAAACCATATACAATTTGTCAAAAGTCGGTAGTTTCGCCAAATTGTATATGGAGTAATTGAAAAGCCGGGGAATGGCAGTCTGCGGATTGTCGTTTTCTGGTATTGGTATGCTTAATCTGATCGAATTTCAATATATTTACATTCATTGGTTGAATACGATTATATAAAAAAACAATTTTACAGAAAAATCGTAACAGTCTGGATAAAACCGAATTGGTTTTGTCAAAAACTTGCTATTGTCGTGTGATTTCCAGATATTCCTTTATTTGAAATGCTACCATCAGTTCAAATTTGCTGTAGCTGTCATCAAGATTAAATCCCATATCCTCTTTTAGAATTCGGATTCTATAATTTATTGTATTGCGGTGACAGAACAAAGCATCTGCAATTTTTTTTATACTGCCATCACAGATAAGATATTGATATAAGGTGTCCAGATATTCCTGCTGTTGTTTATGGTTTTGTTGTAGTAATCCATTCAATTTTTGAGTTGCATAGTTTTCAAGGATTTCCTGTTCATTGCAGGATAACAGAATTTTTAGGAATCCCATGTCCTCATAAGAAAAAAGGCTGGTTTTATGATAAAAAGCCATCTGCACGGCAGCTTTTGCATGAAAATAGGATGCCGGGAGTCCAGAAAAATCTGTCTGGCTGCCGATTCCGACAGTAAACTTACTTTCTGAAAAATAGAGTGCAAGTTGTGCCAGAAATTTCTGCATTGCCGGGACAAGTATATCTGACGATGTTTTATAAGTGATGATCAGAGAAGCGTCTTTTGTGTGGCAGAGAAAAGAGTTTGGAATAAATACCTTGAGGATATGGGAAAGTCTGTCAGAGGGAGGAACTTCAGGTGTAATTGCCAGTTGACAGATGATATATTGTTTTGTGTTCTGATACCCATATTCCTCCAAAATTGCCTGACTGTAATCTGCTTCTTTGCTTTGGAATATCAGGTTAAAAAAAGCAGCAGTTAACGTGATTTCTGTTTGAGATTCCTTAAAAATGCGATTGTAATAATCTCTAGTTACATTATGAAGCATGATTTCCCAGGGCATTGTGAAGACTGGAAAGTTATGGTCATTACATAATTTCTGTATATCTTCCGTTACATCTTCTGGAAAAACATAGGTGCCGATATTTAAGATAACACCACAGGTTTTTAATTCAATTAATGACTGGATAAATTCATAAAGCCAGTCTTTGGATTGAGAGCAGCGTATACCAGTGGTGATAATGAGTTCGCCGCCGTAAACAAAACTTGCGTTTACAATATCTTCCGTAATATATACCCAGTTCATCATGCGGTTTAATCCTTTTTTGCCACAGAGTAGGCTGAGTTTATATTTTTCCTTTGTTTCCTGATAAATATCTTTTAATAAAAGTGCCATAGCCATATTCCTTCTGTATCTGCTTTTTGTATTACTTATCTGTTTTTTATGGTGTGTGTCATAAGCATATAATAGCATAGAAATTTTTGGAAAGTCAATCTATATATTGTGCCAACAGCACAAAAAGAAAGCGTTTTTTTGTGCCGGTGTAATATAGTATTTATAAAAGAATTTCGTTATGATAGGTTTCGTAAAGGGACAAAGGCGTACCGGATTGTATGTTTTTGTCCCTTTCTGTATTATAGGAAATCCCATGCTTTGCCGGCACCACGATAAATGAAAGTGGTCATGATACAGTTATTTCCTGTAATACGATAATAAGTCTTATGATAGAAATTTTTCTCAAATATAGGAAAGGAGCAATTTATGTTAAGAACAGATTTACCAGAAATTAAGACGGAGTCATTACCAGGACCGAAGGCACAAGCGGTGATTGACCGAAGGCAGGATGCAGTTCCTGCCGCTATTGGATGTGCTTATCCTGTAGTAATTGAAAAGGGCGAGGGAGCCATGATTCAGGATGTGGATGGAAATAAGTTTTTAGACTGGATTGGCGGCGTTGGTGTGCTGAATATCGGTTTTTCCCATCCAGAAGTTGTGGAGGCAGTGAAGACACAGGCAGATAAATATTTTCATGGCATGTTTAATGTAGTTACCCATGAAGGTTATGTTGCTCTAGCAGAAAAGTTATCCAAGATTGCACCGGTAAAGGGAGAGAAAAAAAAGGCTTTTATGGCTAACAGCGGTGCGGAGGCTGATGAGAATGCAGTCAAGATAGCAAAGGCTTATACAAAAAGGTCAAATATTATTGTATTCTCTGGAGCATTTCATGGAAGAACCTATTTAACCATGACCATGACATCGAAAAAAGCCTATGCTGCTGGGCAGGGTCCTTTGGTGAGTGGCATATTTCGGGCACAATTTCCGTATTATTACAGGAATCCAGAGGGGATGCCAACAGATGCAGCATTGGATTACTATATCAAATCCATTGAGGATGTTTTTGAAGAATGCGGTGCGGCAGATACAGTGGCTGCAATCGTGGTAGAGCCTTTGCAGGGAGAGGGTGGATTTATCCCGGCTCCACTTGAGTGGATTCAGGCAGTGCGCAAGATATGTGATGATAATGGCATCCTACTGATTGCGGATGAAGTACAGAGCGGTTTTTGTCGTACTGGGAAAATGTTTGCTTCAGAATATTGGAAGGAAGTGGGTGTACAGCCGGACATTCTTGCCACAGCCAAGTCCATTGCAGCCGGTATGCCGCTTTCTGCAATTATTGCAAGAGATGAAATTATGGATGCAGTTCCAAAGGGAACTATTGGAGGCACCTATTGCGGCAATCCGTTGGCATGTGCGGCAGCACTGAAAACCATCGAGATCATGGAGCGGGATCATCTAGCTGAACGGTCTGTGGAGATTGGCAAGACAGTTACAGAGCGTTATCAGGCGATGCAGGAAAGGTATTCTGTAATTGGTGATGTAAGAGGAATGGGCGGTATGATTGGCATTGAGTTTGTCAAGGATAATAGAACGAAAGAACCAGCACCAGAATTGACAGCCAAAATTATCAATACTTGTGCCAGAAATGGTCTTTTGGTGGAGGGAGCTGGTACATACGGAAATGTCATTCGTTTCTTGGCACCGTTGGTAATTACAGATGAGCAGTTGAAGGCGGGGTTGGATATCTTTGAAAAGGCAGTGGCAGATTGTTTGTAGTGGAAAACGATTGTCAGGCGGTTTCACAGAGTGTAGTATTTATAGGTTTGCTTCACAGTAAATAGATAGAATTAATAATTAAGAGCAAAGGCGCTCACAGGAATGTGATGGTCTCTGCTCTTTTCTATACAATAAGCCAGTGTTCGGACGTTATAGCGTTTGTTAATAAGCCGACACACGAAACATGACAGTGTTTGACTGAAAGGAGATAAGATTATGAGATTAAAAGACACAGGATTTACTGTACAGGAGATTAAGGATAAGGTAAATAAATATATGATTGAGACCTATGAGCGTTTCGATTTTCTGGCAGAAACGGCAAAAGATATGTACATCTATGATGAAAATGGAAAGCCTTATTTAGATTTTTATGCAGGAATTGCAGTGAATTCTGCGGGCAGCTGTAATGAGAAAGTTGTGGCGGCAGTGAAAGAGCAGGCAGAGGATGTGATGCATACATTCAATTATCCCTATACGATTCCCCAGGCACTTTTGGCAGAGAAAATTTGTACAACCATTGGAATGGATAAGATATTTTATCAAAATTCCGGGACAGAAGCCAATGAGGCAATGATTAAAATGGCACGTAAGTATGGTGTGGAAAAGTATGGTTCTCATAAATACAATATTATTACAGCAACAATGTCATTTCATGGCAGGACTTTTGGTTCTATGAGTGCCACCGGTCAGCCAGACAATGCCTGTCAGATTGGATTTGGAGATATGACACCGGGCTTTACCTATGCGCCATACAATGATCTGGAAGCATTTAAGGCAGCATATACGGACAATACTATCGCAATTATGATAGAACCGGTACAGGGGGAGGGCGGTGTGCATCCTGCAACACAGGAATTTATGAAGGGACTCCGTGATTTCTGTGATGAAAAGGGCATTCTTCTTTTGCTGGATGAGGTGCAGACCGGATGGTGCAGGACGGGGGCAATTATGTCTTATATGAACTATGGAATAAAACCAGATATCGTATCTATGGCAAAGGCCATGGGTGGAGGTATGCCTATTGGTGCCATTTGTGCAACGGAAGAAGTAGCAAAGGCATTTTCAGCAGGCTCTCACGGAACGACCTTTGGCGGGCACCCGGTATCTTGTGCAGCTGCATTGGCTGAAATTGACGAGCTGTTAGAGCGGGATCTGGCAGAGAATGCAAAAAAGATGGGTGGTTATTTTATGGAGAAGTTAGCGGATATTCCTCATGTAAAAGAAGTCAGGGGACAGGGGTTACTGGTTGGTGTGGAATTTGATGGGAATATCAATGCGGCAGATGTGAAACATGGATGTCTGGACAGAAAGTTGTTAATTACAGCGATAGGCTCTGATATTATCCGTATGGTTCCGCCACTGATACTGACAGAGGCAGATTGTGACAAGGCAGTGGAAATTATCAAAGAGACTGTTGAGGCATTATAAAGACAAGGAGGAATGCAGATGAAACATTTTGTGATAACGATAGGATGTGAATATGGCAGTGGCGGTCCTGATATCGGGAGAGTGATTGCAGAGGAACTGGGTATCAAATTTTATGACAGGGATTTGGTGGACCAGGTGGTGGAACATCTTGGTGTTGAGAGAGAATTGGTGGAAAAAGCGGATATGGGAACTCCTGTAAAATACGAATTTGAAACTTCTTTTGGTCCAAGATATGCGAACCTTACAAATCGTGTAATCTATACGCAGTTTGAGGTTATACGGAAATTTGCAGAGGAATCTTCCTGTGTCATTATTGGGCGGTGCGGTAATTATATACTGAAGGATAGAAGTGACTGCCTCAATATTTTTATCTATGCACCAGAAGAAAAGCGGATCGAGCATGTGATGGAGCAGAAGGGTATTTCTAAAAAAGAAGCTGCTGAACTGGTGAAATATAATGATGATATGCTTCACGCCCGGTACAGGTATATGACAGATAAGAACCGAGGGGAGCGGGAACTGCGTCATATGCTGATTGACAGCAGCGTGCTTGGACTGGAAAAGACTGCAAAATATATTTTGCAGATGATTGACTTGCGGTTTGGAGAAATATAGCAGAACAGAAAAGAGGTGCAATATATGGAAACAAAGAAATCAGAGTTTAATAAAGTGTTTAGTGCATGGGATATTCTTGTGATTGCCTTTGGGGCAATGATTGGCTGGGGATGGGTGGTATCTACAGGAGACTGGATTGGAACCGGTGGTGTAATTGGAGCGGCAATCGGTTTTGCTATTGGTGGCATCATGGTATTTTTCGTGGGACTTACCTATGCAGAACTGACTGCAGCGATGCCACAGTGCGGCGGCGAGCATGTTTTCAGCCATAAGGCGATGGGGCCGGTGGGTTCTTTTATATGTACATGGGCGATTATCTTAGGTTATGTTAGTGTAGTGTGTTTTGAGGCATGTGCTCTGCCAACCATTATTACATATATTTATCCGAAATTTTTAAAGGGATACTTATATACTGTGGCAGGATTTGATATTTATGCGTCATGGCTGGCGGTAGCGATGGCGGCTGCATTGTTTATTACCTATATTAACGTGCGGGGAGCCAAGACAGCGGCTGTTTTGCAGACTGTTCTTACGGTAAGTATCGGTAGTGTCGGTATTCTTCTTATTGTGTCATCTTTGTTTTCGGGTGACGCATCAAATTTGGAGGGGCAGATATTCGTCGGTGACTCTGCAGGAAACATCTTAAAGACAGTTTTTGCAGTAGCAGTAGTGACTCCCTTTTTCTTTATTGGATTTGACGTAATTCCACAGGCAGCAGAGGAAATCAATGTACCATTGAAAAAAATCGGGAAGATTATGATTTTGTCGATTGTGTTGGCTGTTACTTTCTATGCCCTGATTATCTTTGGCGTTGGGTATGTGATGAATGCGGGAGAAATTGCAGCATCCTCCCAGACTTCCGGTTTGGTCACAGCAGATGCCATGGCGAAAGCATTTCACAGCAGTGTAATGGCAAAGGTTTTGATTATTGGTGGTATGTGCGGAATTGTCACAAGCTGGAATTCCTTTCTCATTGGCGGAAGCCGTGCGATGTATTCCATGGCAGATTCCTATATGATTCCAAGATGCTTTACAAAACTGCATCCAAAGCACAAGACACCAACCAATGCGTTGTACCTGATTGGTGGTCTTTCCATTCTGGCTCCGCTCTGTGGACGTCAGATGTTAGTGTGGATTGTAGATGCCGGAAATTTTGGCTGCTGTGTGGCATATTGTATGGTCTCCCTGTCATTTATTATTTTGAGAAGTAAGGCACCGGAAATGAAACGTCCATACAAGGTAAAAAACTATAAGTTAGTCGGTGCAATGGCTGTGCTGATGTCTGGTTTTATGGTAGTTATGTACATTATTCCATTTTCTGGAAGCGCATTGGTATGGCAGGAATGGATTATGGCAGGCGGATGGGCTGTACTGGGAGCGGTATTCTTTGCAATATGTAAGATAAAATACGGGGAAAAGTTCGGCCTTCATGTGGATATTGCCACGGAGGATGGGCAGCAGTATAGAGAGGAAGCGGCACTGGAGGCTGCCTTGGAGACTGTCAGTGGGCATGGGACTGCCACAGCAGTGGAGAGCAGCATGGCATTTTCCTACTTCCTGCCGGTTAATATTGTGTTTGGAAATGGTAAAGTAAATAAGGTAGGAGAACTGACGAAACCCTATGGCAGAAAAGTTTTGATCGTGACAGGAAAAAACAGTGCGAAAAAGTCAGGCTTATATGACAGAGTGGATGAGAATTTGAAATTAGAAGGAATGGATACGGTGCTTTTTGATAAGGTGGAACAGAATCCTTTAACAACTACTGCTATTGAGGGAGCAGAGTTTGCCAAAGCCAATGGATGTGATGTAGTAGTGGCAATTGGCGGCGGAAGTATCATGGATTGTGCAAAGGCGATTGCTTTTCTGGCAGTCAATGGCGGCGATATCAATGACTATATTTATGGAAGGTTAAAGAGTGACCATGCTCTGCCGCTGGTTTTGATTCCGACCACATGTGGTACTGGTTCCGAGGGAAATGGATTTGCAGTATTAACGAATCCAGAAAATGGAGATAAAAAATCTCTTAGGTGCAATGCTATTGTGGCAAAGGTGTCTATTGTAGATCCAGAGTGTATGATGACTATGCCGAAGCATATATTGGCTTCTGTGGGCTTTGATGCACTGTGCCACTGTATTGAGGCATATACTTCTAAGATTGCACAGCCTTTTACCGATGCGCTTAGTGTCTATGCCATGGAATTGATTGCAGAAAATCTTGTGAAAGTATATCAGGGCAGGGGCGGCAAAGAGGAATGGGAAAAGATTACCCTTGCCAGTACCATCGGTGGTATGGTAATCAATACGGCAGGTGTCACTTTGGCACATGGCATGGAGCATCCGGCCAGTGGCTTGAAAGATATTGTCCATGGAAAAGGATTGGCTGCATTGACGCCTGTTATTATTGAAGAGTCCTATAAAGGAAATTACTTTAAATTTGCAAAAATTGCCCGGATTTTTGGCGGTCTGACAGCAGGCGATTTATCTGGAAAAATCCGCACGCTGCTGCGAAATATTGATATGGAGTGTACTTTGTCAGAGCTTGGGATTGAGGAAAAGGATGTGCCGTGGATGGCAGAAAACTGTATGAAAGTGTCTGCTGCGGGTGTTGCAAATAATCCTATAGTATTTACCCGGAATGAAATTGCGGAGATATATAGAAAGGCAATGTAGTGAAACTGGGACAAAAGGTCAAAACACCTTTTGTCCCCAATATCATGTAATGACATATAGAAAAGGATAGGTGGAAAATGTCAACGGGTACTTGACACAAACAAAAAAAATGTTAAGATAAAAATAAAAAAAGAAATCAAAGACAAAGGAGTCGGCAATATCTGTTGCGGTCTCTTTTTTTATGCATATGGGCGCATAAGGAAGTTAACTACAAGGCGGCATGTGTCCAGTGAGTGCAGCGAGTAGGGGAAATTTATCCAGTCAGCTTGTGTATGGATGTATTTTTTCTCAGTTTGATTTCAAATGAAAGCAGACAAGGAGGCTGGTAATATGAACAGGTCCATGATGGAATTGACAGATGTATTGAACAAAGAATTTGACAACCTTGTGAAATACTGCATGATTTCCGGGGAGTTCGACCCTGAATATTACAAGAAGTATGACGTAAAGAGAGGGCTCCGTGATTCGGACGGTAAAGGTGTTTTGACAGGTTTAACGGAAATCAGTGATGTATGTGCTTATACGATAGTGAGTGGTGAGAAGGTTCCGACAGACGGAATACTGTATTATCAGGGCTATGATGTCAAAATGTTTTTAAGGAATGCAGGCGAGCGTCGTTATCTTTTTGAGGAAGCTTCCTATTTGTTGTTATTTGGGGAGCTGCCTAACAAAATACAGATGGCAAGTTTTATAGAGATTTTAAGCAGCCTGCAGGAGCTTACAGGGCAGTTTATCCGGGATGTGATCCTAAAAGCACCGAGTGGGAATATTATGAATGCCCTGTTAAAAAGCGTGATTACGCTGTATTCCTATGATGATGATCCAGATTCGATTGAGGTGCCGAATGTCTTGCGGCAGTCCCTGCAGCTGATTGGAAAGATGCCGCTGATAGCGGTGTATGCTTATTATGCATACCACCATATGGTAATGGGGGAGAGTCTGCTGATACGCACCCCCAAAAAAGAGTATTCCACGGCGGAAAACATTCTGTATATGCTGCGCCCCAGCGGGGAATTTACTTCTTTAGAGGCTGCGGTATTAGACATTGCGCTTGTCCTGCATGCAGAACACGGAGGAGGAAATAACTCAACCTTTACAGACCATGTGGTTACATCATCAGGAACAGATACTTATTCTGCCATCTGTGCAGCAATTTCTTCTTTAAAGGGTCCCAGGCATGGAGGCGCAAATTTAAAAGTGCAGCAGATGTTTGATGATTTAAAAGCTAATGTGAAGGATTGGGAGGATGAAGAGGAAATCCAGGCATATCTTCTGGGTGTCCTGAATAAGGAGCGGTTTGATAGATCTGGCCTGATTTATGGTTTAGGCCATGCAGTTTATACAGTTTCGGATCCAAGGGAAATTATTTTGAAGGAATTTGCGGAAAAGCTTTCCGATGAAAAAGGGCTGCAGAAGGAATTTGCGCTTTATGACAGGGTAGAGAAAATCGGGCTTGCATGCATTCGGAGGAAACGTAGGCTGTTTAAGCCAATTTGTGCCAATGTGGATTTTTACAGTGGATTTGTCTATACTATGTTGGGCATTCCTCGGGAGCTGTTTACACCAATATTTGCAATCGCCCGCATTTCCGGATGGAGTGCGCACCGGCTGGAGGAACTTGTAAATAAGGGAAAGATTATCCGCCCGGCGTATCGCTTTGTTGGTGTGCATAAAGAGTACCGGGAAATGGAAGAAAGGGGATAATTTAAAGCGGTCTATGCAATTCAATAAAATAAAATGGCCATTTAAAGGAGGAAATGACAATGGAAAAGATTCAGATGAAAACACCATTGGTTGAAATGGATGGGGACGAGATGACCCATGTTTTATGGAAAATGATAAAAGAGGAGTTGCTGATTCCTTTTATTGATTTGAAGACAGAGTATTATGATTTAGGACTTATATGCCGCAATGAAACGAATGATAAAGTAACGATGGATTCAGCAGAAGCAACGAAGAAATACGGGGTGGCAGTGAAATGCGCAACCATTACTCCAAATGCGGCTCGCATGAAAGAATATCAGCTAAAAGAAATGTGGAAGAGCCCGAATGGGACAATCCGTGCAGCACTGGACGGTACGGTTTTCCGTTCACCGATTTTGGTAAGCGGGATTGAGCCGTGTGTGCGGAACTGGAAGAAGCCAATTACCATAGCAAGGCATGCTTATGGCGATGTCTATAAGGCAAGTGAGATGAAAATTCCCAAAGCTGGAAAGACTGAGTTGGTGTATACAGATGAATTCGGAAATGAGACAAGGGAGCTGCTCCATGATTTTACAGATGCGGGAATTATCCAGGGACAGCATAATACAAAGAAATCAATTGAAAGTTTTGCAAGAAGTTGTTTCAATTATGCGCTTGATGTCAGGCAGGATCTGTGGTTTGCAACAAAAGATACAATATCAAAGAAATATGATCACACATTTAAAGATATTTTTCAATATATCTATGAAAAGGAATATGATGAAAGATTTAAAGCGGCAGATATTGAGTATTTTTATACGCTGATTGATGATGCTGTAGCGAGGGTAATGAAATCAGAGGGCGGATTTATCTGGGCGTGCAAGAATTATGACGGCGATGTGATGAGCGACATGGTATCCTCTGCATTTGGCTCATTGGCAATGATGACGTCCGTACTGGTTTCGCCGAAAGGGTATTTTGAGTATGAAGCTGCCCATGGCACGGTTCAGAGGCATTATTATAAGTACCTGAAGGGGGAAGAAACTTCCACAAATTCTGTTGCAACAATATTTGCATGGACAGGGGCATTGCGTAAGAGAGGGGAATTAGACGATATTGCCGAACTTGCAGGATTTGCAGATTTTCTGGAAAAAGCCTGTGTAGAAACGATTGAGAGCGGGAGGATGACAAAGGATCTGGCGCTTATCACAACGATTCCCAATCCTTCGGTTTTAAGTAGCATGGATTTTATAAAAGCAGTCAGGGAAACATTGGAGCAGGATATGAAAGGGCTTAAAGCATAGGGTGAAGGTGTTGTGCCGCCAAAGGGGATTTGTATATGGAGGTGTAGCGAAATGACTACGGCGTGGGTTATGTTAAAAACAATCAAGGATATGCAGGATTTTGTTAATCTTGTTTCCAATTATGGGTGTAGAATGGAATTGGTGGCCAGACATCAGGTGATAAATGCAAAGTCAATTATTGGCGTCCTTAGCATGGATATTACGAAACCGCTTGAACTCAGAATTTATGACGG
>Ga0137308_102026_pt1 | contig 15769 bp, 11 predicted proteins | sample Inofrocosms_June_FD_97181 | JGI IMG/M metagenome (GOLD analysis project Ga0137308, IMG submission 97181) | Mouse cecal microbial communities from Vienna, Austria - N-Acetylneuraminic and N-Acetylglucosamine D2O microcosms_June | ecosystem: Host-associated > Mammals > Digestive system > Large...
ATCGTTTTAGACGATTACAAGATAAATTAACAAGTAAAAATCTGATGTTTAAGTTTGATGGAAGTAAATACGCAATCTTTCATTTGGATGTGACAGATAGAACACAAATTACAGACTATAAACTTACATTGGAAGAAGCAGAAGAGTTTGCAGAAAAAGTGTAAAAGATATGCTTCAAATGGAGAATATCATTTTATAAAGCAACTAAAGGATATGTATTTAAGAGAAAAGGAGAAAATCAATAATGACAGGAAAAGTTAAGTGGTTCAACAATCAGCGTGGTTTTGGGTTTATTTCAGGTGATGATGGCAAAGAAATATTCGTACATTATTCTGGAATTGTAGGCGAAGGATTCAAAGAATTAGCAGAAGCAGAGCCAGTAGAATATGATGTTATCGACACTGAAAAGGGTGTACAAGCTGTTAATGTCAAGGGCGTGTAAATTTTGTATAAGTTGATTGTCAAAAAGAGAATAAGGTAATAAGGGAGTAGTGCAACGCTGATCTTCAGCGTTTATTCCCATTTTAATAAAAAAAACGAAGGAGTGATGTATTATTAGCAACACACAAACAGATGTATTAAAAAGGTACTATGATATGCTTTATCCTGAAAAATTGAAGGATAATGAATATGTTGCGTTATTCTTTATGAAAACGGATAAAGATGGAAATGTAGTAATTGGAAAAGATGGGAAAAAAGTAGAGTTTCATAAGTATGCAAAGAATTTTGAAGAATATCAAGATTATATAGATAAGTTCAGATATAATTTTCATGCTTATAATGCTCTTGCTACTGTAAAAGTTGGATCAGATGGTGAACCTCATAGACGAGAAGGCAATATGAGACAACAAAGGGTATTATTCATTGATTTTGATAAGAAGGACTATCCCAATTTAAAAGATGCCTATGATTTTACCAAGATGATAAGAAAGAAATTACCTAATGTGTTTCTCCATGCTTATTATGATTCTGGACATGGATACCATTATTACATAATTATTCCGCCGACTTGTAAAATTAGAGAGATTAGTGAATTTAATAAAGAAATATGTGCATTAGTTGGAGCAGATACCAACGCTTGTAAAGTGACACAAGTAGCAAGAATACCATGTACTTTTAACCGAAAGAATCCAGATGAAAATGGGAAATTTCCTATGGTAAAAGAAATAGACCATTACCGTAAACATCCGCAACAAATAGCAAGATTTCATCCGCTTAATATAGAAAATTTGAAAAGAACCGTCAGTAATGCAAAGAAACTATTTACAACAGAAAATATTCCAGAAATTCCATTTACAGAGTGGAAATATAATACAGGTGGATTTGACATACAACAATATAGCTGCCTTTGTACTGAAAAAGTATTCCATGAGGGAGCAGATGAACATGAAAGAAATACATGGTTAGGAAGAATAATTGTATGGCTTACAAGACAAAAATATCCGGATTACAAAATTGGACAGATGTGTCAGGAATGGAACACAAGATGTAGACCGCCAAAAAGTATAGCCGAAACTCAAGATGAAATAAACGGATGGTATAAATGGTTTGAAGAGCATGGTATAGAAAAGATTGGCGGTTGTTGGTGGAACATTGAAGATGAACGAAAAAGAGAAATAGTCCATAGACAATGTGACAAGTATCATTGTAAGCAAGCCATGAATCCTTATGAAAGCATGAGCATGTCAATAGATGTAGGTGTAAAAATGAACCAAAAAGTTTTGACAGATGGAAAATTAAGCGTCAAAGGGAAATATATAATGTCAGGATATGAATATTTGATTTTGACAGTATTAGATAAATATATGCCTAAAACAGGGAGAACACCATTTACAGTAAAAGATTTGAAATATCGGATGCAATATAAAAAGCATGGGAAATGGCAGCTTTGCATGGATATATCTACACTGAAAAAGACATTGGAAGATTTGGAGAATCACAAGTGTATAAAAGTAACTGATCCTACACCAACACAATGTAAAAAGAAAAATCCGACTTTTGATGATAAAGTGATTAAACTTGCTAGAGGTTTGAAAGATATTGATATGGATAAATACATTGTATTTTATTATTCGGTAGCAAGAGCATTTATCTGTCACCAGATTACACAAAATGAATATAAGGTGTATTTGTGTATTTTAAATAACTATAAAAATGGCAAGAGTTGTACATTGGAAAAAATGAATATAATCCTTAATATGGAAGAAAGAAATATATTAAGAGCAATACAAAGTTTAGAGTTAGCATCATTATTGAGAGTAGATCGTTTACCTCCTAATGATAAAGGTAAGAAATATAATATGTATTATCCAATAGATACTGATAGATGGGATAAGGATACGGATACTGAATTAGACAGTGATACAGTGTCAGGTTTAAACATAACACTGATTGCATAAAAATAATCCTATCAAAGGGGTGTGTTCCACAATGTACCCACTCCGTAGGATATAATACATTCTATACATAGTTGTCAAAAATCCATTAACAAAATCCCAAAACCATTGAAAAATAAGGTAAAAACTTAATTCCTATCTTGCAAAATAGGGGTGTCAAAATTCCACGCCATTTTTTCAGAAAACATAGGAAAATCAATGGTTTTCAGCGTTTTTTATGTGCAAACAAAAAATGCAGTTCCATGTAGATAAGGCAACTGCTATTAACTTTTATCAATAGAATATCATACATGGACTGCAAATGCAAGCACTATTTCATGAAATTTCAATAAAGGAGAAAATTATGTATACAGAAAAAATAATAGATGAAAAAGGTAATATTAGTATTCCACTAAAGTTTAAGTTGCATCAAAAGGTTTATTGTCCAAGAATCGTTTTAGAAAAAAGAAAACTGATAGATATTAGAGAATATTACATAGTGAGGATCAATGTTACTATCAATGGGAATTTTACTTCTATTGGTTATCATGCGTCACCATATGAAGGAAATACAAGAGGTAAATTGTTTTATGAAGGAAACCAATTATTTGAATCGTATGAAAAAGCATTGGATTATGCAAAAGAACAGGGATGTAATATAGAAAATATATAAAGGAGATTCAAGAAATATTTGAGAGACAAAATAGTAAAACTGGATAAATCTATAAAGGATTATACGAAAGAAGAATTAGTTGCATTGTTAGGACATTTGAAAAAATCAGAGTTAATGAGAAGTATCATTTTGAATGAAAGAGATTTTTGTACTTGTAATTATGAAAGGTCACAGAGAAGTTTCTGGTACAGTGTTGTCAAGCCGACATTAGATAAATTAGGTAAACTCACAGCGAATGATGAAACAGAAGAAGCACTTAGCGGATGGGATAAGACATTATCAAAATATCTTACTGAATTAGTCAAAGAAGGTCAGCTTACATATAAAGATATAATGATAGTTGATGATTCCAGAAGATTAAATGTTCCAGATGAATATATGTTTAGTCCATATCGCAATATTATTGTATGTTGTGAAAAAGATACGATTTATTCTGTAGTAAGCGATATTAGTAATGCTTTAGGATGTAGTTGCATTAGCACAAAGGGATTAAATGGATTTGGAGCAATGGAAACATTGATGCGTAGGATAAAGGAAAATTCAAATAATAAAGTAGGTGAATTAGTGTTCTTGATTGTAAGTGACTATGATCCTACAGGATATGATATAGCAAATACTGTTAAGGAACAAGCGTCACAAATGGCAGATACTTTGAAGATGGATTGTAGAATTATATCAGAGAGGATAGGCATTGTGCCAGATCAGCTTACAGAAGATGAAGTGAAAAATAACCAGTATACACCAAAGAAAAAAGGAATAGAACGGTGGATGAAATTAACAGGTGGCATTGATGGAAAAGAAAAGGGTCTGGAATTGGATGCACTAACGCCTGATAGGATAAGACAGATATTTACGGATAATTTGAGAAGCTATATTGACAGTAGAGAATATTATGAGCATGGAAAGCAAATATTTCTTATCAGAAAAATTCGTGAAGAGTTGGATAAATATGTTGATTCAATCGTTGGTGAAGTATACGACAAATTAAAAGATTCAGTTTGCACAAAAGAATATGATGTACTGGATTATTTGGAAAAAGGTTATAGTTACATACCATATGAAGAAGTATGTAGTGTGGATAATCAAGAGGTTAGTAAATGTGTGCAACAGTATTTTGAGTAAAGGAGCAAAGAAGAATGTTTAAAAAGGAAAAATTGTACCGTGTATATGATGAAGATAAGTTATACAGAAAGAAACAAGTTGATTTTCTTCATGGCATTTGGTGTACTGATAATTTTGAATGTAGAAATATGGATATGAAAGATGCTTTTAACAACAGCGAATACATAAGTGGATGTGTCATTGACGAAAGCATAAAAGACTGTTTAATATTCACGTTCTTTGACAAAGTGAATTATCCCGTTGATAAGGATACATTTATAGAAATATCATATGAGAATTTAATGGAATGGTGTGAAAAAATAAACATGATTTGTCATGTGGAGAATGATTGAATAGTATTTTGTGGTTTTATAGAAGTACATAATGGGATAACAATTCACTATCCCATAGAGATAATATTTTGAGAAAAGAAAGGAATTAGTGAATGGTTGATTTTTACAATGAAATGTTGATTAGAAATATTGATTGTGGTTTGCTTTATTTTCAAATCAAAGATGATAAAGTGATAAAGGAGTATGAAGATTTAAAGAAAGAGAAAAGTGCAATAGAAAATGGTGATAGTCCAGATGATAAAAGACTTGTAGAAGTACAGAAACGGATTGAAGAATTGTCAAAAGAGATATTCACCATGAAAAAGCCTGTCACATTTTCGGACAAGGACAACAGATTTTATTATTCTGGAACAATATCAGATTCTTTGATGGGAAGAAAATTGCGACAAGTAGCAAGAAGTAGAGAGGAATATGAAAAGGTAATAAGAGAAGCTAACGGTGTTGATTATACGGATTTGATTATAAATTTGAAATTCAAACAGGATATTATGATTCCTGATGATACACCAAAGAAGGGTTATGATCCTAAAACGGATTCTATCGTGGAAGTTGAAGGAAAGAAAAGCAAACGTCTGATTTCCAAAAAGAAATTGCGTAGAATGGCATATAAAGAAGGCGTAACCATCAATGGTATACATTATGTAAATTATCAGAGAACAAGTTCAAAAGCCAGAATTGGAAACGATTTATTTATCAGAGAAGATTATTTTGAGGAAATGGACGAATGGCAGAATTTGGGGATACCATTTAGAAAAATGGTAAAAAGCCAGGATAAAGAACATCCTAATCCGTTTGAAGAAGCTGATATTGTGTCAGTCCGTAGTTATCAAAGTTTGATTGCGTCCTCAATAATGGGAGAACTGGACATTGATCCTTATTCCATATTGTTGATTGATGATGTGTCAGGACAAGCTACAATGGATTGTAATGTGATTAAACCATTCCCAACGCAGAATGGTAAGGGTACGGAGTTAAGGGTTGTTAGAGAGCCTTATACACAAAAGACAGATTTATGGGATGGACAATCACTTTTAGATTCCAGTGTGTTTAAAAAAGGAATGTATACAACAAGGGACAAAGACGGAAATATTAAAAAAGATAATTCGTATGAAAATTATGGATTTATATTATTGAGAAATCATTTTTTCAAAACAGCCGTTTTCAATACAAATCTTCAGGAATATTATAAGGAACGATTTAAAGGCGTTGAAAATCCAATAATCAATGATACTTTCGGAAATCCATTTAATACAGAAAATGTATTGATGGTTACTACAAGAAATTCAGTAAAGATTTTTAAGTTTGCAGATATAATTTGTGAATATATGATTGCAGATGATAAAAAGATATATTTGAGTGAACTTGAAAAACCTTTGATTGAAAAAAATGAGGGACTACGGAAAGCGAAACAAGCGGTAACTATTGCAAAACGGAAACTTACAATGTTACTGAATTATGATCCAGAAAAAGGGAAAGAGCCACCTACACAAGATGATATTGATATGGCACAAGATAATTTGGATGAAGCAGAGAGAAACTATAATGAAATCTGCATGGATTTTGATAGCGAAACGAAACAGCTTTTGAAAGAGATTAAACTTGAACAGGAACGCTTAACATGGGACTGGTATAGGGAAAAGATTAAGAATGAAAAATTTGGATGTTGTAAAACAGAGCATAAATCAAAGTTCGGTGATAAACAACAGTTGTGGTATCAGGTAATAGGGAGTTTGAATTTTGATAAAAAGGATTTAGGAGAATTGGTAAAATCACAGCTTGACGAAACCAATCTTATGATAAAATATGTAGCATGGTTTAAACATTTCGTTGATATGAGAGCAACAGAAAAAGTAAAAGATTCCATGATGCTATCACTTCTTAATGTGAATGATGATATTAGTCGTACTAAGTGGTATACAGATTACAGACGTTATAAAATCAATGGCATTATTGATAAATTGATAGCAGGAAAGCTACAGATTGAAGATTCCGATTTCTGTACATTGGTTGGAAATCCGTATGAAATGTTAAGGGCATCTTGCGGTGAAAAAATTGAGTCAAGTATCCTAAGTGATTTTGAGTGCTATTGTACCAGATACAAAGATGGCGAAGAATTGTATGGAATGAGATCGCCACATATTTGTACGGGAAATAATGCTTTGCTTAAAAATACATACCATGATGAATGGAAATGGTTTAACCTTACTGATAATATATTGATTATCAACTTGTGGGGAAAAGGCGCATTTCTATCATGTAAATGGAATGGGAGTGACCAAGATTCAGATGCAGCGTTTATTGGTAATAATCCTATCATCCTTGAAAAAGTAAAGAGGGTTCAAGATTATTTGATTCCTATAAATGGTTTGTCTCCAAAACCAAGAATGTATGAATTTACTGATGAAAATATGGCAAAAGTAGACGGTCAGCTTTGCAATGACTTCATAGGGAAAATCTGCAATCTTGCGAGAGACTTACAGAGTTTGTATTGGCATTTGTATAATGTTGGCACAGAAGAAAACAAGCAAAAGTATCTGTCCATTATGTATGATGATATTTGCCTTTTAGAAGTCCTTAGTAATATTGCCATTGATTCAGCTAAAAGACGTTACGATTGCAATATTGAAGCTGAAATGAAAAAGATTAAGTCCAGACCATATTTAAAGACTGAAAATGCAATCATACAAGGGGATACGATTGTGTTTAAGGAAACACGTTACAAAAAGAGTTTGTCAGAAAACAAGATAAAGGAATATGAAAGACTTTTAGAAAAAAGGGATAACGCTACAACACAAGAAGAACTGGACGAAATCAATAAAGAGATTGATGATGTTTTGATGGTAAGCAAGGAATATATGATACGTCCAGATTTTACGAAGAATCTGAAATCACAGCCTAAGAAGAAAAAGCGTAAAAAGTATGAGAGTGAAGAACAAAAAGAATTGAACCGTCAAAAACAGATTGCGTATGCACAGGAACAAAAGGCATTGAAAGAGAAGATTTATCGTAAAATGGAATCTCCTATGGATATTTTGAGCCAGATTATTAGAGAAAACATTGTGAGAGCGCCGAGAACAACATATCTCCCCTGTTTTGTTGATGTTTTGAAACCAATTCCAAGCGGAGAGAAAGCAGATTACAACAGAATAAATGCTATAAAAAGTTTGTGTCTTGATACTAAGAAAAAGATAAATTGTATCAGGGATAAATATAGAGATGGTAGGTTGTCTTATGATGAAATGTACGAAGAAATCAATGCTATTGAAAAAGATGTAATCAATAATATCCAAGAGCGTGAAGTTACAGCGTATGATATAAATGTCCTGATTCGTAAGGTGTACGATAAGCGACCTAAAAAGGATGCACATGGAAAAGAGATTAAAGATGAAAAAGGAAAATATATCTATGTAGATAAGCGGGATCAGGACTTAATAAATGCCAAAGCTGGAGGATTGCTTTTAAAATATGTGTACGCTGCACATAAAGATGAATTTCTCAAAGCAATCAAAGAAAATGGTAAAGGTACTGTATCTTATGTACAGAAGTATGAACCAGATAAAAATGGTACAAGTAACAAAGTTTCCAGTCTTAAAGATGTTGGAAAATTATTTAAAAAGGATCATAAGATTTTTATGGTTGATGGTGTGAAATATGAGATTTGCACTAGAAAAATAAAGCATGTTGTGTGATGCAATAATGTGTAGGAGTCGGTATTTTGCCGATTCCTTTGCATAAAAAGGGCTTAAAGAAAAATCTCCAAGCATGAAAAAAATACCTTTAAAAAGTGTAAGAAAATAAAGGCTTTTTGAGATTTTTATTTTTTTCGTTATTACATGGTATGGTATATAATAACTTTTAATTATAGCACAGAGAAATAATAATTTATATAGTAATTATGCATAGAATTCATAGGATTGCTTGTGATTCTTCTACAAAAAAGAAAGAGAGGATAATATGTCACAGGAAGTTTTGAGGGATAGATTGGTGAAGTTTATCCATGTAGAAGGTGTGAACCAAAAGCACATATCAAAGCAGACTAAAATCAATGAAGGTCTATTATCACGATATAAAAACAGTAAATGTGATTTAGGCTTACTTGACAGAGAATCCTTAGATGCGTATTTATCATCAAAGGGATATTAAATTTTGGTATCCATATGGAAGTATATGTACACACATATGCGGAAGTATTGATATATAGCAAGTTCTTATATGCTATTCAATGTATAAGACAAGAAATTATTTTCGGATAGTTTCTCATTTATGTATTATTTACTCCTTTTATTTAGTTATTCAACATTATTTTGTTTCAATCGTTGTATAATTTTATCATTCGAGTAAGCAATACCATGTGGTTTTAAACCACATTATTTGCTTGTTAAAATCCTCTTAACAATTCAACTCTATTTGAATAATTCTTTTTTCAAAATCTAAAGTAGAATTTTGTTAAATCCAAAGATTTTACAAAAATAGTCTTTTTCGGTTTTTCCTATTAACCTCCTTTCGATTATTGAAAGAAAAACCGATTTGAAAAGATATTTATCACGTCAAAGTGATTGATATATATTGTGCGATTAAAAAATATTGATTGGGATTATTGGATATAACGCTATGGGATGTTCAGTAATAACAGGAAAGGAAGTTTATTATGGAAGATAATAAGAACACAACTAATACAGATGCACAGGCTGTAGATTCTAAAGGTGGAGATGGAACAGGTGCAAATACTGGTACTACCGATACTAAGGAAACTACGCAAGAAACTGTTACTATGTCTAAGGTAGATTATGATAAAGCGATTCAGAGTGCCGAAGATAAGGTAAGGGGCAAAATGTCAAAAGAAATCAGAGACTTACAGGCAAAAATCAAAGAATTAAGTCCAGTTGAAAAGACACAAGCAGAAATTGATGTAGAAAATCGTCTTGCCGCTTTAGAAGCGTCCGAAAAGGCAGTTGCCGAAAGGGAGCGTAAAATTGCGGTTCAAGAGAAGTTATCTGCAAATGGGCTTGACAAGACATTAGCTGATTATATTAAGGATGATGTAGATGTTGATAAGCTGTCTACTCTTGTAGAAGATATTGTAAAGTCAAGAATGAAAGCAAATGGATATGTTCCAAGTGACCACAGTTCTGATGATAAAGTCACACCAGAAGAATTTAAGAAGTGGAGTTATTCTAAAAAAGAAAAGTTTGCACAGGAACATCCAGAAAGTTATAAAAGGCTTATGGGTAAAAAGTAAATACTGTTTATAAGACAGCCTGAACCTGAAATACGGATCAGTCTTTTATATTGTAAAAATTTTAAAGAAAGAAGGTATATATATTATGGCTAATACATTAGTTATTCCAGAATTGTTTTCTGAAGCCGTAAATTCCAAAATGGAAGTATCTCTCCGTGTTGGTAGACTTGCTACTGATATGACAGATTTGGCAGAAGATATTAGAACTTGCGGTGATACAATTCATTTCCCTACATTTGATAGAATTTCAGATGCAGCTACAGTTGTAAAGGGTACTCCCCTTGTACCAGAAGAAGTAAACATGAGTGATTCCACTGCTAAAATCAAACAGGTTGGTAAATCTGTTAGGATTTATGATAAGGATTCCATTCAGGTTAAGGGTGCTATGAAGGACAGAATGGCAGAGCAGATGGGTGAAGTCATGGCAAAGGATGTAGACAAGAATCTTGTGGATGAGATGGATACAAGTGCGGTCTATAAAGTTCCTACAAGTGGGGCAGAAGCTATTACTAAACTAGAAATTGAAGCCGCTTTTGATTGCTTTGGTGACGATGTAGATTCTGCAAATTTTGCTGGAATCCTGATTAACCATAGGCTTAGAAGTGCATTTGTTGCTATGGATGAATTTACATCTATTTCCAAGACTTATGCAAAGGATTCCAATGGTATAGTTGAAGATGGTGTTGTTGGTTACTGGTTGGGTGTGATCCCTGTCATTATTTGCGACAATAACACTTATGATGCTACAGCTAAGGAGTGTAAGACATACCTTGTTCGTAAGAACGCATTAGGCGTTATTTGGCAGAAGGAAGTCACTATTGAAGAGGAAAGAGAAGGTAAGCTGCTTGCTACTGATCTTATCGCCAGTGACCTTTATGCCGTAAAACTTATGGATACAAAGGGTTGTGTAATTCTTCGTAAAACAGTTGCCTAAAGTCTCAAGTGATTTTCTTATCACTTAGATTTTTTCTCATATATGGGAGTGTGATGTGCATATTGCACTCCCTGTCTTTTAGGGCAATTTTTATTAAAGGATGGTGAATATATGTTATCAAGGTTTGATTTAAAAGAATATAGGCTTTTGCGTCATTTGACTTTGCGTGATGTGGCAAGATACTGTGATATTACTTTTGAAGCTATTGGGCAGGTAGAGCGTGGTGAAATTAATGTAACACAATATAACCATGATGAAATCGTCAAAGGGATCAATAGGGCGTCACAGGCAATGGTAGACGGTACATTTGATGCGTTGAAAGAAGAAGAGTGCCAGAAAGCCAAAGAGGAACGTGAAAAGCAGATGGCAAAAAAAGAAACAAGTTCCAAAACTGCAACGGCTAAAAAGAATACAAGAAAAACTACGGCAAAAGTTAATGTGGATGAAACAAAATGAAGATTATTGGTGGCCTTGTGAATATATAGGCAAGGAAAAATATGTTTGAAAATATTTGCTAAAATGTTTGTGATATGGAAACAGATGTGGTATAATTGTAGTCGAATAAAATGATAATGAGGGTGTGAATATGGCGAAAATAACATGTGAGTCGTGTGGGTCAAGCTTCCCATTAGAGCGAGCAAAGGATTTAAAGGCATGCCCCGTATGTGGGGAACCTTTGTGGGATGATGAAATTGAAAATGTAGCTGGTGAAGATGCTGAGTCAAAAGCTGATGAATCGGAAGATGGCTTGATGTATTTTGACCAAATTATGATTTTTGAAAGAAAACCTGAAAATAGCGGTGTTTTGACATATTGCAGTGAGTGCAAACAAATGGATTCATTGGACTTGGATTTATTTGAAAAGCTTGTGGATAAAGAATATGTTATATTAAAGGAGAACATCACAGTTACGTGCAGAGGTTGCGGTAAAGAGCATAAACCAAGAAAAATCCTTTACAAAAGGAAAGACCATTATGCCCCCCCGCTTCCACGCTGCCCGGTCTGTAACTCAGCCATGTTAAAGAAGATCACCACAGGGTCAAAGTTTCTGGCGGCGGCAACTATTGGTGCATTTGCCCTCCCATATAATAGCAAGACATTTGAATGTAAAGACTGTGGCTATCGCTTCTAAACTGAATAATCATTTAACTACCAAAGGCATTCCGTCAAGGGGTGCTTTTTTAATGCAAAAAAAAATACAGAAAAGGGAATTAAAGAATGAACGATAATAATTTTCAGATTATGCTTCAGGCAATGCTTGACAAAGTAAAATCTATTTTTAACATCAAGAAAGATATTACATCGATCGAACCCCAGCTTCCAAGGGTAAAGCTTCAGGGTACGCTGGATAAGACAGCGACACAAAAAGAACTGAATGCAAAATTAAAATCAATAAAACCAAAAGTAAAAGTAGATGCTGACACTACACAGGCAGAGAAGAAAATCAAAAAGATTGGGAAGCAAAAGACAAATGCAACCATTACCCCGACAGTGGACACTACACAGGTGGTATCCGGATTAAAGAAAGCACAGAAGGAAACAAAAACCTTATGGGAACGGTTTGTGAGCGGTGCGATTGGTGCAAACCTTGTCCGTATGTCCGTCCAAAAAGTAACACAGGCTATCCATGAAGCTGTTAAGGCAGTGAAGGAACTTGATACGATAAAGACCAATATCCAAATGGTTTCCGGTACCACTAATTCAGAAGTAAATTCAATGATGCAGTCATACAATGCCATGGCGAAGGAACTGAGTTCCACTACTAGGGAAGTCGGGGAAGCAGCGAATGAGTTCTTAAGGATGGGGGAGAGTATTGAAACAACTAATGAGTTGATAAGAAGTTCGCAGGTTTTATCTAAGACGGGAATGATTGAAAGTGCAGATGCGGCAAGTTATCTCATTTCAAGTCTGAAGGGTTACCAGATAGCGGCAAAGGATTCCATGGACGTGGTTTCAAAGCTGGTCGAGACAGATACTGCGGCGGCAGTAAGTGCAGGAGGATTGGCCGAGGCCATCAGCCGTTGTGCCAGCATAGCTAATAATAGTGGAACGACTATGGACAGGCTCATTGGTTATGTTGCTGCTATTGGAGAAGTCACACAGGAAAGCATGTCCGTAGTCGGCAACAGCATGAAAACGTTTTACAGTAGATTCTCGAACTTAAAAATAAATAGATTTATTGATGACGAAAGCGGGGAGTCATTATCCGATGTAGAGACAGTGCTGAATAAACTTGGCATTCAGTTGAGGGAAACAGAAGATACATACCGTAATTTTGATGATGTTTTAGATGATATTGCAGAACGTTGGGGAACTCTTACACAGGTTGAGCGTAATGCTGTTTCAGTCGCAATGGCAGGAACCATGCAGAGAAACCGCTTTCTGGTTTTGATGGATAATTTTTCAAATGCTTTGGAATATTCCGAAGTAGCCGCAAACAGTGCCGGTTCTGCATTAGAACGTTACGGAGTCTATCAGGATTCTATTGAAGCAAAAACTAATGAACTGACAGCAGCCATTGAGTCATTGTCCACTAACATTATTTCAGAGGACTTATACAGTGGTATCATACAGGCAACTACGGGTTTGATTGAATTTTTGGACAAAACAAACCTTTTGAAAGGTACGCTTGCCGGACTTGCAGCATTGGGCGCATCAAAGGCTATTGTCTCTATTGGTACAGGATTCATTACGGCGGCTAAAAGTACAGCACAGCTTACAGCGGCTATGGCTTTGTTTGATAAAGGGACAAGTAAACAAAATTTATTAGCTATTGGAGCGGCTTGTAAAGGCTTGTCGGATCAGCAGCTGAAGCTTATCCTATCTACAAAAGGGTTAGAATATGCAGATAGAGAATTGATCTTAGCAGGTATGGGCGTAGCAGAAACAGAACAAAAGCAAATGCTTACAACCCTTGGATTTGCAGCAGCCGAAGATAAGGCAACCGCTTCCACATTCTCATTAAAAGGTGCGTGGACTGCTTTAAAGACAGCATTTTTATCGAGTCCTGTTGGTTGGGTAACAGCGGCTATTGCTGCTGTTGGAATACTGACAAAAGGATATCTGACACTGGCTGAGTCTGCTGAACGTTGTAAAGAACGTGCAGATGAACTGATGTCATCATTCAGGTCAGCACTTGACACGGCGAATAGCAATGCCAAAACAGTTGAAGGATTGGCAGAAAAATATGCAATCTTGTCAAAAGGCGTAAACAATCTGGGCGAGAACGTGTCACTGACAGCAGATGAATATTCTGAGTATAACGAAATCGTCAACCAGATAGCTGACATGTTCCCTACATTAGTTAAAGGGTATACTGATGAAGGCAATGCCATCCTGTCACTAAAGGGCAACGTAGAAGGGCTGAGGGATGCCTATAAAGAAGCCCAAATGGAAGCATATAATTTGCTTATTGCTTCTGGCAAGGACTCTGACGGCAACGATATATTAAAGGATGCTAATAATGTCATAAACAATGCAAAAATGGGAGGCTTGTTTGGGAAAGGCGCAACACTAGGTGGGAACAAGCAGACCATAGAATATATAGATGAAATATCCAAGATATTTTCCCAGGATAATTATAAAGACATCCTTCTGGCGAAAACAGGGTTAGGCACATCATTTGACCCATCCGATGACGATGAGGTTTTCAGGAAATGGTTCACCTATCTGACAGGGATACCTGCGGATGGCCGTAGATATATTTCTGACATCACAGATGAGCAGGCCGCAGAGATATTAAAACAGCTGAAAATATCAAAGCAGACTCTGAATGCAGAAATTAATTCCGCCGTTGATAATGTAGAGTCCATAGCCAATGCATACTTGATGACAAACGAAGACTATGCAAAATTAGATGAACAGTCCAAGGATGCAGCATCTATAATTGTAAACAGCCTGAATGCAGACATTGTGTCCTCTTTTGGTGAAAATAAGGAGAATGTTGGGGAATATGTTGATAATATCGTACAGACAATCAAAGATAACCCAGAAGTTCAAGATGCGCTTATTGGTCTGTTCTCTCTTGACATAGCTGAAATGCCTGTAAATGAAGCAAGATCACTAATAGAAACCTATATTGACTATATCGCAAAAGAGATTGGTGAAGATCCATTGGAACTTAAGATCAGGTTAGGTTTTGATGACACTGTTGACATTGCCAAACGGCTTCAGAATTCCATCCGTCAGATCACAGATGATCATGGAATGTCAGACCGTGAAGAGTATTCCACTCTGTCTGAATACACAAAAGATTTTACACAGACACAGGCTGAAATGTGGTTGGAAGCGACTCTTGGAGCACGGAATGCGACAGAAGCAGTCCGGATGTATGAGGATGCAATGGCAGATGTTGCTGATGCTCCCACCCTCTCCACCCAGCTAACCACCTCCCAAGAAGCCCTTGACAAATTCCAATCCTCAGTGAAGTCAGCGGCAGACGCATACGCCACTCTCCTGTCCGGCAACTACTCTTCATCGGAACTGCTGGACTCCATCCAAGCTATTAACCAAGCTGTAACGGATATGGGAGGCACACTTGATTGGGAATTCATAAACAATCAATCAACAATGGATTCCTTGGAACTGCTTGGAATGGCGATCGGGCATATATCAGAAAAGTATGCAGAAAGCGTGTTATCAGGAGCAGGAATTGATGTAAACAGTGAGTTTGGGAAGATGCTCGCCAATATAATTAAAGAGGCATATGAAGCGGAAGCGGCGTTCACGGGTATGAATGCACAGCTTGACAGCCTCCAGTCCTCTTACCAGACACTGACAGGTATCTTGGAATCCTATAACGAAACAGGGTACATCAGCCTTGACAACCTCCAATCCTTGCTGACAGCGGATGAGAACCTGATTGCAATGCTTGAGGTGGAGAACGGGCAGCTTGCCATCAACCATGAAGCCTATGAGAACCTTGTTGCAGTACAGTTACAGGAATTCAAGGAAAAGCTAAACAATGCTGCTGCCGCTGAGATTGAGGCACTTGCAAAGGGAAAAGCGGAAGAAGCAACCAACAGCAATGCAAAAGCATCTGAAGATGCAGTGGCAAAGCTTGACGCAGAGACTGCCGCATTCGGGAGGAACACA
>Ga0137308_102028_pt1 | contig 15758 bp, 14 predicted proteins | sample Inofrocosms_June_FD_97181 | JGI IMG/M metagenome (GOLD analysis project Ga0137308, IMG submission 97181) | Mouse cecal microbial communities from Vienna, Austria - N-Acetylneuraminic and N-Acetylglucosamine D2O microcosms_June | ecosystem: Host-associated > Mammals > Digestive system > Large...
TGAACCAGATTGAAATCTGGTTTGGCATCCTAAACCGTCGTTTGCTCAAAAGGAAGAGTTATCGATCCGTTGAAGAACTGGAAACCAGTATTCTACGTTTTATTGAACAATATAACCTTATGGCAAAACCATTTAAGTGGACTTATAAGGGTGTGCCATTGGCAGCATAGCATTACTTAATTATTAATGCAACGATGTACTAGAAAACCGCAGGAATACGCCATTTCCACCATTTTGCAATCTCAAGAATCGGCAAAATAGTCCTGTCATCCGCATTGAATCAGAATCCCGAAGGCCTTTAAAACAGGGGCTTGCGGGATTTTTTCTGTCGGTGGCTTTCCTTTTAGACAAAAAAGTGGTATAATGGTTTTTGTACATTTTGTTCTTCGAAGACATGAGGATGGGATTATGCTGGAAAAGAAAAATGAAAAAGAAAAAATTAAACTGAGAGGACAACTGAAACTGTATATCCAATGGCCGTCTGTCATGGCAGTGCTCTTGGTGGCGATGAATGTCTGGGTTTACATGATCGATAAGCGTGCAGGAAGCCTGATGGTATTTTTTGTTCTGATCTATATCATAATGGCAGGGTCGCTTTATCTGCGCAGTAAGACGGTACTGCTCAAGGATCTGGTGGAATTTGCCGCTCAGTACGGGATTGTCCAGAATACGCTGCTGAAGGAGCTGACAGTGCCTTACGCAATACTGATGAGCGACGGGAAGACGATCTGGATGAACGATCTGTTTCGGGAGATACTGGGCACCAAGCCAAGACGGGATGTGCCGATCAGCAAGTATATTCCGGAGCTGAACCGCAGTATATTTCCCAAAGAGGGCAAGGATACAGTCGAGATGGATGTCTATTACAAGGACAGGGAATATAAGGCGGAGCTTCGGCAGGTGTCTGTGGAAGGGTTTAATGATACAGGACTTCTGCTTCACATGCCGGCGGAGAAGGAGTATTTTATCGCTGTACATCTGCAGGATGTGACAGAGCTGAACCGCTATATTAAGGAGAATGAAGAGCAGCGCCTGATTGCGGGGCTGATCTATATAGATAATTATGATGAAGTTATCAACAGTGTGGAAGAGGTCAGGCAGTCGCTGCTGATGGCCTTGGTTGACAGGAAGATCAACCAGTACATTGCCAGGGTTGACGGTATCGTCAAGAAGATGGAGACGGATAAGTATTTTATCGTGCTTCGGAAGCAATACTTCAAGCAGTTGGAAGCAGATAAGTTCTCGCTTCTTGAGGACGTCAAGTCTGTGAATATCGGCAACGGGATTCCGGCGACCTTAAGTATCGGGCTTGGCCTGAGCGGGGATTCTTATTCTCAGAGTTATAACTATGCCCGCGTGGCGATCGATCTTGCCCTTGCCCGCGGCGGTGACCAGGCAGTGATCAAGGACGGCAGCGGGATCACCTACTATGGAGGCAAGCGGGAGCAGACCTCCAAGAACACCAGGGTGAAGGCCAGGGTGAAAGCGGAAGCGCTCAGAGAATTCTTGACTTTGAAGGACAGGATATTTGTCATGGGGCATAAGCTTACGGATGCGGATGCGTTCGGAGCGGCGATTGGTATCTGCCGGGCTGCGGCTGCGATGGAGAAGAGAGCGTATATCGTGATCAATGAAGTGTCAGCGTCTCTGCGTCCGTTGTATGAGTGCTTCGTGAGAGACTCCAACTATCCGGACGAGATGTTTCTTAAGTCTGCCCAGGCGATTGAGATGGCTGACGAGAATTCTATGGTAGTGGTCGTAGATACGAACCGTCCCAAGATGACAGAATGCGAAGAACTGCTGAAGAAGACGAAGACGATTGTAGTGCTCGATCATCACAGACAGAGCAGCGATAATATCGAGAATGCGCTGTTATCATACATCGAACCTTATGCGTCGTCCTCCTGTGAGATGGTGGCGGAGGTGCTGCAGTATATTGTGGATGATATCAAGATCCCGAAGATAGAGGCAAGCAGTATGTACGCGGGTATTATGATCGATACGAATAATTTTGTGAACCATACGGGAGTGCGTACATTTGAGGCGGCGGCGTTCCTGCGCAGGTGCGGTGCGGACATTACGCTAGTGCGCAAGATGTTCCGGGATGATATCGAATCATACCGTGCGAAGGCAGAGATCATCAGCAGCGCGGAGGTATATTATGAAAAGTTTGCCATTGCCAGAGGAGCGGGACTTAAGATAGAGAGTCCTACGATCATCGGTGCGCAGGCGGCCAATGAGCTGTTGGATATCAGTGAGATCAAGGCGTCCTTCGTATTGACTGAGTATAACGGAAGGATCTATGTGAGCGCCAGGTCCATAGACGAGGTAAATGTGCAGGTGATCATGGAACGTCTCGGCGGAGGCGGTCATCTGAATGCGTCAGGGGCGCAGTTTGACCACACGAATATGGAAGAGGCGGTGAAGAGTCTCAAGGAAGTGATTGACGACATGATAAAAGGAGGAGACATTTAATTATGAAGGTAATATTAAAAGAAGACGTAAAATCCCTGGGGAAGCAGGGGGATATTGTAGATGTAAGCGACGGCTATGCGAGGAATTTTATCCTGAAGAAGGGCAAAGGCGTAGAAGCGAACAGTAAGAATCTGAACGACCTGAAGCTTCAGAAGGCGAATGAGGCGAAGATCGCGCAGCAGCAGCTTGAAGCGGCGCAGGAGTTGGGGAAGAAGATTGAAGCAGGCAAGATTGAGATGTCTATTAAGACCGGTGAAGGCGGTAAGGCTTTCGGCTCTATCGCGTCCAAGGAGATCGCGGCAGAGGTGAAGGAACAGATGGGACTGGATATAGATAAGAAGAAGATCCAGCTCAAAGAGGCGATCAAGGTCCTGGGTACTCATGAGGTACCGGTTAAACTTCATCCGAAGGTTACCGCAGCGCTGAAAGTTATCGTGACAGAAGAGGCTTAAAGAGGGGGAATCATGGAGGAAGCGCTCATTAAGAGGGTAATGCCCCACAGTATTGAAGCGGAGCAGTCAGTTGTCGGGGCGATGCTGATGGATAAGGACGCGATTACAACGTCTTCGGAGATCATCAGCGGGAATGATTTTTATCAAAGTGCTTACGGAGTGATCTTTGATTCCATGGTGGAACTATATAATGAAGGAAAGCCGGTGGATCTGATCACGCTGCAGGAACGGCTTCGGGAGAAGGATGTCCCGGAGGAGATCGCCAGTCTGGAATTTGTCAGGGATCTCATGACGATGGTGACTACATCGGCGAATGTGAAGTATTATGCTCAGATTGTAGCTGACAAGTCGGTGATGCGCAAGTTGATCCGCCTGAACGAGGAGATCGCCAATACCTGCTATGCGGGAAAGGAGTCTCTGGAGGCGGTGTTGGAGAAGACGGAGAAATCAATATTCGAGCTGCTGCAGAGACGCAATACAGGCGAATTCGTACCGATTAAGCAGGTGGTCCTGAACGCTCTTGAGCGGATTGAGAAGGCATCCAGGAGCAAGGGGACGGTGACAGGTATCCCTACAGGATTTATTGATCTGGATTATAAGCTGTCTGGGCTGCAGCCTTCGGATCTGGTGCTGATAGCGGCCAGACCTTCTATGGGTAAGACAGCGTTCGTTCTGAATATCGCACAGTATATTGCATTTAAGAAGGAAAGAGGCGTTGCCGTCTTCAGCCTTGAGATGTCGAAGGAGCAGTTGGTGAACCGACTCTTTTCTCTGGAATCCCAGGTAGATGCTCAGTCTATCCGTACAGGTAATATGAAGGATTCTGACTGGGAGAAGCTGATAGAGGGCGCCGGGATTATTGGCAGATCACGTCTGATCATTGACGACACGCCGGGTATCTCCATCTCAGAGCTGCGTTCCAAGTGCAGGAAATACAAGTTGGAGCATGAACTGGATGTGGTTATCATAGACTATCTGCAGTTGATGACAGGAAGCGTAGGCAAGAGCCAGGAATCCAGACAGCAGGAGATCTCCGAGATCTCCCGTTCGCTGAAAGGACTTGCAAGGGAACTGAACGTACCGGTGGTCGCACTGTCCCAGCTGAGCCGTGCGGTAGAGAGCCGGCCGGATAAGCGTCCCATGCTTTCTGACCTTCGTGAATCGGGAGCGATTGAGCAGGATGCCGACGTAGTTATGTTCATTTACCGCGACGAATATTATAACAAAGACTCCGAGTTCAAGAGACAGGCGGAGATCATTATAGCCAAACAAAGAAACGGCCCTGTAGGGACCGTTAATCTGGCCTGGTTGGGCGAGTACACGAAGTTCGCCAACTTAAGCAGGCAGGAATAATCTTTTTAATTTTTCTACGGGACCGGCTTCCGCCGCACTTTTCCGAAAGGATTGCTGCTGACGGATGAGCTGGTCTAATTTTCTGAACTCTTCTTCTTCCTGACGCTCCTTTGCATCCAGAAGGAAGGACATTTCCTTGGTGAACATGGATAACAGGACTTCATTGTTATGTTCCAACAGCCGTTTCATATGTAATTGATCGCGGGTTCGGCGAAGATCCGGAATCAGCGCTTTCAGTTCGGAGAAAGGTACTCCCTGTTCATATAGTTCTTTAATGCAGGCAAATAGTCTGGCATCATCTTTTGTCTCCCTCTTCAATTGTTCTAATGCGTTATTGCCCATGGTCTGACCCCCTTATCAAGATATGCTTTTAGTGGAAACATGTCGTAATAGTTCAGACAGGCTGCGTATTCACTGCGCTGACCGTGCCATAGAGTAGAGCCTGCAAGAATCCGGCCCATCGCGAAGCGATTGTTAATGGTCGGATGCCTGTAACGGTGAAGGTATCTGAACTGTTACAACTTGTCCGATCTATGTTGGACAGTTGTATCATAACATATTGATTTCGCGAAACAAGTAAAATGGTGTCAGGGAGGTAAAATAAATCTGCAAACAAAAAGACACTCCGGATTCCGATGCGGAATTGGCAGCGTCTCTTTGTTTATTGTCTTAAACTAGTACATCATTGCATTAATCTTGAAGTAATAGTGCTTGATATTCGTGTCAGCTGTGCGTCTACGAACCGACGGTGTAGCGGGCTACATCTAGGTTCGAAGGCGTGCAGATGGCATGGATAGCAAGTGCTTATTACTCAAGAATTAATGCAATGATGTACTAGTCGCCAGTACATCCTGTATTAGCCCTGGGAGATAGCTCCTGTAGGACACTGAGCAGCGCAAGCGCCGCAATCAACACAAGCGTCAGCGTCGATCTCAAAATGATCTGCACCCTGGGAGATAGCGCCAACTGGACATTCAGCTTCACATGCTCCACAGCTTACGCATTCATCACTAATTACGTGTGCCATAGTATGTACCCTCCTTTTTTAGTATATAGGCAGAACCTTAGATTTTGCCTACACATATCATAATACAAAAGGCTGAAATATACAAGAGCAATTCAAAAGTTATAAAAAATTAAGAAAAATTTCAACAATTCCGGCTCGAATTGGTGTATAGTGGTGTGTGGCAAAAAGGTAAAGGGAGAGAAAGTATGATGAAAAGAATACACAGCATAATAGCTGCCGCATTGTGTACGTCGATGTGCGTATGTGCATGCTCGTCCCAGGACAGCGTAGAGAGGCCGGAAGATCCTGTAGTGTCTGAGACAGAGGATGTGAAGAAGGAAACGAAGAAAGAAGCAAAAGAAGAAAAGAAATACCAGAAGAAATTGGAAATGATACACCCTTCCGCGTATGACAATGTGATGGGACTTGAACTTGAGGAGGGGACGGCCCTCTCTGTAATCGGGAAAGCGGACGGCGTGCCTTACTGGGAGGAAGTGAAACGGGGCGCCGAACAGGCGGTGGAGGACATCAATGAGAATCTCGGTTATGAAGGCAGAGACCGTGTGAAGGTTACCTACAGTGCGCCGGGAACCCCGGACAATGTGGATGAACAGGTGAATATTCTGGATGAAGAGCTTGCCCGGTATCCGGCGGCACTTGGTATTGCGATCGCCGATGTAAATGCATGTGAGGTGCAGTTTGACCTGGCTGCCGAGAGTGATATCCCTGTGGTGGCATTTGACTCGGGGAGCGCTTATCAGGGGTTGATGGCGATGGTATCGACCGATAACCAGTTATCGGCGAAGGAAGCGGCAGTAAGGCTTGCTGAACTGGTGGATGATTCCGGTGAGATTATCTTATTCATTCATGACTCTAAGTCTGAGTCGGCGATGAACCGTGAGAATGCATTCAAAGAAGAAATAGAGACGAACCACCCGGAGATCTCTATCGCGGAAGTCTACTATATGGATCAATTGCCCAAGATGCAGAAGATGGTGGCGGCCGAGAGGAACGGCAAGACTTACGGAGAAGATGCCGAAGCAGAAGATGAGAAGGCAGAAGACAGCGGAGCGGGGCAGAACGGCGCTGGTGATGCTGACGGGGACACAGAAGGAAACCAGACAAGCCTGGACGGAGACGGCAGTACGCAAGACGGTACAGAAAGCACGGAGGATACGCCGCAAGCGCTGACGGAGGAAGAGCAGGCGGCAGCAGAGGCGATCACAGAAGAGGAAGTGATTGATCATATCCTTGCCAGGCACCCGGAGGTGAAGGGCTTCTATGCCACGAACGGAGAAGCGGTGAAGGTTACGGTCAATGCAATGGAACGTAATGAGATAGATGCGGCGGTGGTCGGATTCGATGCGGATCAGGAAGAGATAGAGGCGCTGTCAGAGGGGAAGGTCGACGCATTGGTGATGCAGAACCCTTTCGGGATGGGATATGCCACGATCATAGCGGCGGCTAGAGCAGCGTTGTCAATGGGCAATGAAGCGGTGGTTGACACAGGTTACACCTGGCTTACCAGGGATAATCTGGAGGATGAGACGATACAGAAGCTGATGTATTAGTCAGAAACGTAAAAAGACGGGTTTCAATAGAAACCTGTCTTTTTGGTGATATGTCATATCTGTATTGTGGGTATTCTGAAAACTGATTATGCCACATCCATCTGTTCATGAAAATGACAATCTCAGATAATCAGCAAAGTAATATATCAATCAACAGCGGCAACCTCGGGTTGAGGAGTCGCCTCTGGAAGGTACAGATGTACGAGTTCAATCCTGTTCTTGTCTAATCGCTCCACGATCATGTGGATACCGTCTTCGGTGTCGATCCTGTCGCCCTCTTCCGGAAGGCGGTCCAGACGTTCGATAATGAATCCGCCCAGTGAATCGTATTCCTCCGATCTCAGATCAAGCTCAAGACGATCGTTGAGATCGTCAAGATTCGTAGAGCCTTCTACGATATACTCGCGTTCGTCTATCTCTTGAATAAAATCTTCTTCATTTTCATCATATTCATCATGGATCTCGCCGACGATCTCCTCTAAGATATCCTCCAAAGTGATCAATCCGGCTGTCTCGCCATATTCATCCAACACGATCGCGATGTTAAATGAAGCCTGACGCATCTCCACAAGAAGTTCGGAGATACTCTTATACTCGTAAGTGAAATAAGCCTCTCTCAGAATATCCTTAATGCGAAAACCATTCGTATTGTCATATAACAGCAGATCCTTCATATTGATGGTGCCGACCACGTTATCCGTGGTATCCTTGAATACCGGAAGCCTTGTGTACTTGTCTTCCCGGAAGATGTCGATCAACTCCTCGTAGGTACTGTCGATATCTGCAAATGTTACATGAACGCGGGGTACCATGACATCCTTCGCCCTGGCATCGCCCAGATCAAATACATTATTGATCATCTGTCTTTCGTCAGACTCAATGACTCCATCTTCATGGCTTACATCCACAATGGTACGAAGTTCATTCTCAGTCATAATATTGTTCTTGGCATTCGGATCTACCCGCAGAAGAAACAGCACGCCAATGGAAAGACCATTGATGATGAAGATCGCAGGTGTCATGATCTTCATGAAAATGCTGATGACAGGGGCATAGATCAGCGCCATCTTCTCGGCGTGTATCGTAGCCATCGTCTTGGGAGTTATCTCTCCGAATAAAAGAATCAATACTGTTAAAATTCCGCTTGCAATCGCAACCATGGAACCGCCGAAGCTATACGCCAGACTCGTGGTCAGGGAAGCAGCGGATAAATTCACGATGTTATTACCAATTAATATGGCGCTTAACATCTTACCCGAATCATCGGTGATCGCCAGAACCGTATCGGCACGTTTGCTGCCTTCTTCGGCTAAGGTACGAATCCGTATCCTGTTGACTGTCGTCAATGCTGTCTCCGCAGACGAGAAGAATGCAGATAACAGAAGCAGAACGAACAGGATAATGAGTTGTGTGACGTCACTCGAATCCAATTGATCAGTTCACTCCTTTTTCATGCTCTTAATATGCAGGAAATCGCCGGCGGCAACTCCCTGTTTATAGTCACCTGATGATAATATAGCGCATTTGACGGAAATTTGCAAGTATACATTGTAATAAAATTCTTGATTTTCCATTTTATACTACCTATACTATATTATAATGAGAACATCAAGAAGTATTTTGTGGGAAACGGAGGCAAGGCGGCCATGGCGAATACATCGTCTACACTTATGACGGAAGGATCTATCTGGAAGCGCATCATTACATTTGCGGTTCCTCTTTTTTGGGGAAATCTTTTCCAACAGCTTTATAATACGGCGGATTCCATGATTGTCGGTAATTTCCTGGGGGATGCCGCTCTTGCTGCTGTAAGCTCGTCGGGAAGCCTGATCTTCCTGATGGTAGGCTTCTTCAACGGGATTGCGATCGGTTCAGGCGTTGTGATCGCCCGGCATTTCGGCGCCCGGGATATATCAGGCCTTCAGAAGTCTATCCATACCACTACGGCTTTCGGCCTGATCTGCGGCTGTGTGCTGACGGTCGTAGGCGTATTTGCCGCGCCGCAGATCCTGGTGCTGATGGGAACGCCGGAAGCAGTTCTTCCGAATTCTATCGTCTATTTCCGAATCTATTTTTCCGGCTCACTAGCTTTTGTTATGTACAATTTCTTCGTGGGAATCCTGCAGTCAGTAGGAGACAGCCGCCATCCGCTGATCTACCTGGTCATTTCCTCGGTTGTGAATATCGTACTGGACCTGGTGCTGATCGGAGTATTCCATTACGGGGTAGGCGCGGCGGCTCTGGCCACCGTCATCTCACAGTTTATCAGCGCCTTCCTGTGTCTGTTCCAATTGCTTGGAAGTCCGGAAGAATTCCGCCTTTCCATTCGTAAGATCCGTCTGGACCGGAATATGCTGCGTCAGATCGTATCAAATGGATTCCCCGCCGGATTCCAGAATTCCATCATCTCCGTAGCCAATGTATTCGTTCAGGCGAATATCAATCAGTTCGGCCAGATGGCGGTTGCCGGCTGCGGTGCGTACTCGAAGATCCAAGGATTCGGTTTCCTTCCTATTACTTGTTTCTCCATGGCGCTTACGACCTTCATCAGCCAGAACTTAGGAGCAAAGCAATACGATCGAGCCAGGAAAGGGTCTGTATTCGGGATCGTCTGTACCATCGTTGCGGCAGAGCTGATTGGTGTGTTCGTTTATTTCTCAGCGCCTATGCTGCTCTCGGCATTCAATGATACTGCAGAGGTGATTGCATACGGAACCAGCCAGGCGCATACGGAGACATTTTTCTTCTTCCTGCTGGCATTCTCCCACTGTATGGCGGGAATCCTGCGCGGAGCCGGGAGGTCCACGGTTCCGATGGTTGTGATGCTGGTCTTCTGGTGTGTAGTCCGAATCAGCTATATTACGGTAGTGATCCATTTCATCCCAAGTATTAAGGTAGTGTTCTGGGCCTATCCGCTTACCTGGAGCCTAAGCTCTCTGGTATTCCTGATATACTATCTGAAGTCGGACTGGATACACGGGTTGGAGAAGTAGAAGACAACGAGCGGAAAGCAAGAGTGTATTTGAAAATATACAATTTGTAGCTGCTGTAGGCATTTCCTACAAAACATTCCATGTTTCCTGCCTTTTCATAGTAATTATTAACATTATATTACAAGAGTGTTAACATTTGAATAATTCACTTGTAAAGATTTATTGCAAATTTATTGCATTTTCATCTTTTTCCCTCTTGACATTCCACGAAAATAAAGTATAATGCTAGATAGAAACGCATTATTTTTATCATATTGTGGACTTGATGCGGAGGTAATGATGAAAAGAAAAAATGACTTTCTTTCGAAGAGAGAGGATTCAGACCATTCTTCCGATTATTCGCTAGAGATACTTTATGACGATTCATTTGAAGACAGACCTCTAGGCGATAGGAGTCCAAAGGGAGATGGCAGATCTAGGAGAAAAAAGAAGAAAAAACGTCTTCCTATGCAACGGTGGAAGAAGATCACGTTAGGTGTGGTAGCTACGTTACTCGTAATTATCATAGGAATAGCCGGCAGCTTCTTCTATTTGCGCGCTCAGGGTGAAAAGAATTTGAAAACTGATCTTTCCGATGTGGAAGACACTCCTGAAACCAGGAAGGAAGGCCTCTTTATTACATATAAAGGGAAAGAATATCAGTATAACGAGGATGTGATCAACTTCCTATGTCTGGGGATTGATAACAGCACCCCGGTGGAGCAGGCCAACGAGATAAAGGGACAAGGGTTGGCGGATGCGATTATCCTGGTGAGTATTAATGTGGAGAGTGGGAAGATAAAGATATTGGCAGTGCCGAGGGATACTTATGTGCCGGTCAAGGTTTACAATGATGAAGGTAAATTTCTCCGAGAAAAGAACATGCAGCTAACTCTCCAGTATTACTATGGCAAGACCGCTGAGGATAGTTGCGAATTGATGGTAAATGCGGTTTCTAATTTGCTTTTTAAGGTTCCGATTCAACGCTACTGTGCAATCAACCTGGAGGCAATTCCTATTCTGAACGACGCGGTCGGCGGAGTGGATGTCCAGGTGTTGGAGGATGTTGAGGTTGGCGGTAAGCCTTACCATGCCGGAGATATCCTTCATTTACAAGGGAAGATGGCGGAGGATTATATTCGCGACAGAAATACAGATGTTTTTGCTAGCAGTATGGGAAGATTGGAACGCCAGAAGCAGTATATGACGAATTATTTTGCAACGGCTATGGCGCAGGTAAAGGGAGACTTAACGCTCCCCGTTTCTATATATCAGTCTTTGCAGGGAAATATGTATACCAATGTCTCTGTAGAGGATATCACATATCTTGTTCCAGAGTTGCTGGATGTAGCGCTTACTGCCGAGGATATGTCAATGATTCCGGGCGAAGTAACACAACCGGATGAACATGAAGCGTATATGGTGAATTCGGAGCAGTTAAAGGAGCTTGTAGTGAACTTCTTTTATGTAGAAGTTCTATAGATACAAATGATTTATGAATTTCAGGAGGATAAACCAATGGATTATGATAAGCCTGACCAAAGAAGACCTGTCAGGAGAAGGAAAAAATCTTCCGGTAAAGCCGGATTGATCGCAGCTATTGTAGCTATAGCGGTTGTAGCAGCAGCCGGAACTGGTTTCTATGTATATTCTTCTAATCAGAAAAAGGAGACGGCAGCGTCAGAGAAGGCTAAAAAAGCTGACCCGGAGGAAACGCAGGAACAGTATGAAAAGTTAAAAGAACAGGTTGCTGTTGATGCAGACGACCCAATGTTCAGAAAGATTGATTTTGCAGCTGCCCAAGCAGTAAATCCGGATGTATATGCCTGGATCTGGGTACCGGGTACCAATATTGATTATCCAATTCTTCAGAGCGCTACGGAAGACGATGCGTACTATCTGAATCATACGATAGAGAAGAAGGAAGGTCTTCCGGGAACTATTTACACAGAGAAATATAATTCCAAAGAATTTACAGATCCAGTGACCGTAGTCTACGGACATAATATGAAAAATGGAAGTATGTTCGCGGATCTTCATAAGTATGAAGACAAGGCATTCTTCGACAGCAATCCGTATATTTATATTTATTTGCCAGATAAAGCGATAAAATACAGGGTATTCTCGGCAACACCGTTTGATGACCGTTATATATTGGGAAGTTATAGTTTCGTTTCTCCAACAGATTTTCAGGAATATTTGGATGAATTGAGAAGCGGTATCAGCGGCAATGTAAATGCAGATGTGAATGTGTCCCAAGGTACGGGGATCTTGACACTGTCAACTTGTATCGCAGATTCAGCGAACGAGAGACTTTTGATAAACGCGACACGGGAAGAATAATAGTTAATTGAGGGATATTAAGGCCAACAAAGCTTTAATATATAGTCACACAACGTAACAGAAAATATGGAAGGAGAAAATAAGGATATGAAAATGAAAAAGTTAGTAGCCCTTGCAGTAGCAGGAATGCTTTGCTTGGGTATGTCTGTAACTGCTTTTGCTGCTGATAGTGTTACACCAGAAGATGCTGGAGCAGTAGCAGTAGATAAGGATGGTAACACAATTACAATTACAGCTAGTGATCTTAATGCGGAAGCACAGGAAGTTGTAGATAAGTGGGAAGCAGATCCAGAGACACTTAAGGCTGACGTTGAGAAGGCTGTTGAAGGTACTAACATCACTCTTAAAGAGAATGCAGAGTACGCAGTAATTGGCGCATTTGAGTATGAAGGTGACCTTACACCGGGAAGCGAAATTACATTTGATGTAAGCGCTATGCTTCCTAATGGTCTTGAAGAAGGACAGACACTTTATCTGATGCATGGTTTGGCAGATGGTTCATGGGTATTGGTAGAGACTACTGTAAAAGATGGTAAGGCAACAGCTCAGCTTGACAGCTTATCACCAATCGCTTTCGTATTAGCTTCTGACGGTACACCAATCGTAGATCCTAATCCAACACCGAATCCAGTAAATCCAGCAGATCCAGATGATTCTATTACTGTTGACGAGCTTGTTAATCTTATCGTAGATAGATTAAAAGACAGCAATGTAACAGTTAATCGTACTGTAGTATCTAGCAGAGTTTCACCAAAGACTGGTGAGTAATCTATAGATTACAAATGACAGGGAGCTTACCCCTGTTCGATAAAAAATAAGCAATATGATATGACATAACAGGTCTGTTATTGTGTGTGATATTGAAAAGAGCATTCCGTCTTCGGCGGATGCTCTTTTATCATATAATCAGATTATTTTATATGGATAACTAATGAATGGTATTGTGATTGTTCTTATCTCATAATCGCATATAACATTGGATTCCTGAAAAGACGGAAATTAAAGTGTAAAGCCTTTATTAAGTAAAAGAGCACCCGCAGAAAGCGGAATGCTCTTTTCAATATCACACACAATAACAGACCTGTTATGTCATATCATATTACTTACTTTTGTTGAGCAGAGGTAAGTTCTCTGCTATTAGTTTACTTCTGGATTACTCGCCAGTCTTTGGTGAAGCCTTTACAGATGTACGCACAACCTTTGTTGCATTTGCGTTTGCCTGTAATTTCTTTACAATAAGATCTGCAAGCTGATCTGCTGTAATAGATCCATTAACGTCTGGATTTGGTGTTACAGTTGGCTCATCTGGATTTGGTGTAGGTGTTGGCTCTGGTGTTACAGAATTATCAGAATTAACTCTGAAAACAGCAACCGGTGAAAAGTGCTCAAATGCCCACTCTGCATACCAACCATCGTCATCTAATTTTACTTCTGTTTCATATACCTGCCATAAACCATCTACCAGGTGTAAGATACGAATCTTCTGACCTTCATCCAAGTCTTTCAGTCCGCCAAGATTAAATCTAACGTTTAATGGATGTTCTTCATCAACAACTGTACCATCTGCTGCTGCGATATCAGCAATCGTTACAACCTCGTATACAGCATCGTCATTTGCCAATGACTCTAATACTTTCTGCTGTTCCTGTAATTTTTTCAGCTCGCTTGGTTTGATCTCATCTGGATCGATATCATCTAACTGTTTGTTAAGCTCGTAAAGCTGATCCTTAAAAGTATTCTTAACAGTCTTGTCAAGCTTCTCTGGATCGTTTTTAGCAACATCATTCCAATTAGACATTGCAGGATCTTCTACTTCTCCTACAACAATTTCTTTACCTTCTTCAGTTGCCTGAACAGCATCGCTCTTCTGCGGACTATCAGCAGCAAAAGCAACTGTAGACATACCCAAGCAAAGAGCGCCAGCTAATGCAAGGGCAACTATTTTTTTCATTTTCATGTCCTAATTTTCTCCTTCCATGTTTTCTGTTACGTTGTGTGACTATATATTAAAGCTTTGATGGCCTTAATATCCCTATTAACTATTGTTCTTCCCGTGTCGCATTTACTAAAAATCTTTCATTTGCTGAATCTGCAATACATGTTGACAATGTTAAGATACCTGTCCCTTGATTTACATTCACATCCATATTGATGTTTCCATTAATACCGCTTCTCAGCTCGTCCAGATATTCTTGGAATTCTGTCGGAGAAGCAAAGCTGTAATTACCTAAAATGTAACGATCATCGAATGGTGTAGCTGCAAATATTCTGTATTTCAGTGTTTGTTCCGGCAAATAAATGTACACATACGGATTGCTGTCAAAGAATGCCCTGTCTTCGTATTTGTGAAGATCTGCGAACATACTTCCATTTTTCATGTTATGTCCATATACCACGGTCACTGGATCAGAAAATTGCTTGTTATTATACTTCTCTGTATAAATAGTACCCGGCAAGCCTTCTTTTTTCTCAATAGTATGATTCAAATAAAATGCATCATCTTCCGTTGTACTTTGAAGAATGGGGTAGTCAATATTAGTGCCAGGTATCCAAATCCAAGCATATACATCTGGATTCGCAGCTTGTGCAGCCGCAAAATCAATCTTCCTATACATAGGATCATCTGCATCGACCGCTACCTGTTCTTTTAATTTTTCATATTGTTCTTGTGTTTCCTCGGGATCAGCCTTTTTTGCTTTTTCCGCAGCGGCAGCTTCTTTCTTCTGAGTGGCAGAATATACATAAAATCCACCGATTCCTGCCAATGCAGCCACTATAACAATAATTGCTATAATTAATCCGGCTTTCCCAGATGACTTCTTCCTGCCCCTGACATAGTTCTTATGGTCAGGCTTATCATAATCCATTGGTTCATCCTCCTAATTTTCAGTTCTTTTGTAATTACAGAACTTCTATATAAAAGAAATTCACTACCAATTCTTTTAATTGTTCTGAATTCACCATATAGGCTTCATGTTCATCCGGCTGCTTTACTTCGCCCGGAATCATCGACATATCATCTGCAGTTAAAGAAACATCCAACATTTCAGGGACCAGATATGTAATATCTTCTACCGAGATATTTGTATACATATTCCCTTGCAAGGACTGGTAAATAGATACCGGAAGTGTCAGGTCATTCTTCACCTGCGCCATAGCCGTGGCAAAGTAGTTTGTCATATACTGCTTCTGCCTTTCCAGTCTTCCCATACTGCTGGCAAATTGATCGGTATTCCGGTCTCGGATATAATCTTCAGCCATTTTGCCCTGCAGATGAATTGTATCACCTGCATGATAAGGTTTGCCGTCCACCTCAACATCTTCTAATACCTGGATGTCTACTCCGCCTATTGCATCATTCAAAATCGGTATAGCTTCTAAGTTAATTGCGCAATAACGTTGAATCGGAACCTTAAATAGTAAGTTTGAAACTGCATTTACCATTAATTCGCAACTATCCTCGGCCGTTTTGCCGTAGTAATATTGCAAAGTTAACTGCATATTCTTTTCAATCAGAAATTTACCATTTTCATCATATACTTTCACCGGCACATAAGTATCTCTGGGAATCGCCAATATCTTAATC
>Ga0137308_102029_pt1 | contig 15753 bp, 13 predicted proteins | sample Inofrocosms_June_FD_97181 | JGI IMG/M metagenome (GOLD analysis project Ga0137308, IMG submission 97181) | Mouse cecal microbial communities from Vienna, Austria - N-Acetylneuraminic and N-Acetylglucosamine D2O microcosms_June | ecosystem: Host-associated > Mammals > Digestive system > Large...
GCAGGAATCCTGCCGCCACGGTTCACAAACGCCTCACAGGAAAACCCGTTCACGGGCATCACCGGCGCATAACCGAAAAGTCCGCCAAACTCCACCTTCTCCCCGACGCCCTTGCCGATAGCAGGGATAATGCGCACCGCCGTGGTCTTCTGATTCACCATGCCAATCGCCATCTCATCCGCAATGATTCCTGCAATCGTGGTGTTCGGCGTGTCACCAGGGATCGCCAGCATATCAAGGCCCACCGAGCAGACACAGGTCATGGCTTCCAGTTTTTCTATGGTGAGCGCGCCCGCCGTAACCGCGTCAATCATACCCTGATCCTCACTGACGGGAATGAACGCGCCGCTTAAGCCCCCCACATAGGAGGACGCCATCACGCCGCCCTTTTTCACCTGGTCATTCAAGAGGGCAAGGGCCGCCGTAGTGCCGGGTGCGCCCGCGTACTCTAAACCGATCTCGCACAGAATATCCGCCACGCTGTCGCCGATGGCCGGTGTGGGAGCCAGGGATAAGTCCACAATACCGAAAGGAATCTGCAGCATACGGGACGCCTCCTGCGCCACGAGCTGCCCCACCCTCGTCACCTTGAAAGCGGTCTTCTTGATTGTCTCGCAGAGCACTTCAAAGTTCTCTCCCCGCACTCTCTGCAGGGCCGTCTTGACAACGCCGGGTCCGCTGACTCCCACGTTGATCACCGCATCGGCCTCCGTCACGCCGTGGAATGCACCCGCCATAAAAGGATTGTCGTCCGGCGCATTGCAGAATACCACAAGTTTCATGCAGTCGGCGCTGTCCTGCTCTTTGCTGATGAGAGCCGTCTCCTTGATGATATCCCCCATCAGACGCACGGCATCCATATTGATGCCTGTCTTGGTAGACCCCAGATTCACGGAACTGCAGACCCGCTCTGTGGCATGAAGCGCCTGCGGAATGGAGCGGATCAACAGCTCGTCCGCTTTCGTCATGCCTTTCGACACGAGCGCAGAATAGCCGCCGATCAGATTGACCCCAACCGCCTGTGCCGCCCGATCCATCGTGCATGCCAGCGTTGCAAAATCTTCGCTGCTTTTGCAGGCCGCTCCGCCCACCAGCGCCATCGGCGTGACGGAAATCCTTTTATTGACGATGGGAATGCCAAATTCCTTCTCAATGGCTTCACCTGTCTTCACCAGATCCTTAGCCGTTCCGGTAATCTTCTCGTAAACCTGTTCGTTTACCCTTTTCAAGTCTCCGTCAATACAGTCTAAAAGGCTGATTCCCAATGTGATGGTACGCACATCCAGATTTTCCTTGGCGATCATTTCATTGGTTTCAGCCACTTCAAATAAATTTATCATGCTTTTCTCTCCCTCTTAGACCCGATGCATCTGATCGAAGATTTCTTCCTTCTGACATTTGATAACAACGCCGATCTCCTCACCGAGCGCGTTCAGCTCATCCACGATCACCCCGAAGTCCTTACCCGTCAGGTTCGTATCCACGATCATCATCATGTTAAAGAAACCCTGCACAATGGTCTGGGAGATGTCCAGAATGTTGATCTGATTGTCCGCCAGATAAGTGCATACTCTGGCAATAATGCCCACTGTGTCTTTTCCCACTACCGTGATAATTGTCTTTTTCATCTTTCTCCTCTCTTCTTTCCCCGTCCCCTGCCGCCTGCTCTGTTTTTGCGGCCGTTATTTTGTGCCGAAAATTCGGTCTCCGGCATCCCCCACGCCCGGACAGATATAGGCGTTCTCATTCAGGCATCGGTCGATATGCCCGACATAAATCTGCACATCCGGGTGCTCCTTTCTCATCCGCTCCACGCCCTCCGGCGCGGCAATGATGCACATGAACTTAATGTTTCTGCCGCCATGCTCCTTGATAAAACGCACCGCCTGAGACCCGGAACCGCCCGTGGCAAGCATGGGATCAAGCACGATAATCGTCCTCTGTTCAATGGGCTCCGGAAGCTTACAATAATATTCGTGGGGCTCGTGTGTCTCCGGATCCCTGTAAAGTCCGATATGGCCCACCTTTGCGCTTGGCACAAGCGCGAGAATGCCGTTTACCATGCCAAGTCCCGCCCGCAGGATCGGCACAACCGCCAGTTTCTTTCCCGCTATCCTCGGCGACATGCAGGACTCAATCGGCGTCTCCACCTCCACATCCTCAAGTGGAAGATCTCTGAGCGCTTCATATCCCATCAGCATGGCAATCTCCTCAATACATTTTCTAAACTCACTTGTTCCTGTGTTCTTATCCCTGATCTGCGAAATTTTGTGCTGAATCAATGGATGTTCCATGACAAATACATTTTCCATTTTATCCTCCGTTGGCATCAGTCTATAACGGTATTTTTATCTCTTAATAGATCGTAGCGATTTCTATGCCGCCTGTCAACCACAAAAAATCCCCCGACCCATTACAGATCGGAGGCGCTTCTTTTCTTCTCTCCCACAAGTATCTAATTTCCTGCCATTGCCTCCCTGTCATTTTCTCCAGACCGCCTGATCAAACGCCATTTTCGATCCTTTCTCCACAGATGCCTCTCTGCTGGAATTCATTGTAGCATCCTGGTTATGGAATAAAAGGTGACAATTTTTTAAAACGGTGAAATATTTTTATTTATGGCACTTTGGATTACACCTATTGGTTCTGTTTTCTGTATTCCGAAGGAGACAGCCCTTTTATTTTTTTAAACACCCTGGAAAAATATTTCTCATCCCGAAATCCCACTTTATAAGCTATCTCATACGTTTTCAGATAATTCTGTCGTAAATAGGCGCAGGCATGTTCTATGCGGATCTCGTTCAGATAATCGACAAATCCCCTAGATAACTGCTTTTGAAAAAGCGTGGAAAGGTATCCCGCCGAAATACCGGCCTTCTGCGCCACATCAGCCAGCATCAGGTTCTCGTAATAATGTTCCTCCACATACTCCCTGGCAAGCTCCACCAAAAAGTTTTTCTCTTCCGTTGAATCTATCCGAATCCCTTCCTCCACTCCAAACAGTTCATCCGCCGCGTGATTTGCCTTTTGCAGAAGCTCGGACGACCTCACCGGCTTTAGCAGATACTCTCTGGCCCCCAGCCGCAATGCCTGCTGACAATATTTAAACTCTTCATAAGCGCTCAGTATCATTGTATAGGGCAGGGCATCTGCGCGTCTTGCCTCCTGCATAACCTCAATGCCTGTCATCAGAGGCATCTGCACATCCAAAAACATAATATCCGGCTTATCCCTGAATATCGTATCCAGAGCTTCCCTTCCATTGGCGGCAAGATATATTTTATCAAAACGGTCCGTATGCAGCTGTATGTATTTCGCAATACCGTTGCGTATCGGATCTTCATCATCCGCAATCAATAATTTAATGCCCATTTTGTCTGATCTCCTTCAATCCACACGGAACAACGATATGCACAGTCGTTCCACATCCTACCCTGCTCTCAATCCGCAGTTCATAATGCTCATGGTAAATAAGTTCCAGACGCTCCCTCACATTTTTAATCGCATACCTTCCGATCCGCTGGCTCGCGTACTTTCCGGCATCCGACTTATCCCATATCGCTTCCATCTGTTCCCCGCTCATGCCAATGCCGGTATCTTTAATGCAGAAAACCATATTCTCTTCTTCTTTTATTCCGGTCACAGACAGGGTATAGATTCCCTCTGCGCTCTCAAATCCATGAACAATGGCATTTTCCACAAATGGCTGTAAAATAAGTTTGGGAATCTCCTCCTCCAGAATACACGGTTCCAGCGATATCTCATACGTCAGCCGCCTGCCAAACCTCATTTTCTGAATGTGCAGATACCGTTCCAGAAGCTCCGCCTCTGAGCGCACCATCACTATGCCATCTCCCCTGTTTAACACAAGACGGAACTCCCGATATACTGCTTGCATTCCTCAAAATCTCCATCACCTGTTTCTGCAGCTCCGTCTCACTGCCGGTCAGATACGGTGTCTGATCCTGTGCAGAAAGGCCCACGCCATTCTCCCAGCCATACTTGGAAAGCTTGTCCGGCTGATACATATAATTGAGAAATTTAACCGCCTCATCCCTTACTTTAGAATCTGCAGATACCGCATAGCCGCCGCCATTCCATGCTGCAATATCATTTGCACCGCCTTTTCCGCCTTCTACAACCGGCATCGTAAACGCACGAATGTTTTCGCGGATCTCCGGGGCTATGTCCTCATTTAAAGCCATAGAACAGTCCCAGCTTCCCATGCAGTACATTGCCGCCTGGCCGTTGGTAAACAGATTCATTGTTGTCCCGTAGTCCTGAGAATCATATCCGATCTGAAACATTCCCGCATCTGCGGAATTTACAAGAATCTGTGTTGCCTGCTTGATCTCCGGCGCACTGAAATCTCCTGTGGCAACCGCGTTGCTGACAATGTCCGCATAGTTGATCCCGGCAACCTGTACCAGGATGTCTGTGAGGAAACATGCCATCGGCCAGCCGTCTCCGCATCAGGCATGCCATCCATCGCATACGCTTTAAATTTTGTCTTGTATGCCTCCTCGTCAAGCGCCTCCACCTCAATTGTGACGTTGGCGTTAGCCGCCATATACTCATCAATGATCGTCTGTTCTACCAGCCCCTGCCCGTTCTTTCTGTCAGGCAGATTGGAAAACAGCTTGATGGTAACTTCTCCTGCCTCATCTGCCTCATCCGCCGATGCCGCTGCGCTCTCCTCTTCCGCCGGCTGATTCTGTGCATTGCCGTAATCCTGTGTGCTGCCTTTTTCACTGCCGCAGCCGGCAAGCATGGACGCCGTCATTGCCACTGTGAGTAATGTTGCAATCACTTTTTTCTTCATCCCTTATCCTCCCGTTCCCTGTTGTGTTTTGATGGTTTTATCCTACCATTCCCGCAAATGGGTTCACAGATATCTATCTTCCAAAATGGTGGAATATTTTCATTTTCGAGACGTAAAAAAGGGATCGCAAAAACGACCCCTTAAACCCCCGGCTCTATCCGTTCACATCGACATTTTAAATTTTCTTTCCAAGAAAAAGCGCATGTTCATACGCTTTCACCCTTACCGCACCTCGATCGCTTCCGAAACCATATCCCGTTTCGCCACATACAAAGGAAAATCATTGCCGTTGTAATCCGTGTCAGACATGGTGACCTCCACACGCACCGACTCGTATGCCAGTTCCGGCAGATTGTTTTCCTTACTCAGATGCCCAAGCACAATGGCCTGCATATTGTCATGCAGAAGGCGGCTCAAAAGCTTTCCCGCCGTCTCATTAGACAGATGCCCTCTCTCCCCCAGAATCCGCTGCTTCAGATAATATGGATAAGGTCCCACCTGCAGCATATGCACATCGTGATTTGCTTCCAGATACAATAGATCCAGATTCCGCAGACATTCCACGGTATAGTCTGTATAACAGCCCAGATCCGTGAGAATCCCGATCCGCCGCCCGTCATGGCTGATCCTGTAGGCCACCGGGTCAGAGGCATCGTGGGAGGTGCGCACGGGATACAGGGAAAGATCCTTGATGATGCATTTCTCATCCGGCGTAATAACCCGAAAGAGCGACTCGTCAATCTTCCCCAGGGACGAAGTATGTCTGATGGCTTCCATCGTCCCTTTCGTCGCATAGACCGGCACCCCGTACTTCCTGGTAAGCACCCCCAGCCCGCTGATATGATCCGCATGCTCATGGGTAATACAGATCGCATCAATGTCCCTCATGGTCAGTCCCAGCTCCGCAAGTCCTGCCTCCGTCCGCTTCCCGCTGATTCCCACATCCACCAGAAGATGGGTGGTATCGCTGCCCACATAGATACAGTTTCCGCTGCTGCCGCTGGCAATACTGCACAGTCTCATAATTATGTAAACCTTTTGCAGCCATGTTTCACAGCCGCTTCCTTCATTCTTATTTTTTCCAGTAAATCTCGATCACATCGCCGCTCTTGATGCTCTCCATATACTGTGCGCCCCTGCCGTTTAAGTTCGTCACGATGCCACTTCCCTCCGGCTTGGACAGATCAAAATCAATATACTCGAACACATCCACGAACACATAGTTTTTCTTGCCTTCCAGCCTGACCGGGCTGCCGTTTACCATCACGTTGATGGGAACCGGCGCATTTTTGTTCAGAAGTTCTTCCCGGCGCCTCTCCTCCTCGGCTCTCGCTCTGGCTTGCGCTTCCTCTCTTGCTCTCGCTTTGGCTTTTGCCTCCTCCTCGGCACGCTTCACACCGGGCCCCATCACAATTCTGGCTCCCTTCGGTTTCTGCTGCCCTGACGGCTGCGCATTGTCCGCCGTGCTCTGTCCTGCTGTCTGGCTCTCCGCACCGTCCGCATTCTGTTCTTTCGCGCCGGCTCCCGCGCTGTCCGCCGCTGCGCTCTCTGCCGTCTGGGCAGTTCTCGCCGCCATAGAGAATCCAGCCGTTCCGGCCGGCCTGTCCTCCACAGTTCTCATTTCCGCCGCTTCCGTGTGCCCATAAAACTCCACATCGGAGAGCTGCAGATCCTCCATTGTCCAGATCACCGAAAAGTTTTCATACACCTTCGTGTCCATATCCGCAATCTTGTTGTTGACATAGATATTCATGTTCCAGTCAATCGTCACATCCATAAACTCGGAAATCTGGCGCACCGTATAGTAGCCGAGAATTTCAATCTCGTCATTCTCCTGAATTTCATAATACTCGGACTGCAGTTCCCCATTGACGCTGGCGAACTTGGGCAGATCCACCTTCTTCTCATTGACCTCAACCCACATTCTGCTGCCAAACTCCGGCAATTGTCCAAGCGTTGCCCTTGCGGGTTCCCCGGCCGTCGATTCCACCACGCGGATCTGGTCGTTTGCATGGATCTGCGTGTAGATATCCGCCTCGTTTCCGTTTACGGTAATCCGGGCAGCCTCTCCCGGCTCTCCCCGGACAATGCGGGGTTTCCCGTTCACCGTAAAATTCAGTTCCCTGCCACGCTTCGGGAACAGGCCGTCGCTGGCAAACTCCGCCTGCATCGCCGCGTCCACCACAGCCGCCTTGCTGTTATCATAAATCTTGACCCGCTGCTCATTGAAATAGACAAAGATAAAGTTATTGCTCTGTTCATAGAAGCTTAAGCAGATGCCGATGGGCGTCACCATCAAGGAGTCCTTTCTGGCCTCTTCCTCCAGAAACTCAATGCCCATCATCACTTCCTCGCCTCTGACCGCCACACGCTCATTCTGGAGATCCAGTTTCGCCGCAAGCGCCTGCGTGTAGCCCGGCAGTCTGCCGCCGCCGCCCACCACAAACACGGCGCTGACAGACTTATCCCCGTTTAACTCTTTAATCTTGGCCGCCACCTGGCTTGTCATGTTCTCGATCACATCCGACACCACGCGCTCCACTTCCTCTTTGGTGATGGTCTGCTTCAGTCCCATGATGTCTTTGTACTCGATCACGTCCTTCACGCCCATGTCACGCTTAATCTGCTCCGCCGTGGTAAAGTCCACCAGACAGTGCTTTGCAACCACTTCCGTGAGGGAATCTCCCGCAATGGGAATCATCCCGTAGGCGATGATACTGCCGTCCCTGGTGACGGAAATATCGGACGTGCCCGCGCCCACATCCACCAGCGCAATGTTTAACATGCGGTACATCTCCGGGATCGCCACCTGGATCGCCGCAATCGGTTCCAGCGTCAGATTCACCACCTCAAGCCCGGCAACGGACACCGCCTTGTAAAGGCCGTCCACCACATCCTCGGGAAGAAACGTGGCGATCAGATCCGCTCCAATCGTCTTCGCCTTATGCCCTTCCAGGTTTCCTATCGTGTAGCCGTTCATATAGTAGCGCACAACGGAATATCCCACACAGTAGAACTTCATATCCATGTCGTTCTTTTCCACAAACTCCTGGTAGGCTCTCTCCACACCAAGGGAATCCAGCGCATAAATATCCTCGCCAAGGATTTCCCGTTCGTTCTCAAGCTCCTGATCCACGCGCAACGTCACTGTCTGCAGCACACGGCCCGCCGCCGCAATACAGACGTCCTTAAGCGGTCTGCCGATGCGCTCCTCCAGTTCCGCCTTGACTTCCTTAATGGTGCCGCCCACCTTATAAATGTCATGGATCTGTCCGTCCAGCATGGCTCTCGTCCCATGCTCCCTGATGCTCTGCGACACCACATGAAACTTACCGCCAGTGCGGTATCCCACCGTACCTACAATACTCCTTGTCCCGATATCCAGACCAAATACCAGCTGTCCCGGAAATTTCATCGCTTCTGCCACTGATCTTCCCCCACTTCTTTTTCTATTTGTGTGTAAACACTTTCCAGTGTTCCGTTGTTCTCTATCACTACGCTGCAGTGTTCCCGAAATGCCTGCTCCGAAAGCTGCTTTTGCAGGATGGCATCTATCTTTTCGTCCGTGTACCCTCTCGTCTTCCGAAGCCTCTGCCGCCGGACCTCCTCGTCCGCGTGGATGTACCAGAGCTCATCCAGAATCCCGGCATAGCCTTCCTCAATCAGAAGCGCCGCCTCTATGAACAGCCAGGAAAGCTGCCCCGCGTCCCGCTCCTTTTCTATCTGTTCCGTCAGATATGCCTTCACCGCCGGGTGCACAATGCCGTTTACCTTAAGTAACAGCTCGCCGTCCCCGAAAATCCGGGCCGCCATTTTCTGCTTATCAATCCTGCCCCCGGCATCCAGAATCTCTGTGCCAAGGAGTGCCTTTAACGGTTCATAACAGGCTTCACCCGGCTCCTCCAGCTGATGTGCCACCCGGTCCGCCATAATCACGCGGCAGTCCCGCCGCCGTTCCAGATAGGCCAGCGCTTCCGATTTTCCGGCTCCCACACCGCCTGTCACTCCAATTACTTTCATATGTTCACCGCTTTGTCCCTTTTCAATATGGAGAAGTTCTTCTCGCATTGTTATTTTGCCTCATACCAGTCCGTTCCCGTGTGCAGATCGATCTCCAGCCGCACGGACAGCTCCGCAGCCTGCGCCATCTCCTCCGTGAGAATCCGCCGCACCTGCTCCTCCTCTCCGGCCTCCGTCTCAATCAGCAGTTCATCATGCACCTGTAAAATCAGACGGGATTTCAGATTTTTCCTGTGCAGTCTTTCCCACACCCGGATCATGGCGATCTTCATAATATCAGCCGCCGTCCCCTGAATCGGGGAATTCATGGCTACCCGCTCACCGAAAGAACGCTGCATGAAATTGTTGGAGGACAATTCCGGAATCGGACGTCTGCGCCCGTACATTGTCGTCACATACCCCTTCTCCTTCGCCTCAGCCACCATATGATCCAGAAAACGCTTTACCCCCGGATATGTGTCAAAGTACTGCTCGATATATTCCGCCGCCTCCTTCTTGGAAATGCTCAGATCCTGACTCAATCCGAAAGAGCTGATGCCGTAGACAATGCCGAAATTGACCGCCTTGGCATTACGCCTCTGCAAGTCCGTCACTTCCTCAAAAGGCGTATGGAACACCTTGGAAGCGGTAATCCTGTGAATGTCCTCCTCCATCCGATATGCCTCGATCAACTGTGCATCCTCGGACATATGCGCCAGAATCCGCAGCTCAATCTGGGAGTAATCCGCATCCATGAAAAGATACCCTTCCTTTGGCACGAACACCTTTCGGATCCGCCGCCCCAGCTCCATGCGCATCGGAATGTTCTGCAGATTGGGCTCCGTGGAACTGATCCGCCCGGTGGCTGTGATGGTCTGATTAAAGGTGGAATGAATCCTGCCGTCCGCTGCAATACATGCCGAAAGCCCCTCCGCATAAGTGGATTTCAGCTTCATCAGTCCCCTGTATTCCAGTATATCAGATACAATCGGGTAGTCCGGCGCCAGCTTCTCCAGCACATCCGCTGCCGTGGAATACCCCGTCTTCGTCTTTTTACCGCCCTTGATACCCATTTTTTCAAAGAGAATCTCTGCAAGCTGCTTGGGCGAATTGATATTGAACGTGCAGTCCGCCTGCCGGTAAACCGCCTGCTCCAATTCGATGATTCTCCCGGTCAGCGCCTCCCCGTAAGCCTTAAGCTCCGCCGGCTGCACCATGATGCCGTACTGTTCCATATCGTAGAGCACCCGGGAAAGAGGCATTTCAATCTCATAAAAGAGCGTGTCCATTCCCTGCTCTGCAAGCCTGTCCCGCAGAACCTTCCCTGCCGCCAGACACACATAGGCCTGGTAACAGGCGTACTGCGCAAAAACCTCCGGCTCCTTCCCGTAAGCCTGCGCGTAAGTGCCCCTCCCGCAAACCTGTGTCCTGTCTGGGATGGTCAGCGACAGATACTCCCCGGCGATGTCCTCCGTCTGGTAATCGCTCTTCAAAGGATTGACGAGATATGCCGCAATCAGAATATCAAAGTACCTCTGTGCCCGGTAAGGTTTCCGCACGTCCTGTGCGCCCTCTTTCCCGCGCCACATGCTCTCCTCTCCCGGTTCTTCTATCATATCATAAAGAGACTTGATATCAAAAACATTTAGTTTACATAATTCATCTCTGTTCAAAGAAGTCAGACGTTCTCTCAGATAGCCTTCCGTCACCTCTCCCTGACAGGGAATAAAAACCACCCTGTTTTCTTCCGGCGCAAGGGCAATACCCATACAGCCATTCTCTTCCCTGCTGTCCCGGAAAACCGCAAGCCCGATCTCACGGCAGTCCTCCGCGCCCTCCGCTTTTTCCCGGCAGGCTTCAAAAAGTGCCTCCACTTCTGTCTTTTCGGTTACGGTATGAAAGTCTGCCTCCTGCCTGTTTGACACCGCCACATCCTTGGAAAAGCGGGACAGGATATTCTTAAACTCCAGTTTCTTACACAGCACATAGGCTTCCTCGGTATAAAAATCACCGATCTTCGCCTTTTCAAAATCAAAAGCGATCTCCGCATCCACGTTGATGGTCGCCAGCACCTTGCTCAAATCCGCCAGATCCCGGTTCGCAATCAACGATTCCCGAATCGACTTTTTAGAAATCTCCTCCACATGGGCATAAATATTTTCCAACGACCCATAGGTGACCATCAGCTCTGTGGCCGTCTTTTCTCCTACCTTCGGCACCCCCGGAATGTTGTCCGCCGTATCCCCCATCAACGCCTTTAAGTCGATGAACTGGAGCGGATTAACCTGATAGGCCGCCTCCACGTCCTTCGCGTAATAATCCTCCACCTGGGTTCTGCCGCCCTTGGTCTTCGGAATGCGGATGCGGATATGATCTGTTGCCACCTGCAGAAGATCCCTGTCTCCAGACACGAGGGAAACCTCCATCCCCTCCCGCTGTGCACGCTTAGCGATGGTTCCCAGTATATCGTCCGCCTCCAGCCCCGCCTGCTCCACCACGCAAATGCCCATAGAAAGAAGCAGTTCTTTCATCACCGGCACCTGTTCCCTAAGTTCTGTAGGCATGGGTTTTCTCGTTCCTTTATACTCCTTGTATATCTCGTGACGGAAGGTGGGCGCGTGGACGTCAAAAGCAACCGCCAGATAATCTGCCTGCTCCTCCTCCAGAATCTTAAACATGATATTTAAAAAACCGTATATTGCATTTGTATGGAGCCCCTGCCCGTTGGTCAGTTCCGGCACCCCGTAAAATGCCCTGTGCAATATACTGTGTCCATCTATCAAAACCAGTTTCAAAGCCATATACCCTCAAGCCTTTCTGTCTGTTTTACTCATACAGGAGAACGCCCCGCATTCCCCGGATCACCGCTGTCCTGCATCGGTTTCTCACACCGACACGATGACCAGTGCCGCAATAATTGCCGCCACAACAGCGGCCTCCAGCACCAGAAGGATATGCCTCAGAATGCGGTTGACACGAATCTTGTCATCCGCATCTTCCAGCTTCCAGGTAAGCGCTTTCTGCAGATTAAAATTATTGCCCTGCTCCAGCTGCTCCAGCCCCTCAGCTACCAGAAACTGAATGGATAACTCCTCCATACACTCCGGGCAGGCCTCGATATGCTCCACAAACTCCGCCAGACCCCTTCCGTCCAGTTCATCATCCAGAAACGGGGGTATTTTCTTTTCTGCCTCTTTACAGTTCATTCGCCGCCACGCCTTTCTAGCTGCAGAGAATGCCGCCTTTCAGGCATTCTGAATTTCTTTTCACTCTGCCCATACAGATTTTATTATATACCATCGCCGTCATATTTAAAAGAGGTTTTCTCCATATGAAAGATAAAAAAGGACGCCCGTTTTCACCGACGCCCTTCTTTCATATACCCTTTATGGTCCGATTTTATCATGCTTTTTCCTGCGCGTTCCCGGCTGCCTTTCTGCTCCCGGCAATCCGGCAGATATTCCCTGCATCCTATGTCCCTGTGCACTTACTGTGCCGGTACAGGCTCTACGCTGTCAGCCGGAATCGGCTGAGCCTGTGCACCGTCTGCCGGCGCAGGCGCCGCTTCCCCGTCCGCTGCCTGTGCGGGATCCGTTTCCGCAGGAGGCGCAGCCACGGCCGCCACACCGTTTCCGTCTACCGTGTAATCTGTGCCGTCCACATTTACCGTCACATTTCTCTGTAATGCGCCTGTGTCCGGATCGTAATAATATAAACTGCCGTTGGGTTTTGTCACCAGTCCCCGCTGCATCACCGCATTCTCGTCAAAATAATAATCCTGCCCTTCAATCGTCACATCCTCACGCAGCGCATGTCCGTCCTTCGTGGCAAGAAAATATCTGCCTGTCTCATCCTCAAACCAACAGCCCTTCTGCACGAATCCGTTCTCGTCTAGATGATACTTTTTATCCTCCCAGTTCGCCCAGCAGTTTTTCTGCATCCGATATCCCGCATAAAATACGGTCTGGTCACCACGGGGCGCAAAACCGTCCGCCACAATCAGCGATGCATAATCCTTGAACTGATAATTCATGTCCACCCTGGTAGGAATCCCCGCAACTTTGCCGTGGGAAGTATTCTGCCAGAATGCCGCGCCGCCGTCATACTCAAGTGCATCCGCATACTGCGCCACCCATTTGTCGTACCCGATGTTGCCGATCTTGTCCCTGAACATATTCCGGCTGGAATAGACCACCGGGTAGTAGCCGTTGGCCTCAACAATCGAGCAAAACGCATTGATCAGCTCCTGAAGCTGCGCCTGGGACATATTCTTATGGCAGGGCGCCTCCACATCAAAAACCACCGGGTAGCTCACTGTGTAGTTTCCGATCCACTGCATCAGCTGGTTCGCTTCAGCCCTCGCCTGCTCCGCATTGGCCGCATAAGAATACAGGTATACTCCCGTCCGCAGACCGGCCGCATTGGCGCCGCGCATGTTCGCATCAAAGTAGGGGTCAACACCTGAGTTCGTGCTTCCCGCCTTCACAAAAACAAAGGACACCCCCGCAGAGGGCACCTGACTCCAGTCAATACTCAGATTATGCTTGGACACATCAATGCCTCTGGCAATGGAACTGCCCGCTCCAATCGCCTCCGCCTTAAGCCCCGGTGCAAATGCCAGTACACCTGCCAGACAGAGCGCGGCCATCCGCTTCCTTCCCTTATATAATCTATGTAACAATACGCTATTTAATTTTATCATTTGTACCTTTGACCCGATGCCGTGCGCCGGATCTTTCCCTTTCGTTTTCTCACATTCCTGTATTCTTTTGTTTTTCCGGACTGTTCTTCCATGCGCATTTTATTTGTAACAATTATATTGCAAATTATTACAATTTGTCACATTTTGTAACAATCTTTAACAACTATACCATGTTTCTGCGAGAATGTATAGGGAATATTGCGAAATTCTGGTGGAAATGTCTGGAAAAATATGTCTGCCCGATCAATAGGACTTTATAAATACTTACTTACATCATTTTGTTCAATCACCTTTTTCCCTAACAATGTGATTGCCTGTGCCGGACATTTATTGATACAGCGGTAACACATCGTACATGTATCGCCTGAAACGGCAAGTCCATTTTTTACTGCAATATTACTCATAGGACATACCTTTTCGCATAAACCACAGCCAATACATCTGAAAGAATTGATTTTTAATTGGTCCGTATATTTTGAGGTTTTCCAAAAGAAGTACAGTCTCTGTCCAAATAGCCCTGCCAGATGACACGCAATTCCTAATCCCTCCTGCGGCGGTTTCCCATTTTTTATATGATACACGCATTTACCTATTTTTTCCTCTGCCTTCATTACCACTTTTCTATTTTCTTCAAAACTGCGTTTTAATGCTTTCTCATCGCAGATGCTGTCCGGCATTTTCACATGCAGTCCGCCCACGATCACCGCGCCATAACTCTTTAAAAGCCGCGCCAGTATCCCTGCCCCGTCACCACTGAAAAGCCCCATTGTAGCGATGATAAAAATGTTCTTCCCTTTCCAGAGATACCGATTGTCCACAATATAATCCCGCAGTATTTTGGGGATGTTGCTATATTGCACCGGGTAACCTATCACAATTGTGCTGTCCTTTTCTATTTTCTCCACAGCGTCCTTCTCTTCAATAGAAAATGAATTTTGGCTGTTATCATATTCTTTCATAAATTTATCAACACAAAATTTTGTGTTCCCTGTACCACTAAAATAGATTCCTGTCATTCCCCGCCTCCAGCTGCCGCTCTTCCATAAATTATTTTTCAAACTTCATTTTCACCAATTACTATATATAAATTCCAGCCAGAAAACAACCTATTTGACATTTTCCGATTGCTGTATCATTGAAATCTGCCCATATAAACTGCCAGCTTCAAAGACAATCTGCAGACACAAAGAAAACTGCGAAATCACTCCCGCAGCTTCCTTTCACATAGGAATAAGGCTCCATATGTGTTCCCCTTTTACAGGTTACATAATATCACATATTTCGCAGTTCTGGTAGTGTCTGTTATCGCGCAAATACCGCGTAACATAACGCTTAACCGCAATAAATCTGAATTGCCTTATCGACAAATTCACTGGTTCCCTCGCCCCCTGCTTCATCAATGTTTTTGGTAAAATCACCGCCGCCGGAATACATCTTACCCAGTCCGCTCAGGATCTGCTTGGAACAGGTATACGCATTCTCCGTGATAAAGTCCTGTATCCTTTTCACGAGATCCTGTGCCTGGGGCGATGCCGGATCCATGTCCTTCATCCCACCTGCTTCTTTGAAGAGCAGCATAAAGCGGTCTGCAATAAGCCTTTCCTCTTGGTCTGTCCTGTTTTTTGATTTCTCTGCATACTCTTTGTACTCCTGTGTATTTCCGAATTGCTCCTTCGCATGCCTTGCATATTCGTCCAGTTTGCTCCTATCAAAAGCTGAAAAATCCATATGTTTCACTCCTAACATTTTTATTCCAATCGCGAACTTTATCAGGTTATCCAGATGTTCCTTCTTGAGCGTCAGCATTTCTATCTGCTGCTCCAGCGCCTTGCTCCGATCAAAGTCAGGACTGTTCATAATTTCCCTGATATCTTTCAACGGAAACTCCAGCACACGAAACAGTAAGATATGCTGAAGGCGTTCCAGATCTGCATCGTCATACAGCCTGTAGCCCGCATCGGTGTATCCCGTCGGATGTAAAAGACCGATCTTGTCATAATATTGCAGAGTGCGTATACTCACCCCGGCAAGCTTGCTCACTTCATGTACCGTCATCATTGGCATATCCTCCATTCGCCTGGTAATGCCAGTATAAACTATTACGTTGCGTAATAGTCAACGCTTTTATTCCTTCTTTTTTCTATTTCTTTAAAACATATCATTCCCAAAAAGTCTTACGCAGATAAAAAGTGAATCAAATATTTACTTCTCTCCGCAATCTCTGCTATAA
>Ga0137308_102030_pt1 | contig 15752 bp, 16 predicted proteins | sample Inofrocosms_June_FD_97181 | JGI IMG/M metagenome (GOLD analysis project Ga0137308, IMG submission 97181) | Mouse cecal microbial communities from Vienna, Austria - N-Acetylneuraminic and N-Acetylglucosamine D2O microcosms_June | ecosystem: Host-associated > Mammals > Digestive system > Large...
CAGTCATAAAGTCCCTAGGCTTTTTTCTGGGATGGGCAATATTGGTTTCTTTATTGCCGTTATCATCTTCAAAGGAACCGGCTATATGGAGATTATGGGTAGAAATTACACCGCTATTGGCAATAGTAGCTTTTACTCTCGGCTTTTGGCTTGCTGAAAAGAAAGACGTAAAATTGCATTTGTTCGATAATCCAGCAAAAGGAGTGGTATTGGGAGTAATCACAGGGATTGTATGGTTAGCTATTCCTGTTTTCGTAATGTATGCAGCAAAAATTATCCATTTTGACGGAACTAATTTCATTAACTTATTTCCTGTCTGGATGTTGGCAGTATTTCTAAATACAATTATGCAGGAGCTTCTTGTTCGTGGTTATTTGTATCAAATGCTGAAGCAAAAGCACAATATAATTGTTGCTGCGATTGTGACAACAATACTTTTCACAGCATTGCATGGAGGAGCATTTGAAGCGGGTGTTATTCCTGTTTTAAATGTACTTACTATGAGCTTGCTTATGACAGTAGTCCTTGAATATAGCGGCTCTATTATAGCGCCAATTATTATGCACTTTTTATGGAATGGAATTGGTGCATTAGTTTTAGGCGGTGTGTCGCTTGCTGATGACTATCCCAATCTGTTTGTTACGACTTTTACTGGGAGTGATATTTTATCCGGCGGATTTTGCAAAATCGAAGGAAGCATTATAGTTCTAATTGTCAACGTGGTTTTAATTGCCATTTTTATATTCTTACAAAAGAAAAAAATAAAGTCATAAAATTCGAATTTGTAAAAATGGAAAATTATAAGAGGAGGCCTGGCTGCTTTTTTGATTCTCGTCACAGGTGTGATTGGGGGAGTCCTCCTGTCCGTCAATAACCAGAGTACGGAGCCGCTGAGCCAGGAAGTGATGGATTATGCCCCTGTGATTCATTTTATATGGGCATTCAGTGTTTATTATTCCAAAGTGAATGTGGTGATATACTGGAAAATTAGAAGTAGCTGAACCTTTGTGCCAGTTTTTGTAATGGATGCCATCTATCAGAGCTTTGAAAAATAAAGGATAAAAGAGCGGCGTCCTTTTCACGGCACGGGATGCCGCATGACTGGCTTGCGTCTTTTATGATGAGCAGCGTGCTGTTAAATCCGCAGCTTCATAATTTGTAGTATGGCGCTGGGGGAACGACAGCGGCAATGCATTTGGTGTCGTGCATGATATGTGGCATTGCTGCCGGACTGGCGGCTAATATAGCGGTCTGAAAAAGAATCAGGATGAGAGGGCATGAAAACGTTTGCCGTTCTCCTTTTTGTATACAACATAGTAAGTCACATGAAATTCCGGGTCCGCAATCGGTACACGAACTCGTTCCATTCCTGAGTTTTCATGTCCGGAGGGCGCTTCCGGCTTCGTCTCATTGAGGGATGGGCTGGCCGTGTCCGGCGGCGTGTCAGGATATGCGACGGTGGTAAAGACCGATATCGTAGAGTTGGCGATCAATTCCTGGAATGGATAAGTTTCCGCTTGTATGAAAAATCTGGAATCCGGCATTTTTTCGGTGACCAGGTCGTGCCAGAACCCGATATCCCGGAGCAATAACATATTTTCACCATTCATTTCCCGGACATGCAGGGATTTTCGTCCGGCAAACCGATGATTCTTGTGTAAGTAGAAAAAAAGCTGTTCTTCACATAATTTCTGAAAGGACAACTGGTCATTTTCCGGGGGGAAAGGGTAAAATGATCAATTGATATGTATCGTCTTCCAGTCCATATAACAGCTGGGGGATTTTTTTAAAATTCAGTAGAAATAGAAGTATCAGGACAAGCCACGGTGATACGTTGAACAAGTACGGAGATTGGAACCGGCGCGCAGGAACCGATCGAAACAGTGCGTTTTTTTCGGTCAAAATCCTGAACATGCCGCAGCATGCCTGCGTATTGGCGCAGGAAGACCTCGGCTTCCGCAGCCGCAAGCGTTCCCGCTTCTGTCAGAGAAAGGCTGTTCTTTGTCCTGATAAATAAACAAACACCAAACTCAGATTCCAGTTTCTGCATCCCACGGGTCAGAGTAGACTGGGAAATGTGGAGTTTCTTCGCGGTTTCGCAGAGAGTTCCTGTATGAGAAAATATCACAAGCTGTTCCAATGTCTTTAAATCAATCATGGCCGTTCCTCCTGCCATTTTCAGTTTAACATGCTCGAAGGCAGGTGTAAATACACAGATGTTGCTACAGGTATATTGTTACAGGTCATATCTTGACCGGGCATGCTCCGTAACCAGGTTTCGTTTTATGCAATCTGGATTTCATAATCCGCACTGTACTTTTGGGGAAATTCTTATTATACTGAATAAAAGTAGAAGGGAGATGCACTTATGAAACGAATCATAAAATGGATTGCGATCGCGGCGGGTGTCTTGCTGGTCATTGCAGGGATCGGAGGATTTTTCCTTATTAGAAATATGCAGAGCATGATGGGCGGGGAGGTGGAACTGAGCTATACCCATGAGCAGCATGAGCAGGAGAATAAGGGCAGTACCGTGTATATGACTGCAGAGATCACCCCGGAAGCCCTGATGGAGATCTATACCGCGTTGGGCACAGGGCTGGAAGGCAATCAGACCGCGGTCAAGCTGTCCACCGGAGAACCTCCGGCCAGCAACTATCTGGATCCGAATCTGATCAAAGAACTGGTACAATCTGTAAACGGCACTATTGTGGAATGTAATACAGCCTATGGCGGCTCACGGTCAGAAACAGCCATGCATTATCAGGTGGCGGAGGATCATGGTTTTACAGAAATTGCGGATGTGGTGATCATGGATGAGGACGGTTCGGCAACGATTCCGGTAGAGGGCGGAACCCGTCTGAAAGAAAAGCGTCCGCTGATCCTGTAGCATTGGATCAGGCCTGCGTGGATCTGATCTATCAGGCAGAGGGGAGAGAGGCTCTGGTCAGCCGCATGGAGAGCCGCAATGCGGAGCTTGTTCTTGAGCATGGGGAGGAGATCGGACTGGGAAGCCGCTCTTATCAGCTAAAGAGGATTGACGGCTGATTTTTGTAACGCATCCAGCCCATTGAAAAGCCGCCTGACGGCAATGGATGCCTGAAACCGCTGTTTTACTGGAAGGATGCCTTGCAGCAAGGCGCAAGGCATCCTTGAATAACAGATCCTACCTTATGAAACGGCCGGATGGCCATAACGGGATGCCCTTTGGGTATAGGAATTAGAAGAGGAGAGATGTCTGCATGATGTATAATCCCCAGCTTGAAACATTTATCTGTGTGGTCGATTCCGGGAGTTTTAGCAAGGCTGCGGAAAAGCTGTATATCACAGCTCCTGCGGTCATCAAACAGATCAATTCCCTGGAAAGCAGCCTGGATCTGCATTTATTTGAGAGGACACACAGGGGGCTGATCGTGACGGAAGCAGGGAAGTCTCTGTATCAGGACGCAAAATACCTGATCCAATATTGTAAGGATTCCGTATCACGGACCCGGAACGCGCAGAACAATCAGGAGGGAGTGATCCGGATCGGTGTGTCGCCCATGACCCCATCCCAGGTGTTTATGACTTTATGGCCGAGAATCCAGAAGTATTGCCCGGATCTGAAGTTTAAACTGGTTCCTTTTGAAAATACGCCGGAAAACGCGCGGGAGATCCTGGGAAATCTGGAGCAGAATATCGATGTGATCGCAGGTATCTTTGACGATACCATGCTGAGTCTTAGAAAATGCAGCGGCATGCAGATCAGTAAAGAGCCGTTTTGCTGCGCTGTAGCGCTGCATCACAGACTGGCCGGGAAAGAAACGCTGACGATGGAAGATCTGTATGGGGAGAATATGCTGTTGATACAGCGTGGGTGGAGTAAATATGTGGATATTCTCCGGGATGATCTAAGGGAACGTCATCCGCAGATCCAAGTGATAGATTTTGAGTTCTATAATCTGGAGGTATTTAACCGCTGTGAGAACAGCAATGATGTTCTGCTGGCAATTAAAAACTGGGAAAGTGTGCATCCGCTTATGAAGATCATACCGGTGGAATGGAACTACAGTATCCCATACGGCCTGCTGTACTCCATGGAACCCTCCGAAAAAGTAAAGAAGCTGTTATCCGCTGCCGAAAAAGCGATTGCGGAGGGCGGAATGCCCTGAACCGAAACATATAACCGGCAGGTTTATACTATGTGTCTGTGGATACAAAAGGAGAGATCGGATGGGAATCCGGTACATGGAAAGCGTCAGGAAGGCCCGATGCCCATGTGATCGAAGTGCTGACAGAATCTACTTTGCCGGCATATAAAGCGTATCTGCGCAGGGTAGGTGTCTCCTATATGATCTGTGGAAAAGAGAATCTGGACTGCGGGGCTGCGGCGGAAAAGCTGGCTCAGCATTTTGGGATTGAAAAGGTATTGGTCTGCGGGGGAGGAATGGTGAACGGGCTATTTCTGCAGGCAGGGATTATTGAACCATTGGGAGCAGGGGGGATTGTATTTGAATTATCGGACAAGAGGATGAAAAAAATATGGTTTGCGGCCCTGACCTTGCTGACATGGTATTTTGCCGCAATGTTCAGGGCAGACATGCTTATGATATCGGCAGTCTTACAGCTGCTGATTCTCTTAAGCATGCCGGTATGTGTACGTTACCTGAAAAGAAACATGAAAATTCAATCAGATTCCACTCCGAAATGCCGGGGGTGGATGCCAATGAAAAATCGGAAGAACAGATTGCGGCAGAGAGACTTTCCAGCATGGAAAGCTGGATGAGGGAGTTGGGGCTTGTGATGAACCTGCGGGAACTGGGAGCGACAGAGGAGATACTTGAGGGTATCGCAGACGGAACTGTTATTAGGGATGGCGGTTATAAAGTGCTGAACCGTGATGAGGTGCTTGAGATTCTAAAAGCAAGTCTGTAGAGATTTTTATCAAAACAAATGAATATAGAAAGTAAGAGGATTTTGTGGGAAAGAGCTGTCTTCTTGAAAAAATCCGGGCTGGCGGTAATCAGTGTATCCACAAACCGTCCCGCCTAATCAGTGTCTGATATGGATTTACTTTCAAGACGCGGCGGCAAAGGGTATCATGGCACGCAACCAACTGATTGAGCAAGTAAACAATTTACGAGGATTGGATAAGGAGTTGCCACAGCATATAACCGTTGTGAATTATGACTCAGAGTGGCCGTTAAAATATGCAAGAGAACGGGGCTATATTATTGAAATACTGAAAGATAACTGCATTTCTGTTTATCATATTGGGAGTACATCGGTTCCGGGATTGGCTGCTAAACCAATTATTGATATTACGGTGGTCGTTAGAAGCCTTGAGAAGGTAGATACCGTTGCAGAAAAGTTTCCAGACATAGGCTATGAATATCTCGGCGAATTTGGAATAGCGGGTAGACGCTATCTTCGCAAAGGCGGTGATGAACGAACTCATCAAATTTATATTTTCCAAGCAGATGATTGGAATAATAGCAGGCGGCATCTTGCATTCCGGGACTATATGCGTACCTATGAAAAAGAGCGAGGCGAATATGCAAAAATCAAAAAAGACCTTGCGCAAAAGTTTCCCCATGAAATGCGATTGCAAATATGATAACAAACGGCGAAAACAAATTCACAAACCATAATAAAAGTTTCAACATTTCTGATAAGTTTTTCTACATTATCTCCTAATATAATGATAAAATCATAATAGAAATATAGCTGCGGGGATAAAGCGATGTTTGAACGGTTCTTTATGAACAGATCATTAAAATCCAGAATTACATTTCTATATATTTTATTTGCGGTGGCGGTAGTGGGCATCATTACTTTTTATGCGTATTATTATACGGTCGGCCTGCTGAAAGTAAAAGAGGAGTCGATTCTGGAAGATTCCATTGAATATCTGGAAAGTGTAAATGAAACGAGAGATATGAAAAAGCCGTTTATCGCAGGATGTATTTCCGGCGCTGTCGGCGCATTGATCCGTGGCATTCTTTGACGCGAGAAATTATGTGTATGCAGGCCTTCCCGGCATCCTGACCACCATAAATGCCATCAGCAGTGAGAACCCGATGTCTTTCCCGGGAATAATGATCGGCTGTGCGGCTGCGGCAGCGTCTGGAAACGCATCTGTATCAGCTTCCGTTCCGGCTAAAGCAGAGGAAGTGACGATCTATGCTCCGATGAACGGAACCGTGAAAGTATTGGAAGATGTAGAAGATCCGGTATTTTCATCCGGTGGGATGGGGCAGGGTGCCGCAATCATTCAGGATGAAGGGAAACTTTATGCACCCTTTGACGGGACTGTAAGTATGGTGTTTGAAACACTTATGATAAGATGCAGCCTATATATCAGTCTTTGTAAAAATAACCACTCACTGTTTCATATCAATTTATAAATATTTTGCTCCATAAGAGTTTAAATAAACCGGCAGGAAAGCAAAATTGTTCCTGCCGGTTTATTTTTTAGTACCATCTGACTTGTGGGAGATTGTTATTGATTCCCTTTGTTAATAAAATCTGGTGCAGGTCAATGATCCTGTTATGGAAAGTAGCGGCACAGGACGATAAATATAAATCCCACATCCTCACAAACCTTTCATCAAACAATTCCCACACTTCGTCTATATGCTCCCTGTAATTCTTTTCCCAACACAACAGTGTCCGGTTATAATGCAAACGAAGATCCTCTATATCTATTGTGTGAAATCCATCCTCTGCCGCACAGGAGAGCATTTCCCGCAGGCTCGGAACAACACCGCCGGGAAAGATATATTTCTTAATCCATGGATCGCCGGGATGCTCCTTTAATGCACTGATAAAATGGAGCAGGAACAGGCTGCCCGGTTTTAATGCGGCTTTCGCTCAATCCATGAAAAGCTGGTAATTGTCACGCCCAACGTGTTCCACCATGCCGACGCTCACAATCCGGTCAAAGGTCTGCCCGCGCTTTGGAATATCCCTGTAATCCATCAGTTTAACCGTAAGAAGCTGCTCTAAATGTTCTTCGGCAATCCGCCGCTGGAATTCTTTGTACTGTTCCTGGCTCAACGTTATTCCCATGCCGTGTACGCCATATTTCTTTGCTGCCTCTATCAGCAGGAATCCCCACCCGCAGCCAATATCCAACAGTGACATTCCTTCCTTCAGGTACAGCTTTTTCAAAATATAATCAACTTTGTTTAACTGTGCCTGATAAAGAGAATCGTCCTCATGTAGAAAATAACCACAGGAATAGCTCATGGTTTCGTCCAGCCAGAGCTTATAAAAATCGTTCCCAATGTCATAGTGGCTCTGAACTTCTTTCTGTTGGTTTTTCTTTGCCGTTGAAGTAAACATCAGTTTTTTAATGAAGATGATGGGATTTTCTGTACCAGAAATTGCAGATAAATTAAAGATAAGCGAGTATGCAGTTTATAACAGGATAAAAAGATTGAAGAAAAAAATAAAAAAATTTATGAAGTGCGACTAAAAAGAGGGGTTCTCAACGGCTATATAGTAGAAGGGAAAATCCTTTCGTCTGCACATTGAAAATTTTATACCAGCATTACAGGTACGTTCCCGTAAGTAGAAGCGTGACAAGATAAGCGCCAGGACAAGCGAAAACGGCTGGTGTATGGACAAGGATGGTACTTCCCAATGCCGAGAACCGACGGAGGGGAATATGTCTTTTACCCATACAACGCCCGTTTTCGCTTCGAGCGATCTCTTATACCTGAAATAAGCCGTGGCTGGCTTTCCGCCATGATCACAAGCGGGGGATAATGATACACATATCTGTCAAAAAAACAGAAGATGAAATTTAGGTTGTAATCAGCAAGACCTTTCGGACATCCGTGAACGGCATCGGTACGAATAGATGAAATTTCAGATTATTAGACAAAAGGCATTATCGAATGCCTTTATATGGAAACTGGCATAGTTGTATGCACCAGAGATTTTTTACAAGTCTAATAGAAAAATAAATCAACTCGGCTACCGGAGAATCCATCAACACTGTACCAGCCAGATGCCTGCCTGTAATGTTCCCTTGCCATCTCAAGATGGCTGGCTTTCGGGGATGCGGGGTCAAATACGAATGCCAAAAAAGAAAACATATGATAACTGTTCAGTACAGGCTGCGCATATACTGCGCTGTCCGTATGAAGGTATATAGATTGCGATAGCAAGTCCCATTGCCGCAGGCAATTTTTATGGACTTGCTATCGTATCTGTGAAGGTACTGAACAGATACAAAATGAAATCAATCGAAGTGTGCCGTTGATATCAGATACCATGCGGCTGTGGTACTCCACGGCCACATGCATGTGGTACCAACGTCATACGCAAAGAAAGGTAATAAAAGAAATGAGTTACGATTACGAAGAGCAGAATACTGCCCGGGAAGAAAAACAGGCTGCAGATAAAAAGAGAAAAGACGGCATGACAGTCCTGGTAGTGGAACCGTTAAAACCACCCTATCTCAAAACCATTTCCGGAGATTTAAGATCGCTGCAGAAAGAAGTTGGGGGACTGATTGATGCCACATATCCTTTTGAAGACAGGGTAGCGGTTGTGTTGAATGATGAGGGAAAACTGAATGGGCTTATGCCGAACCGTGGGCTCTATAACAATGAAGGAAACCTGTATGACATCATAGCAGGAACATTCCTGATCGTAGGATTAGCGGAGGAAAGTTTTTGTTCCCTGAGTGAAGAAATGGCGGCGAAATACATGGAGAAATATAAGGTTCCCGAAATAATGGCCTGTATCAATGGACAGTTAGGGATGCTTCCGGTACCGGAATCATGGAAAAGGGGATCGGTTCCGATTGCCAAGGAATCTAAAAGCGGGAAAAATCAGGAGAAAAAATCCGGAAAGAGAAGCAGGGCAGATGAAGGACGTTGAAAATATCGGATACATAGGATGGTGCCAGAAAAAAGCACATGAGGAGATTGAATACATTTTTCAGGAACTCATGCCAAAGCATGGGTTAAATGTCCGGGAAGAGCAGCTTCGGCTAAGCCTACAAATGCTGAATTCCTTGTGGGGGAAACAGATTGCGCTTTGCGATGCGGGCGTAGGGATCGGAAAAACGTATGCGTATTTGATCGCATGTATCATGCTGGACAAGTATGGGGAAAGAGGCGGAAATGCGTCAAAATCAGACTGCCATCCGGCGGTCATTTCCACCTCCAGTATTGCGTTGCAGGAGGCAATCCTGAAGGAGTACATTCCGTTTTTATCCAGGCTCCTGCTGGAAGAGAAGCTCATCAGAAAACCATTGAAAGCCGTAGTCCGGAAAGGGAAAGAGCATTTCGTGTGCGATAACCGTCTGGAACAGCGGCTTTCTGCTATCAAGGGCAAGCGGAAAAATGAGAACCAGAAACAAGCCCTGCTCTCCCTGCGGACATGTTTTGACATGGATCAGGTGCATGGACTGAGCGGGTTTGACCGGAGGCTTGTATGTGTTCCGAAATTCTGCCCGAAGAATTGCCTGGAGAAAGAAACCTGCCGTTACCGGAGATATATGGAACGGGTAAAAAGTGCAGGGATTCATTTTCAAATCTGCAACCATAATTACCTGCTTGCGGATGCTGCCCACCGTTCAAAAGGATATCGCCCGCTTTTATCAGATTACCGGGCGTTGGTGATCGATGAAGCCCACAAGCTTCCGGAAGCGGCGGGGCAGATGTGCGGAAAGTCCCTATGCTGTGATGATATCCAGGAAATCTGCTACATGCTGGAAAAGGAGCATCAGGGCATCCGAGCCGGGCGTTTAAAGGCAAAGATGAAAAAACTATTCCAGATTATTGCGGAAAACCATACCTTTGAGCAGGGACAGAGGATCGCATTCCAGCAGACGGAAGAATGTATCTCTATAATAAAAGAAAGTGCCGCCTTGATGTTTGAAATGGTCAGGCGGTGCAGGGGGAGTGTTTCCAAATGGGTGCGTAACCGGCTGGAAGAAGCAGGGAAGATTCTCTGCTATTTTTTGGTTCCCAGCAGGAAATACATTTTATATCTGGAGCAGGATGCGGAACACATTCCGGTATTCTGCGCAACCAGCCGGGAGGTTCCGGCATACCTTCAGAAAATGTTATGGGGGCATGGAGTTCCCGCAATTCTTACCAGCGGAACTTTAAAAGCCGGGAATGGATTCTACCGTACCCGGCAGATGCTGGGACTGGATGAAACGGATCGGAAAAGGAAGATTGGGGTACAGGAATATGTGGCAGAATCCCCATTTGAGTATAAGAGGAACTGCCTGCTTTATCTGCCACAGGATGGGAGACAGATCCGGCATGGGAGCCGGGAGGAAGCCATCTGGATCGCAAAGCGGATCAAACAGCTTTCCTGTTCTACCCATGGGCATACGCTGGTACTGTTCACGTCGTATGCTCTGATGGGGAGCGTCTACCAGCTTCTGCGTGGAAGCCTGCCCTATACGATGGTGGAGGTGTGGAGGCACACGCAGGAAGAGATCATGCGGTTTAAAAAATTGGAAAATGCGATTTTGTTTGCAGCCGGTTCCTGCTGGGAGGGCGTGGATTTTCCGGGAGACATGGTATCTTCGCTGATTATCGTAAGGCTGCCGTTTGCTGTGCCTGACCCGGTGAGGGAAGCGGAGAAAGAGCAGTATGGAAACCTGCGGGAATATATCAAGGCGGTTGCAGTTCCGGACATGCAGAAGAAGCTCCGGCAAGGGTTCGGCAGGGCCATCCGGACGGAAACGGATACCTGTGTGGTAACCATTCTGGACAGCCGGGCGGCCAGGGATGGAAGATATTATAAAGATGTGCTGTGCGCATTGCCGTCCTGCCAGATGGCGGAATCAATTGAGGATGTGGAAAGATTTATCCGCAGGAGAAAGAACGTGGATTATTATATGTAAACCAGTGATTTCAGGCTTGCTGTTCATATCGCCGTACTATTCGCCGCAAAATGTCTGAATCAACAAACCGGTAAAAGCGGGTGTTCAGCTTTGTGTGGAAAGCGATCACCAATAGGCTGGATACCGTTACAGTATGTGCAGGTCAGAGTGCGGATGGTAAGTTTTTGGGCATTGCTGGTTCTGCTTAAAAAACAGAGCGGTTTGGGACGGAAAGTTTGTTGGAATTTCAGGGGCATTTTACAGCGATTTGGTGGTATTGGCAGATGGTTTTCTGGGCATGGAGTGGGTATACTGTACATAGCGTCAGAGGAAAGAGAGGAAGTGAAGAAAATGAGCAGATATCAGGTGAAAATGCAGCAGGATGGTTCTAAAAGATATTATTATATCTGCGATATGGATTCTATGGATATTGAATTGTATCCAAGTAAATATCTGACGCATAAGGTCAGGGCAAAGCAGTCACCGAATACGATCCGGCGGGCAGCACTGGCCCTTGCATATTATCTACAGTATATAGATGAACAACAGATGGAACTGGCAGACGTTTATCAATTAAGATTTGAACAGCAGTATAAGCACTTTACTGACTTCCTTGACTGGCTGAAGCAAGGACGGCATAAAGAACATCGTGAAAAGATTCCAAACAATGGAACCTGCAATGCATACCTACAGGATGTGTTCAGGTTCTATCTTTTTATGGAGCAGGACGAATGGCGTGGGAAAGACCTTCTGGTGCTTTCTTACAACCAGATCGTCACTGCGGATTCGGTAGGTGTGAAAAAGGTACTGCGTTCCCAGGCATTCAGAGGGTATTTAAAAGCGGAGGAACGAAATGTCCGGGCTGCCGGAAAAGATGAGATTAAGACGCTTTTAGAAGCATGTACGAACTGCCGGGATCAGGCATTGATCCTGCTGATGGCAGAAACGGGTTTCAGGATTGGGGAAATCCTTGGTATAGATTATAATTGTTATTGACTATAAGAACCACCTTGTTATCAGGAAACGGGGCGAAGAGGTAAGCTTTGCGACCCTCTTGCATGATAAATCCAATTTCAAATATTTAGCTGCTTTTTTACAGAAAAAGGCTGGGAACAGCAGGAGTCTGAAGGACAGGGAAGCAGAAAAATGGCTGCGACAGATCAAGGCATGGATGCTGGAAAACGGGATGCCTATTACGATAGAATATAAGAACGTATATGAGAGGACTTCTGTAAAAAACTCACGGCTGATCCAATATTTTAACAGCCTGCTAAAATTTCTGGAAAAGGAAGACGGACGGGATGAAAAGGAAAAGGATATCTGGGAGCTTGATAAGCTGGGCTTGAAGATCAGGAAGAATCCTATCTACAATATGCAGACCATAAACTTCAAAGCAATCAGCCAGCAAAATATCCGGGAAGAGGTCAAAAAGGCAATCTACAGGCATCTGGACTATGAAAGCCTGGGGACTGTACAACGTGAGATGACGTCCATGCGTAATTTTTCAGATTATTTAAAGAAAAAGCGGCCGGAAATCCAGTCCTGCCTTGAGATTGACAGGGCTGTCATGGAAGAATACCTGATCTTTCGGATGACAGAAAATGGATCCTGCCGCAGCGGAAGCGACCAAGTGAGGAAACTCCGGGCAGTTCTCGAAAGCATCGGGAAGATATACAATGCGCCGCATCTGGAAAGCCTGTTTATCAATACGGATATACCGCCGGAGTTGGATTCTGAATTCAAGGTCTATTCTGATGGAGAGATGAAGCGGCTGATGGCCTGTATCACCAAACTGGACGAACAGATTGCAAGATGCATGGTTATTCACCAGATGCTTGGCACCAGGATTTCCGATACGCTTACATTAAGGACGGACTGCTTGTCAAAAGCGAATGGGCATGACATGATTCGGATTGAACAGGTGAAGACCAGGGTATATGAAAAGCCGATCAGCAGAGAAGCAGCTGCTTTGATTGAACGGGCGATAGAGTATAGCGCAGGGAAATATGGAAAAACGGAATATATTTTTGTAGATGAACGTAACACCAATGCCCCTTTAAGATACACGACAGTGAAGTATAAAGTCCTGCGGATGATACAGGAAGAAAATCTGAGAGATGACAAAGATCATTATTTTAAGTTTAGTACGCATATGTTCCGGCATTATTATGGGGTGAAACTGACAGAGTTACATTTGGATGACTGGACGATTGCGAGGCTCTTGGGGCATAAAGGGCTGAACAGTGTCAAGCATTACCGGAAAATGAGCAACCAGCTCATGGCGGATGAGACACGGAAGGTACGGGAAATGATGACAGAGATCATCTATGCGAATTTAGATGGATGGGGTGCGGAATATGAGCAAATACGACAAAATGATCGAGGTAAATAGGAAGGCCAGCGAAGAGAAGGTCAGCAGGGCAAGGGCTGCGATCATGGAGATGCTGGCGGACCAGGAACGGATCAGCGTTCCGGTTCTGATGAAAAAAACGGGGTTATCCAGAGTGTTCTTTTATAAGAATCCGATTGTTAGAAAAGAGATGGATCATGCGCTGGAACAGCAGGCTGGAGTCATAGATCCTCGCCGGGGCGTTATAGATGCGTCGATGGATAAGCGGATGGAGTTGATGCAGAAACAGATGGAGCAGCTGAGGCGAGAAAACATGGAATTGAAAAAAGAGAATGAGAAGCTGCAGAAAGCATTGGGGAAAAAGAATCTGAATATTTTGAAGAATTTGTGAGTGGGGAAGAAAATAATGGGACTGGACAGACATGCGAGGGGCATGTCTGTTGGTTGTTGAGATAACAGGATAAAATCGTGTCGAGATAGCCGTAGTGTAGCTTTATGCCATGACTGGTGAATAGAGGGATTTATCACAGTAAATGATTTTAGAGGAAAGTAGCACTTTCTTTCTGTACATGCGTATTGTCTGGAATAGAAGATTAGAGAGCTGCTACGGAACTAACAGGAATCATAGGGGCGTTACGTACAAATGGAAAAATGTATAACGTTGTAATAGCAGGTTTGTAAGGTGTAGAATTCTAAAAGTCAGCATTCCGTGTGGCTCTGTGAAATGTGATTGTAGAGAAAGGTAAATTTTGTTATAATATGAATGCGGTTATGTGTTAAATTATAGAAGCGATTTGAGAGGATATAACATGGAAGAAATAAAGAAAACCTTTTCGAAAGTGGTTGCTATTATAGAGAACGCAAAAAAGAATGCATATCGGAAAGTAAATGAAGAACTGATTAATATGTATTGGTGCGTTGGGCAATTTATCAGTGAAGAGGCAAAAGCGGCATCCTATGGCGATTCATTTATTGATGAACTTTCTAAATATATTCAGGATACATTTCCGGGGATTAAAGGATTTAATCGTCGTGGTTTGTATCGAATGAAACAATTTTATGAGACTTATGCGAATTATGAAAAAGTGTCACCACTGGTGACACAAATCAATTGGACAAACAATTTGCTTATTTTATCAGGAACAAAAAGTATTGAAGAAAAAGAGTTTTATTTGAAATTATGTATACAGGAGAATTACAGTAAACGTGAGTTGGAGAGACAATTGGATAGTGGTTATTACGAGCGTTATATGCTATCTCAAGGGAAAGCATTGCCTGAAGGAATGAAGAAAGTAAGTAGCAATCCTTTTTTTGACGCTTATGTCATTGAGTTTCTGGATTTACCTAGCCCATATAAAGAAAATGATTTCAGAAAGGCACTGATTTTAAAAATGCGAGATTTTATATTGGAATTAGGAAGAGATTTTACGTTTATTGATGAAGAATATAAAGTGCAGGTTGGTGGAGAAGATTATGCAATCGATTTGTTGTTTTTTCATCGTGGGCTACAATGTTTGGTGGCATTTGAGTTAAAGATTGGAAAATTTAAGCCGGAATATGTTTCAAAAATGGACTTTTATCTGGAGGCACTGGACAGACAGGTAAAAAAGGAACATGAGAATCCGAGTGTAGGGTTAATCTTGTGTGCAATGAAGAATGATGAGGTTGTCGAATATGCAATGAGCAGGAGTATGTCTCCAATGCTTGTGTCTGAATATAAATTGCAGTTGCCGGATAAGAAAGTATTAAGAGAAAAATTACAGCAATTGGTAAATATGCCAGAGATCGAGACAGAATGAGAGATAGCATTTATGGTAATATTCTAGAGAATACTAAGAAAGTGCGGTTGGTTATATGCCGTAAAAGGTAAGAGAGAAATGGAAAACGATGTTAAAAAGTGTATTGCCGAAAAGCTATTTGATTTTTTTGTTATTAATCCACATGTTGTTGGCGTTCAAATGCCGGATGGAAACTACATTCCAAAGAAAATCCCCTTTGGGGCAGGGCTAATCTATAATATGCTACAGAAAGAGGGAAGCCTGGGAACATATCAGCAACAGTATTATCGGAATGTTGTAAAATGGATTTGCCTTGATTTTGATTTGAAAAAGATGAATTCTTCTGATTCTAAAAAAATAAGGGAAGACAAGACATTTCACGTGATGATTGAAGAAATTATATGCCCATTTATTTTGTATCTTCGAGAAAAGCATATTACATGTTTAACAGAGTTTTCGGGACGTAGAGGAATTCATGTTTGGATTCTTATAGAAGGGATTGTCTCAAAAAGTACAGCATTTATTTTAATTGATAAGTTAGCAAAGCAAGTATACGCTCAGATTATAGAAAATGAATGTTTTGGATTGGATTTATTTCCCGCAACTAACAAGGGAAATAATAAATATGGAAAACTGGTAAAAATTCCATTATCGGTTCATCGTAAAGGTGGACAGTCATTTTTTATTCGAGATATTTGTAGTGAATCTATAGATGACTGGCTTAACTACCCAGATAAAAATGATTTCTGGGAAATTCAAAATCAGATTTTAGAAAAATATACAT
>Ga0137308_102031_pt1 | contig 15732 bp, 14 predicted proteins | sample Inofrocosms_June_FD_97181 | JGI IMG/M metagenome (GOLD analysis project Ga0137308, IMG submission 97181) | Mouse cecal microbial communities from Vienna, Austria - N-Acetylneuraminic and N-Acetylglucosamine D2O microcosms_June | ecosystem: Host-associated > Mammals > Digestive system > Large...
CGGAAACCGGCGGCAAAGCGTCCGGAGCTGCAGCGGCTCCTGCGGGACGTACAGGCCGGGAAGGTCGATCAGGTTGTATTCACCAAACTGGACCGCTGGTTCCGCAATGTATCCGAGTACTACAAGGTACAGGATATTTTGGAGGCGAACAAAGTTGCCTGGCGGACGATCCACGAGGACTACGACACCTCCACGTCCTCCGGGCGGCTGAAGGTGAATATCATGCTCAGCGTGGCCCAGGACGAGGCAGACCGCACCAGCGAGCGGTTGAAAGTCGTCTTTGATTCCAAGCGGGGCCGGAATGAATTTCTCGGCGGCGGTCTCCCGCTCGGCTTCCGGCAGGAAGGAAAGCAGCTCGTGGTTGACGAAGAAGAAGCGGAGCTTGTTCGCTGGATCTTCAATCAGTACATTGCAACACGCTCTAAACGCGCTGTAGTCCGTGCCCTTATGGAGCAGTATGGAATTGTCCGGTCCAACTGCGGACTTACAAAACTCCTGTCAAATCCAAGATACATAGGTGCGGAGCGCGGCATATCCAGCAGCTGTGAACCGATTATTGACCCAAGTACATTCACCCTGGTCCAGCAGATTCTACAGCAGCGGGCGCAGCGCAATGGCGCAGTCTCTCCAAACAGAGTCTATCTTTTTACCGGATTGGTTTTCTGCGCGGAGTGCGGCGGACGTCTGGCCGCGCATACAGTGGCCAATAAATACACTTACTACCACTGCTCCACCCGCAATAAGCGGTGGTCCTGTTCGCACTCCCGGCGAACCAGTGAGGCTAAGCTGGAAGCCTGGCTGCTGACAAATCTGCTTTCAGTCTGTGAGGCATATAATTTTGAACTTGAGAAGAAACGGCAGAATGCTTGTCAGGTTGATAAGGGTTCCATTAAGCGCAAAATGGATAAACTGAGAGCTCTGTATTTAAGTGATTTGATTGAGCTCCCGGATTATGAACGTGAGTACACTGCTCTGCGTGACGCTCTCAGCGTTGCCCAGGAGGCGGAACGTCAGATCGGTCAGTTCGTTGATATTGCGCATCTGAGGGACCTTTTATCGGCTTACACTACACTGGACCGTCAGAGGCAAAAAGAGTTCTGGACACGGATAATTTCTAAAATTATCATCACAAATGATGATGATTTTTCTATTACTCCATTTTTATCATAAACATACTATGCCCCGGCAGCGTTTCATAGTAACTGTTTCTGGTCAGGATGATAGGCATAAAAGCGCCAACTACGGAAATGGAGAATACACCATGTGCCATAATTTCCATTTTTACTTTTTTATAGCCGGAGCTTTTCAGCATAAAATCAGCAATCAATCCAAACACAAGACCTGTCAGAATGCACCAATAGCCCATGCCTGTAAAAAGCAGCAAAACCCCGTCCAATACCCCCGTAATTGTCAGCATCCCAAACTTCCTGATTTTGGAGAAATAGAGCATCATGGGAATACCGCCAATCAACGGCACAAAAACACATAGCAGCGGGATAAAAACCGGGATAACCCCTAACATTGCGACAACAGAGGTTAATACGAAATAGATAACCGTAAAAATACCGATATTGATAAAATCTTTTCCCTGCAATTTATTACTCATTTTGAGTCCTCCTTATATTTGCTCTTTAGTTAGAATCAACTAACCTCACGCAGTATAACATAGATCCCATTTATATTTCTATCCCTGTTTCATCATTTTGGCCACAGATAACAACGAGTTTTTATATTTACAAACAAGCAAAAAAAGAGTATTATTATCATGAATCTTGCAAAATCAACTTACAAAACAAGTGAACTGAGGTGATGGCATGAAGGAAGCACTGAATCAGATGTTAGAGAACTATCTGATTTCCTCCAATACGCAAATCCAAAAAGGGCCGGGCAGCATAAGTTTTTCCAATGATTTTCCAGAAGGAACCAGCAGAACAAGCATCTATACAGTCCTGCCATATCTCCATCTAATCTATTTTGATATTCATGCACGGTCTCTACCAGGAGAACTTGCAGAAAATACGGTTTATTGTCCTATGCAGTTCAATTACTGTGTCGGTGGCAGGATTGAAATGCTTCTTGATGACAATTCTTATATTTATCTCAAAGAAAATGATTTCTGCATCAGTAGGCAGACTTCGCAAAGCGAATCATATTTTCCGACAAAATACTATCACGGTATCACCTTATATTTTGATCCACTGTTTTTCAGTGAACAAAATCGAAATATGGAAGAAATTTTTGAATTAAATTTTTCCTGTCTGCAAAATACCTACTTTGAAAAAACAGAAACATATATTGCAGAGGCCGGTAGTGAAATGCGCACCATACTGGAAAAACTCTGGAAAGTTTATGAAACTCCTTCTCCGTTTTACATGAAACTGTATATTTTGGAATTACTCTACCATCTGCTCAATGGAAAAAATAGATACAGCGAAAAGCCTTGTGTTTTTTACACCAGTGTTCAAGTAGAAATTGCAAAGAAAACTGAAGAAATATTAACGGCTGATCTAAAGCGGCATATACCAATCAAGCAGGTCGCTGTTCAATTCGGAATCAGTGAAACAAGCTTGAAAAATTATTTTCGGGGCGTATATGGAAAAAATGTCTCGGATTATCTGCGGGATTTGCGTATGAGTACAGCCGAAAAATTATTGACAGAAACCAAACTGCCTATTTCAGAGATAGCTTCTCAAATTGGGTATACAAAGCAGGGAAAATTCGCAGAAGTTTTCCGGCAACAGTTCCAAATGAACCCTTTGGAATATCGACGTTCAAAAAAATTGGAAAGTATTTAGCAAAAGGCCGGAATTTATCCTTTTTGGAAAATTCTGGCCTTTGTTATGTCCTGAACTTTTATCTATAAATCAATTCATCAAGGATAATTTCCTCTGTCTGTGCCTTACAGTTATTTGCTAATCCTACCCACCACATAGGGTCATGGGCTTTCAGTTTCTCCGTCACTCCCGCCGCTTTCATCAACTTCGGCATCAACCTTTCCAACAAATCATTGGCCACCACGTCAGTCTCCAAAAGGTGAGGATATAGTTTCTCTGTCAGTAACAGGCTGCTATAAAAGACAGGGCGATGTTCCTTGAGATACCTTTGGCGCATACGACCATATTTTCCAATAGGCTTGTCCGGCTGTTCAGATAATGTCAATGCCGGGATATAATAATCTCCCCAACGGATATATTCCAGTTTTTTCATATTCGCATTTTCTCCCTTTGTCTGTCCTCAAATGGCTGCCCCGGCTGGCAGGCTGGCTTTCCTCGGCTCTGCTTTCGGCATCTGTCCAACGGGGACGTACACGCCCTTCGCCATGTTCTCTGCCCGGACAGCGGCCTTCCTCGCTTCAATCTCGGTCTTCCTCTTTGCGTTGTATTTCTGCTCCCATTCCTTCTGCTTGCCGTTTGCCTTGCGGCGGAGATAGTTCTGGTGGAGACGGTCTTTCCGTTCCTCTTTCTTCCGCAGTTCCTCCAATTCTTCCGGGGTCAGTTCCACTTCCCCGAAATGGGGCGGTATGTACCGGCCAACGAAATTGAAGTATATCTCAATCTCCTGCGTGGTGTCCTGGCTGCCCTTGCGGTCACGCTCATGGACAAAAATCTTCTCCACAAATTCATTGAGCATGGTGGTGGTCAGTGTGTCAAAATCCTCGTACTTGTCAATCAGGGCGATAAACTTTTCTGCTGACTTCCGTGTGTTCTCATAGGCGCTGACTGCCTTTTCAATCTCCGTAATCTCGCTGGCAAGCTCCCCCTGCTCCTTTGCGTACTGTGCATCCAAGGCGGCATACCTTGCATCCGGCAGCTTCCCCAGCACGTTGTCCTCAGAGGACTTTTGTCAAGGGTAAATTTATCAAAATAGATTTTACCTGTGTAGAAAGGTTAATTCCCACACAGGCAAATCTGTATATCTTATTAAATTATGAAGTGTTGTGTGGATGCGGGGATTTACAGAGTTCATAAGTCACACTGTTTAGGCCACAACTGTTACAGCGTTTTCTCTGACCTGATTGATTGCTTCCATCAGTGCCTTTTGGGTGTTCTTGTCAAAGAGTTTTGTAAAGCTCAGGGGTTTATCAAAGGGCGGTTTTGCCAGTACCGCAACATTCTCCATATACCCATTCTGCTCAACATGATTAATGATTTTATGGACAAATGCAATCTGCTTTTGATTGAGGGATTGGTCATTGATAAATTTAGAAAAAGCTTCCATTGCCGCATCGTGGTCCAGTTTGGTAATCTTACGGATTAGCAGTCCGAAAGGCGTATCACCAAATTCCCGCTGGTAATCCTCATGACTGCCCAATTCGCTGGTCAGCACTCGTGACAGCTCCTGATAATCGCCAGAGGACAACGGAACATTGTGCGTCAATTTATAGATTGCCAAGGTATCTCCATGTTCATTGACATAGCGGCTGACCTTTGCCCGATAATCTTCAAAGTCATACGCCGCTTCCAACAGATTGCCCTCCTGCCGGGCAAGGATGGGATCTGCCAGTCTTGTGAAAATTTGCTTTCCCACACTGGCCTCAACAGTAAACTGTATCAAATCCCGCAATTCCTTTCGAACTTTCTCAAAAAGCAGGATGTCGTTTGCATCCCAGAAAGCGTCTGTGCCGATTTCCTGAATTACGGGCAGTTTCGCTTGGACCTGGGGAATGCTTACCTTGCGCTCCAACAGTGCTGCGATATCGCATAGTTGCTTTTTTGCATACTTAAAGGACGGCATTTTCTCCATATTTGCCAGCATTAACCCGTACATAAAATTGTCAAACCGTTTGGCAAATTCGTCCTTCTCGTCCATTTGCACCAGAGGCGCTATGTGCTGCATCAGTTCGCTTTTGTCACCCTCGCTGATGTGTTGGAAAGCGGTGCGTTCTTTGTACTTTTCCACATAGCGCAGGCGCAAACGCACAGCAGTCAAGTCCTGGTTCAGCGCTGTCACCTGTTCATGACAGATATCCATCAATTCAGCGCGCCATGTCTGGAAATCCTGTCCAGCATAAACGCGCTCTTGGAGCAACGAAATCAGCTTTACCCGCTTGTCAAAGATGTTCTCCGAAAGGGACTTTGTTTCTCTGACTTCAAATCCTTCCTTATGTTCCCGGAAAAATTCAAAATTTCCGAAATAATCAAAAATTATGAAACGGCGTTTATCCGTATATTCGCCATCAATCTGGTCCATGCAGGCAAGGTCCTTGCACAGTCTGGTTCCTCGACCGATCATCTGCCAGAACTTGGTCTTGGAGCGTACTTTTTTGAAAAATACTAGGTTGACACACTCCGGTACATCAATGCCGGTGTCCATCATATCCACGGAAACCGCAATAAAGGGCGGCTTGTCCGGTTTTTTGAAATCGTCAATCACGGTCTGAGCGTAGGCGTCGTCACATATGACCCGCTGGGCAAACACGCCTTTATACTTGGGATATAGCTTATTGAACCGCTGAAGGATGAACTCGGCATGGCGCTTGTTTTGGGCAAAGATGATGGTCTTTCCAAGACGGTCTCCACCCTCTACCCGGATGCCATGTTCCATTAAATCCTGTAATACAGTGTCCACGGTAGTTTCGTTAAAGACAAACTTATTCAGCTTTGCGGATGGAATAAAATCCGGCATCAAGCCGTCCTCTGTAAAATCCTCCTCATACCGCGCTTTGTCCTCGTCCGATAAATCATCATAGGTAATCCCATCCTCCAGGAATTTCGTTTTCACCTCATAATTGTAGTAACGGACCAACACATGATCCTGCTCTACCGCTGTTTCGTAGTCATAGGCATAGGTGGGGACGCCGTGTTCCATTTCAAAAAAGTCATAGGTATTCCGATCCACATCCGTTTTCGGCGTAGCGGTGAGGCCCACCAGGAGCGCGTCGAAATACTCAAAAATGGCCCGGTATTTTTTGAAAATGCTGCGGTGGCTCTCGTCAATGATAATCAAATCAAAATGTGCCGGGGTAAACAGCCGCTGTCCGTCCTTTGATTTGGCTGTATCAATGGCGTTGAGCATGGTGGGATAGGTAGAAAACACGATGCGGGCGCTGCGGTCGTCCTTGTTTGTACAGAGATTGCACAGGGACATATCCGGCAGGTAATTCTTGAAGTCATCTCTGGCCTGCTTCACCAAGGCGGTGCGGTCCGCCAAGAACAGAATATTGGTGACATACTTTCCCCGGCTGAGTACATCCGTCAGGCTGGAGGCCGTCCGGGTCTTTCCAGTTCCGGTGGCCATGACCAGCAGATGCTTCCGAAAGCCCTGCTCAATCCGTTCGCACACCGCACGGATGGCCTCTTTCTGATAGTATCGGTCTGTGATCTTGTCATCAACGGGAATGGACAGAAGCTCCAGCCGTTCCGTCCGGCGGTTCATGAGCTTTTGCAGATCGTCTTTGCTGAAAATGCCGCTGACTTCCCGCTGAGGGCCGGATTGGTTGTCCCAAAAATAGGTTTCAAAGCCGTTCGTTGTGAACATCATCGGCCTGCGGCCAAATTTTCGCTCCAGACAGTCGGCATACAGGACTGCCTGTTTACGTCCAATATTCGGGTCCTTGCTGGTGCGCTTGGCCTCCACCACCGCCAGGGGCAGGCCGTCTTTTCCAAAGAGAACATAGTCCACATATCCCGCCTGGCCCACTACACCGGCCATGCCCTCCACGGGGTACTCCGTCTGTACGTCCGCGTCCGGGCCGGTAAACTGCCAGCCCGCCAGCTTCATATCTATGTCGATATAACGTTTGCGGGTTTCAAACTCAGAGGGGTCGTCCGCCGCGAATGTGCGCTCCTGCTTGTGCTGCTCTCTCGCCGCTGTAAGCTGGGCGGACATGGCCTCGATTTCCTTGCGCAGCGCCTCAATCTCCGCGTCTTTTTCGCCTAAAAGACTTTCCTGCTCTTTGATCTTCTTTGTGTCTACAACGACTCGCTCCGTTGGGATCTTTGCCTCGTCAAAACGGCGGTCCTCATAATCTGTACCATAGCAGTAGTCCACCCACTGAATAAATTCAAAGAGGCCCCGCAGGGACAGCAAAGCGTCCCCGGGCTGTACCGCCCGCTCCGTATGCACCGCCAGGTTGCCCAGCTTGACAAGGAAGGGCAGTTTACCCCAGGTTGCGCGGTCCACCGCGAAACGGAAGGACGGCTCGTGCAGAAGGGATTGCAGATTGTCCTTGTAGGGCATCTGCATGGTGCTGTCGGCGGCATAGACCCACTTCACCGCCAGCTCTAGCGCCTTCCGGCAGCCCACCGCGCACATGGCGGGGGAGGCGGCATAGACGCGCTCGGCCTCTGCGGCGGCAGGGGCAAACATGGCGTATTCAGGGATGGATTGGAGAAAGGAGAAGTTAGTCATTAAGGCACCTCTATTATTTTTTGTCTGTCAAAAATCGCCAAAAGCCTATTAGCAACGTTCCGACTAAGCCAGAACAGCCTACATTCCAGAAACGATCAACCCAGACCGTTTGATTAAAGTGAGAATCAAGTATCTGTGCCCCGTGGTGTAATGCAAAAAAGATAGCCACAACAGCCACAATTGCAAGTATGTTTTTCTTATTGATATACTTGCGCAGTTGTTTCCAAGAATCTCGCCTAACCTGTTTTATATAATTTTTGTAATCGCTAGAAATTTGCATCTTTTCTTGGATCGCCCCAAAGTTGCTCTTCCAATCTTCAGTAAAATAACTCTTTTCATCAGAATTGAGAATACAACCATGCTCTAATAATCTATCATAATGACTGGAGGAAGTTGTACTTGTTCTTATAACCTGAGTATTAAGGTAACTGAAGGTTAGCGATACAAATGTTGTACCAACTGGAAGAGCAATAATATCATCTGTGATGTTATGTAATGTAATCATCAAATGGCCACAATATCCAGGTCCAAGCATAGTTCCAGTATCTCCTACACCTTGAGAAACAATTCCCACCTTTGAATGAACCGCTCCCCCAAGTTGATTTCCTATCCCAATTACCTCTTCAGTTTCTATTATTGTAGCCTGATGTGGAAAGAGCAATAAGTATAATTTCTCAGGAAAATCTCCATGCTTACGTGCAACAAAAATTGCCTTTTCGCCTTTTTTGAAATGCTTAGTGCTAATAATTTTAGGGCCTACATTATTTTTAATGCTAAAGTTATCTTCACCATACCAATAAACTGTTAGATCACTTTGGCACCATGCGTATTTACTAATGGTTACATTAATAGAATTTTCTTTTATATTTGCTGGATTGAGTGGATATATACTCAGTCCTTTACCAAATAGTTCCTTTTCAATATCACAACGGCTTAACATATTTCACCTCACCCAAAATACTCCTGCATCAACGCTTTTTTCAGCACTTCCAGTTTATCCAAACTCTGCTGGATTGTCAACTTTTGTCTATGTACTTGCACAACAAAATCAGAAAATTTTTCTTGAATGTCAAATCCCACTTTTTTTACATGAATCCTCAATAGCCCAGGCTTTGAAATGTTTTTCATACTCCCGCTTGTACCAGAGGCAATTTTACGAATGCTCTCCTTAGTTGTCGCTTGAATAAGAGACTGCCAGACAAAAATTGGACACACATTATTTTTTAGCTCAGCCCTCCACAGTCTATCTGGAAGATATGTGTTAATGGGAGCTTCCCATACATATGCAGCAGCTCCAACCAGTTCAGCGGTATTCATTCTACTAATGATTACATCGCCGGTTCTTAGTAAATGGTCCGTCTGCGGAATATAATCGGCCGGCAAATTTTTAACTTGCGAGGGGTCAAATTCATCATAAGTAGCAGCTCCAGTCTTCAAAACTTTATTTACACATTCCTCTTCTCCGGCCAAGCTCTTTCCCGCTAAAAGTGCCGAAATATAATGTGAAAGAGAAACTGTTTCTTCAATACCCCCAAATATCTCCACAAACCGCGCCTTGACCAGTTCATCCAGTTTGACAAGCTGCTGTTTGCGAAGAGAAATCAAATAATCCAGCTTGTCCAATATAGAAGCGATTGCCTGCTGAGTAGAAAAATCAGGAACTGGTACAGGGTATTTTGCTACTTGTTTGGGCTGTGCTCTGGTGAGGGAGCCACCGATACCTGCCACTTGAGAAACAAGCAATTTTCTAAATGGGGGAGAAGAAAAATACCATTTTAGGTAATTTGAATCAATCTCGCTATTTCTAACCACAATCCACTCAGAAGAAGCTAACAAAGGGTACTCTGTATGATGTTTTACAACCCATACTCTATTAATTCTGGGATTTATTTTGCATATAAGTACGTCTCCCCCTTCAACTGTCGCCTTTGTTGAGCCAATATCGGAACCTTTGAGTATTTCAGGGTATTGTGAATCAAAACTGGGAACACTATACAATTCATATACGATTTCTGGTGTATTGTGTGGATTAATGGATGACCCAACATACTGGTTAATATCAGCAATATTCTTAAGTTCCATCACACCATCCCCTCCAGTTCCTCCAGGCCCTTCTGAATCTCTGCCTCCAGCTCCCGGAGCTGGGCGAAAATCTCGCTGGTGGGCGGGTACTCCACAGGCACATACTCGGTCTTTTTGTACTTGTTGATGGATAGATCATAGCCAGTTTCCGCAATCTCCGTCTTGGAAACAAAAAAGCTCTGCTCAGTACGTTCCCGGCCCGCTTCGCTCTCCAGGTTGTGAAACCGCCGGATGATATCGGGGATGTCGTTGTCTGCGATCTCGCTGCGCTTGTCGTCCAAGCTGAACCCGTCGGCTTTCATGTCGTAGAACCAGACGTTTTCCGTGCCGCCCCCGCCAGTTTTGGTAAACACCAGCACGGCGGTGGACACCCCGGCGTAGGGCTTGAACACCCCGGAAGGCATGGAGATCACAGCCCGGAGCTGATGGTTTTCCACCAACTTCCGGCGGATCGCCTTGTGGGCCTTGCTGCTGCCGAACAGCACACCGTCGGGGACAATACACGCGCACCGTCCGCCCTTTTCCAGCATCCGCAGAAACAGCGCCAAAAACAGTAATTCGGTTTTCTTGGTGTTCGTGACCGCCTTCAAATCGTCGTTGATGCTCTCCGCGTCCACGGTCCCCTTGAAGGGCGGATTTGCAAGGCAGACCGTGTATTTCCCGCTGATCTGGTTCTGTTTGGAAACGCTGTCCTTGTAGTCAATCTCCGGCCTGCTGATGGAGTGCAGCATCAGGTTCATGGCGGAGATACGCAGCATGGTACGGTCAGTATCAAAGCCAGTAAACATGGGGCCTGTGAAGTGTTCCCATTGTTCGGCGGTCATGGTGTCCTCATAATTGCGGCGGACGTACTCCGAGGCGGATACCAGAAATCCCGCCGTACCGCAAGCCGGGTCGCAGATCACATCGTCCGGTGTAGGCCGCAGCAGCTCCACCATCATTTCCCGGATATGCTTGGGGGTGCGGAACTGGCCGTTTTGGCCAGCGGTTGCCAGCTTGCCCAGCATATATTCATAGAGGTCGCCCTGCATATCCAGCTCGGCGATGTCATGCTCATAGAGGTCGTCCAGCCCTGTGATGATCTTTTGCAGCACCTGGGGCGTAGGGATCAGGAACATGGCGTCGTCCATGTACCGGGCAAAGGCGGTGTTGTCCCCACTATTGCTGTCGGGGCCATCCTCGATCTCTATCAGCTCTCCCTGGGAATTGAAATCCGGGAGCCGTCCGCATTTTAGTTTTTTAATGGCCGGAAACACCCGCTGGGCTACGATGTCATAAATTTCGCGGGGATCGCTGTTCTTGAACCTGCTCCAACGCATAGATTGCCCCGCCGCCGATTGGGGGAAAATTTTGGGCATTGTTTCGCCGGAAGTATTTTCAAATTCTTCGGCCTCCAGCTCTTTTTCGTCCAGAGAGCGGATAAACATCAAATAGGTCAGCTGCTCGATCACCGTCAGAGGATTGGTAATTCCGCCTGCCCAGATGTCCGTCCATATTTTGTCGATCTTGTTTTTAATTGCACCTGTTATCATATCTGTTCCTCCATGAAGGGTATATTGGAATTATAACGGAAAAGACACGCCGGGTCAATCATAACAATTTCACGATTAAGCTGTTGAGCGTACCGCACGGTCGCTCCAGTACCGCTGCGCCGAGTGCCATTGTAAACGGCTAATAAGATGGAAGAATGATCTACCAGGTAGCGGTTCCGTTTCATCATACAGTCCCTGCTATACGCTTGCCTCACATAGATAACCTCATTGGCCTGTACTAAAATAGAACGATAGAGTTCCTGCGCTGATGCTGTCCACTTGCTCTCCTGTCCCTTGCAGGGCAGGACACAATGGAGCTTCAGCGCAGGATTTTTCTTTTTGAGGTCGAGAACAATTTCGCTGCACCAGAGGTCTGTCCCCTGGGCCATCCCCGACAAAAAATCCGTCACGCCTCTATCCGCCAGTGCCTCAATCTGTGCCATCAGGACTTCCTTCAGCAAAACGCAGTCAGAGGCAGTTTCATCATACTTCCAGGGAAAACTTTTTGGCCGGTGGCCAGTAAATGCGCAGGTTGTCTCTGTCATTGGAACAATCCTCCCATACAAATAGTTGCTCCGCATTATACCAAAAAATCTTGCAAATGTCTATTATCGTAGACTACCATTTTCACGTTTTCTCATACACTATCTGTTGAGAAAGCGGGGTGAGGCGGTGCAATTCGATAATAGTGCGGTTGGGAGGACGATACGCAATCTTCGTAATAAAAAGGGTGTATCCCAAGATGTTTTGAGTGGCTTTGCGGGAATTGCCCGTACTCATCTGACGATGATTGAGAACGGGGATAAGCAGGCCAACTTTGAAACACTTTGGAAAATCGCTAATGCGCTGGATATGCGCCCCAGTGAGCTTGTTGCCCTAATTGAGGCCGAAATAGAGCAAAATAGTTGATATTATGGAACGGGGTGCGGCAGTAACGGGGAACGGGGTGCGGCAGTAACGGCGGCAAGCAATGCCCCGGTATATACCGTCGCTCGCTTGTTGGTGGCTGCCGCCCCCAAGCCCCTGTAAATCCGGGTGCTGGTGCGCCCGGATTTTTAAGCCGCCTCCGGCGTCTGCTGTTACCCACAGGGAGAGAAAAACCATCACCGCACCCCTTGCTGGCGGTCACGATTTTTCTCTTTCTCCGTCACGCCCAAAATCCGCCCCACATTGTTTTTGGCGGTGAGCAGTTCTACCATTTTTTCTCGCGCCTGCTTGTACTCCGGATACCGCTTTTTGTTCTCTGCCTTCAACATGGCATACTCCTGTTTTAGCGACTGCATGGACGGCAGCTTCTTCAAACCGAGGGAATCAAAGTACCGCTTCGTTGCTTGACAGGTGGTGATTTCACTGCTATGCTGTTCATAAAATTTCTCCCTTTTCCTGCCCGTCAATTTCCGGTACTGCGCGAAAATTTCCCGTGTTTTACCGTAAGCGCCGATGTGCTTTTGCAGTTCGGAAATGTCTTTCATTCTTGCTCTGGCGGCTTTCGACTGGTCAGCTAAATCGTTGAATTTTTGAACCGCTGCATCACAAACTTTCTCCAATTCTCCAAGGTCTGTCAGTCCGTTCTCCTGCAAGTACATGACCGTCTTTGCCATCTCCTTGAGATTGAAAATTTTCGCCCACCGCTCGAATTCGGGAGAGTTGATTTTCTGCATCCGGGCTTGAATGTCAATCAGCAAATTGGGCTTGGACCTCGCCGCCTTTACCCTTGGAGTGACGATCCGCTTGCCGGAAATGCGTTCCATAATTGCCGCTTCGGAGTAGTCCGCGCGGAGGGAATCACAGCGGACGAATCTCCTGCCGTTGGGGATTTTGAACGCCAGATGTTTTCCCTGCTTTACCTCCACTCCTGCCGTTTTCATAGCGGCGATGAAGCTGTCAAAGTCCTTGCAGCCGTGACCGAGGGCGGTGTCGATGATCTGCTCCAACTGTCCCCGGACGGTAGGCGGCTTATCCCCTCCCAGCCATGTGCCATAGCTGCCCCGGCTGGGCTTCGGTTCTGTAATCACCGACAACCCGTTTTCCAAACACAGCATATCGGAGATTTTGCGAATTGCAAACGAGGACCGCCAGAAATTTCGGAATTTTCTGGTGCAGTCCAAGGCAGTCGAGTTAAACACGATATGCGAGTGAATATGATGTTTGTCAACGTGGGTACAGACAATAAAAGCGTGTTTGCCCTTTGTCAGCGACATAGCGAGATCATAGCCAATTTTGTTTGCCAGCTCCGGCGTGATCTCCCCTGGTTTGAACGATTGCCGCAGATGGTAGGCGATCACATCATTGTCTTTGCGCTCCCTGCCGGTAATGACGGCGTACTGCCGCTTGGAAAAAAGAAACTCCTGGTCAGCGATAGACGGGTTACATTGATAGGCCGTGACCAAATCGCCGCCGTTGGTTTTCTCTGGATTTTTCACATAATCCGTCACCCGGCCCAGGGCTTCGGCCACGGTCCGGCCCTTGCCGCTATGTAGTGGCATCAGGCGTGTTGTTGCCATTTTCAAAACCTCCCCTCAAAAGGAAATGGAGGTGGACGAAAAATTTTCGCCCACCTCCAGACCGTTATTTGATTTTAGATAACTGCTCCAATATGCTGCCGAAAAGCCCGCTGGCCTCCGTCAGCTTGGCGCAGATTTCGTCCACCTCGTCAGGATAGACCCCGCCGCCGGAGTTGACCCGGCGAGCAATCTGGTTCACATTGTTGGAGGTATACCGCAGGAGCTTGGCGCATTCGTCCAGTTCCTTGATTTGCAATTGGACAATGTAGCCGTCAATACACATCTTACGAATATAGGCGCTCATGTTCCGAATACCCAACAGTGCCATCCTTTGCTCAATTAACCTCCGTTCTTCGTCCGTGACCTTGAAATAGATGCCACCGCTTTTGCCTTTGGCGCGTTCAGACATTGGCGCGGGCCTCCTTAACAAAGCTGAGATAATCCTCCAGTGTTTTGCGGCAGGAATCAGTCAGGCCAATCAAAGTGTGAAGCTGTTCCTGTGAAAGGGCGGGCAGCACTTCCTTGTAATTGGGCAGATAGAAACTCTCCGCGCCTCGCTGAACTCTTTCAATAAAGGCGCTGTATTCCAAAATAAAGGCTTCCGGCGACTGCCTACAATCTTTGGTAGGGTCCTTCAGGTCCGCAACGCTCTCCAAAAATTCCGCCTTCTGCTGCCGGGACGATTTCGCATGTCCCGGAGCGGCGCGTACCTCCATGGGCTGATAATCGTCCGCAGATCGAATCTGACCGGAAGCCAGCAAAATAGCGGCGGTTTTCTGCTTGTCGGGTTCCATACGCGAGAGCTTCATCGCATTGCTCTGGTTGAGCTTATAATTGGGAAAATGGCGAAAAACTTCCCGTGTATCTTCCGTCAGACCGTTCATCATCTGGACAGTCCGCTCTACCGTCCGGGACGATACGCCCAGCTTGTCGGCGGTATCCTGGGCGAACGATCTCAACGTGACCGACATTTTGTCGCTGACGTTGTTCCCAATCGCCCGATTCATCCCCGCTGCCTGAGCCTGACCCGCTTTCGTCTCCGGGTGGAGGGATTCATAAATCTCTTTCCGGCGTTCCAGCAGTTCACCGTACTCTATCACGGACAGTTCGGTACGCACAACATTCTCGTCAATTTCAGCCAGTTCCGTTTGCAGGGCATCAAGGGTACAGACGTTACACTCAATCTCCGTCCATCCTAACATTTTTGCGGCTTCCAGACGGTGCAGGCCAGCGACAAGGATATATTCCTGGTCAATGGTGATGGGATTGAGTAGTCCAATCTCGGAAATGCTCCGTGCCAATTCGTTGATCCCATCCAGGTTGGCCGGACGCCGCCCTGGGTTTATTTTGATCTCACTGATCGCAACTTTCATGATCTCTCCCCCTTATCTCCGCTTCTGCCAAACGAGGTCGTAACCGAGAGCGTCAGCCAGTTCCACGGCCTCCTTGTAGCGCAGAGATTCCCGGCGCAGCTTGTCGGAGAGATTGGGGACGCTGGGGCTCCATCCGTACTGCTCGGCCAGCTTCTCCACCAGCTCGTTCATGGTGAAGCCCTCCCGGACAATGTAGGCTTTGATTTCATTCCTGATATTCATAAAAATCGTTCTCCTTTTCAAAATTGTGTTCGCCATCCGGCGTAGAAATAGAAAGCACCCCCAGTGAACCGGGTAGCCTGTTCACCATGCCCAGGTCACGGGAGCGCACATCGGATTTCAGTATTCAGCGTGATGTTATGTGAAACGGCGAAATACCAGCAGAGGGCAGCGTACTGTATTCGCTGTCCAGCGTTGCGTATTTTCACGATAAATTGTTACGCTGATACTGTTTTGTTCGCTGATTTCACATGGATTGAAATTCACAGAGCAAAAAGGGGGCCTGCCACATGGCAAGCCCCCGTAATGGGTTATGCGCTTTTTGAATGCTTCTGCTTGTCCCGTTCCCGCTGCCGCTTACTGCGCTCGCGGTAATAAGCCCGCTGTTTCCGCTGCTTTTCCATCTCGGCCAATTCCTCCGCTGTCGGCTCCGGCAGAGGGACATCAAATTTGCCGATAAATTTCAGATAGATGTCTACCTCCTGTGTCCGGTCCCCGGTAGAGCGGTCCGGCGCGTGGACTAGAATCTTGTCCACGAACTCATAAATCATCGGCGTGGTCAGTACCGAGAAGTCGGTGTACTTCTTCGTCAGCGCAAGAAACTGATCCACCCTTGTTGTGTCCGCCTCGAAAGCATCCAACTCCGCTTGGGCCTTGGCAATGGATTCCTCC